>Ga0172380_10002885_pt1 | contig 25048 bp, 19 predicted proteins | sample Leawe162metaG_FD_119747 | JGI IMG/M metagenome (GOLD analysis project Ga0172380, IMG submission 119747) | Leachate microbial communities from a municipal landfill in Southern Ontario, Canada - Leachate well 162 metaG | ecosystem: Engineered > Solid waste > Landfill > Unclassified | place...
CCACCCGATCTCGATGCTGTCCTGGATGCTCTCGGGCCAGAACTGGAAGGTGCGCTCGGGTAGCAACGGCGGCTTGCTGCCCGTGGCATCCATCGGGTCAAGACCAGCGATGGACATGTGGGCGTACTCCATGCCCTCCGGCCCGTTCATGATGGCCTCTATTAATTGTCCAATAAATCCACCGGCCATTTGCTATCCCTTCGAAACCGAATCACAATTAGTTGCAACTTGACAAATTCTTCTTGGATCATTATGATCCAAGAAATGAAACTTGTCGCGACCATCAAATTGCTCCCCACTGCCGAACAGGAACAATCCCTGCTCGCCACGTTGGAGCGCGTCAACACCGCCTGCAAGTGGATTGGCGAACGTGCCTTCGAGTTGCACTCCGCTGATAAACTCCGGCTGCACGGCCTTTACTACCGGACGATCCGCGACCAGTTCGGCCTCTCCGCCCAGATGGCCGTCCGCGCCATCGGCAAGGTCTGCGACGCCTACAAACGCGACCGGAGCAAGTTTCCCCATTTCAAACCGCACGGGGCCATCGCCTACGACCAGCGCATCCTGAGCTTCAAGGCCATGGATCGCGTGTCCATCCTCACGCTCTCCGGCCGCATCCTCGTTCCATTCGTTTGCGGGGCCTACCACCGCGCCCGCCTCGAAGGTGTTCGCGGACAAGCCGACCTCGTGCTCCGCAAGGACAAGTGGTTCCTCTACGTCACCGTGGACGTGCCTGACGGCGCCCCCATCGATCCCGAGGATTGGCTGGGTGTGGACCTGGGCATCCGCAACCTCGCCGTGGACTCCGACGGCGAGCAGCACAGCGGCGCAGACGTAGAGAAGGTGCGTCAGCGGATGCAAAAGCTCCGATCCGATCTCCAGTCCGCCGGAACCAAGTCGGCCAAGCGGCACCTCAAGGGCCTCTCCGGGCACGAGGCCCGATTTCGTGCCGATGTCAATCATACCATCTCGAAGCGCATCGTCGCCAAGGCCAAAGGCACCGGTCGCGGCATCGCCCTGGAAGACCTCCGGGGTATTCGCGGACGGGCAACGGTCACGAAGAGCCAGCGCGCGATGCACTCCGGATGGGCATTTTTGCAGCTCCGGTCGTTCCTGTCCTACAAAGGCGCACTCGCGGGCGTCCCCGTCGTCGCGGTTGACCCGCGCGATACCAGCCGCACCTGCCCGCGCTGCGCCTACATCGACAAGGCCAACCGCCGGAGCCGGTCCGATTTCTGTTGCAAGTCGTGCGGTCTCACCGACCACGCTGATCACATCGGCGCGATCAACATCGCACGCAGGGCCGTTATCAACCGGCCTATCGTAACGACTATTGGGCGTGAAACCATTCACCCGGATACCTCGCTCAGGTCAGTTGCAAGCCGCCTGCTTTAGCAGTCGGCGGTTGATGATGGCCTCGATCAGCTGCCCGATGAACCCGCCCGCCATGGCCTACCCCTTCTTCTCCACCAGGGAGACGGTGGACTTGGCGTCCTCGTACAGTGCCCGCAGCGCCTCGCGCCCCTTGGCCGCGTAGAACGCGTCGAACGCCCTCGTGTGCTCCGTCGCACCAGCCCGGCTCTCCTCGTCGAAGAAATTCCCGGCCGCAACCGCCCGCTTCCACGCGATGCGCCGCACGTTATGGCCGGGCGTATCCCGATCCCTGCTGGGCACGGAGTCGCTGCGCGCCCCGCATTTGCAGGGGGGCAACGCCATCGTGCAGTGCCCTCCCTCGCGAGCGTACACTCGGATGCTGGAGAACGGGATCTCGTTCGTGGTCTGGCACTGCGGGCACGTGAAGTGCAACGCATCCCTCGTCACCTTCTGGACCGACATCGTTCCCTCCTACGACACCTCGATATAGACCAACCCCTCGAAGTAGTACCATTGGGTCGGATCGCACCCCATCTCGGGAGCACCAGCCGTGGCAATGCGGAATCCCCAGTTGTCGATGTTGAAGATGAAGGCGCTCATCGGCCCCGCAACGAATGTCTCAAAACCTACGTCGGAGGTTCCCTTCACGAGTGAATCCGTGTACACGCCGAGTGTGAAATCCCCGGCGACGGGAGCGGTCGCCAGGCGAACTCGATAATTGCACACATCGCTTACCTGCAAGGTCGCAGTTGCTGCTGTCACCATGCCCTGCCACCCGAACCGGACACCTTCGAACGTGAACCCCTCCACGTTCATGCAGGAGTACGACGCCTGGTCGTCGCCAGCAGGTTGCCCAATCTTCCACTCCGTGGTCCACGCCGAATCGGCCCACGGAGTCACGCCCACGATCTCGTCCTCGTGCTTCTTGTGGATCTCCACCCCGTCCTTCTCGACCTGGAGCACGATCGCCGGATACGAGTCGTCGTCGGCAATCCACTCCCACACCCCCGGGGCCGTCTCGTCCAGGTGGCAGTTGACGGCATACCGCACCCCGCCCTGCCTGAAGTATCGTCGCGTGCGAGGCAACCCGACGCCCACGTCCTCCGTCTCGTCCTGCAACGAGTAAACCGTGGTGGCAAAGATCGAGTTGAACATGTCGGGCACAACGCCCTGATACCATCGGATGCCGCCGCCCGGCGCGAGCGGGGCCCCGGCGGTCTGGATCTCCCCCGTGGACGACGAGTAGTCGGTGTAGAAGGTCCACCCGGTCTCGATGTCCCAGTGCGATGCCGCCACTGGTCCGGACTTGACCCCAAACGTCAGGCCGCCGCTGCCGCCGCTGCGCAGGTACATGATGCTGACGTCGTCCCCACCAGCCCCTATGTTGGCCGCGTACACGTCCCCGTCCGCGATCTTGATGTAGCCGCCGTGGACCAGCGCCAGCCCCTTGTCCCCGAAGTAGAGCGAGCTGGTCTGCTTCGTGACGTTCGCGTCCAACGTGATCCCGTGCGAGCGCCACAGCAGCACCCAGTCCCCGGGGGCCCCCGTCGGGTGGATCGTCTCGATGCGATCGTTGATGTGCCCCAGCAGGCTGACCAGCTGGCTCGACAGCAACCCCGCTGCCAGCGATTCCGGAACTCCAGCAGCCGCCTTCGCCAGCACCCACCGCGCGTGCGCCCCCTGCTCCATGTCGCCGAGCGGGAACGCCCCAGCGGGGGCGTTGTCCAGCGTGAGCAACGTCTTCTTCTTGTAGCCCAGAACGCGCACCGTGCCCGTGACGTTGGCATCCACCGTGTCGGCGAAGCTGAACGCCAGCCACGGGTTGGCATAGAACCCCTCGGCATCGGCATCCACCCCCGGATTGATCGGCGTGATGCCGTCCGACAGGTACACCACCACGCTGGGAACGATCCGACCGCCATCCGACCCGAGCAGCGGGCTGTTGAACGCGGTGGTCGAATCCATGAGCCTGAAGTACTTGGCCGCCGTGTTCAGCCCATCGCGGCCCACGTAGAACTCTCCGCTCAGATGGAACGTGGTCGCCCCCACCAGCGCGAACGAGTCGATGCTCGGCTCCGCGAAGGATCGCGCCTGCGCCCCGGTGCCCAGGCACCACTTCGACAGGCCGTCGAACAGCCCCCAGGGCTCATCCCCGGGCACGTAGTCCGCCACGTGCTGCCGCGCCGTCGGCGACGGGATGCTGCGATCCGCGTACACACCCGCCGTGTGGATCGTGACGTCGCCAGACGCCATGGGCAGCACGCCCAGCACGATCGCGTCCGGGTTGAGGATGCGCGGGTCCACCTTGTCCACGCGGTAGTTGGCCGTCGTGGTCACGTTGGGCGTGTAGGCCGCATCGATGCTGACCCACCAGTCCTCCGTGGCGCCCACCACCGGGAACAGCGCCGCGCAGTCCAGGTCCACGTCCGTCGTCTCGCGGATCGACACGCTGAACCCGTTGGTCCGGTCCGCGTAGATCGCGAACGAATCGACGTCCACGCCGAGCGCGAAGGGGTCGATGGCGATGCGGATATGATCGTCCGGCGCCGGGCGCGGGATGGGCCAGAACCCGCGGTACGCCCCGCGCGGGTGCGCGAGCGCTTGCTCGTTGGCGCCGTCCGTGAGGTACTTCTCGCGCCAGGCCATCTTGATCTTCGCTTCGTTGATCGGAAACGTGGTCATGTATCCCTCCTACGGGAGTGTACTTCTGGTCACGCGGAAGGTCCATCGAACATCGCCCGCGGCCGACACGGGGGCCGACGCCGCGATCACGCTCGTGCCGACCACCCCGTTCAGGTCTGCCGTGACGTCCCGGTTCGTCCACACGATCGGCCCCACCGTCACCACCGGGTGCCAGTTCACAAGGTCCACGAAGCCGACAAGCGGCGCCGCAAGCGGCCCCACCAGCGGCACCCCACCGCCGTCCTGAATCGTCAGCATCTGCTGGCCGAAGAACCCGCCCAGGTCGCCGCGCTGCTCGATCGTCAACTCGACGCGCGCGGACGGCCCCATGTCCACCCACTCGTCCGGGTCCATGACGCGCGTGTCGACCCACCCGGTCTGCACGCCGCCCATGGTGAACGAGAACTCCGTCGTGACCACCCACTCGGCCACGCGCGCGTGGATCGGGATGAGCTGCGCCAGGATCTTGGTCTTGAGCCGCTCCACAGCCGCCAGCATGGCGTCCTCGGTCTCGTAGTAGGTGTACGCCTGCGCCATGGGCTCGATCTCGACGCGCACCTTGTAGGACCGGCAGTAGCAGCAGTCCCCGTGGTCGACCTCGGGGTAGTACCGTACCGCAACGTGGTCACCCGGGCTGAAGATCGTGGCGCCCACCCCCGTGCCGATGATGACGGTCCAGCGACCCACGTCTCGGTCAGCGAGGGCAGGTTTCACCACGCGCGTCCAGATCACGGCCCCATCCGCCGTTGTGGCGCCGATGCCGGTGTCCCACACCGGTTCACCGACGCCGCTGATACCGGCCCATGTGCATTCGTACCCGTCCCCGACGGAGGAGTAGACATGATCGCCAAGGGCATACGCCGTGGTCGCCGCCCAGTTGTTAGAAGTGCGAGTCCACACCGACTCCTCGATGTCGATCCAGTACACGGTATCGGTGAACGCGGGGGGCGTCACTCCGGGGTCGTACACCGTGAGGCCGAACGCCCCCTTCTTGAAGTGGAACGCCTCCGCCTGGCACCGCATCATCTCCAGCGTCACCCGGTACCCCGCCGGGAGCCCGAACGCCGCGGCCTCCGCTGGCAACAGCGGGTCCACAGAGATCACGTCAACAGCGGTGCGCGGCGTCGCGTCCGTCTCCGACACCGGGGCGTAGTAGCCCTGCGTCACGTCCAGCCCGAAGGCCAGCGCCGCCGACATGCCGTCCAGCTCCCCGTCGTCCAGGAACATCTGCGCGCGGTCCGCCAGCGTCAGCCACGCCGGAGACGGGAACAGCGGATCGTGATCGAAGGTGTCGTAGTACTGCTCGTCGGCCCGGATGTCGTCGAACCGGATCGACCGCGGGTCCAAGTCCGTGTAGTAGTCGGCCCCGTACATCCACACGTGATCACTCGGCAACGTCATCGCCAGATCCGCGCTGCACAGGTGCCACAGCGCGCTCACGTTCACGTTGAACAGGCTGATCTCGCCCCGGATGCGGTACGCGTCCTGCGCGCCCTTGCACCCGAAGTACTGCCACAGGTGCGCGATGGCGGCCCGCTGCCGGTCCTCTGGGTCGTTGCGGTCGTTCTCGAACCCGTAGTCGCGCGCCAGCTCGTCGATCGTGCGCGGCGGCCGGAATGGGAGGTAGTACCCGCGCGCCTGCCAGAACGCCGCGATGGGGCCATCGAACAGCGAGAAATAGCCCAGCGCGTTCAGCCCGAAATCGATGCTGACCGTCCCCGCCAGGTAGTCCACCGACCCCATGGGGTTGGCCCACTCCAGGAACCCCGGGTTGAGCGGATCCTCGCGGTGCAAAGCCCCCACGTCCGCGTCGCCCCCCGTCGGGAACAGCAGGGTCGGCAGGTCGTAGAGCCGGAGGGTGCCGCCGCCCTGGAGCGGCACGTCGATGACCAGGCGCGCCGCGTTGCACAGGAAGTCCACCATTATGGGGAACGTGGGCTGCGGCGAGATGTTGTACTGGAGCCGCTGCCGCGGGCCCGGCAGGACCACGGTCGGCGCCTGCGTCCCGTCCCCCAACCCGATGGGCACGCCGACCTTGCCCGCCGTGTTGTCCGCCGTGGGAAGCGGATCGATGATCCACCCGGCGGGGCGCATAAACGGCAGCACCAGATCCCCCCCCCGCACCCAGACCTCGTTTCCCAGGGACAGCGTCGGATTGTAGATGAGCGTCTGGTCGAAGTTGCGGGTCCGCGCCTGCGCCACCTCCAGCTCCACCACCTCCTCGGCCCCCGTGACGTCGTTCACCGTCGGGATCTGGACCTTCCACCAGCGCGCCACGTCCCCGATCGGTTCGTAGGGGTACCAGGGGTAGCGATCCGGATCGGTCAGGTAGGCCGACGGCCACGGCAGCGGTGCCGCCGCCGCCAGGGTCCCGTGCCCGACGCCATCCACGACGCGGACGCCCTCCATGATGTCGAACAGGTCGGTGTCCGTGTCCCGGCGCACCCACCACGTCCTGGTGGCGTTGTCGTAGCTGACGAGGGTGCCCCCGTGCCCCGACATCGTGCCGATCACGGACACCCCGAGGTCGGCCGGGATGCAGTCGACGTAGCCGCCCGCGGCGAACGTCAGCAGCGTGTTCCCCGTGTTGGGCATCGCGGCGAAGTCCGGCTCCCCCACCAGGCGCAGCACGTCCCCCCAATTCTCGTCCGTCCAGCGCAACGCAGAGGTCGCGTAGAACCACTCCTCCTGCCCCTCGGAGGCGCGCGCCTGGTAGGGGTCCCGTTGTGCGGGCAGCAGGGCGATCTGCCCCAGGAACGCCTCCAGCTCGCTGCCGAAGGCCTCCAACAGCTGCTCCAGGCGATGCTCCGTGTCCAGGGTGCGCTGTTGCACCGGGACGTTGTCCCAGAGCACGCGGCGGGCCCAGAAGCCCTTCCCAAAGAATCCGAACCCTGGTTCACTCCAGCTCATAGCCCATCACCCCTGCGAACACGTGTTCGCCATCATACCGGAACCTCATAGATCATCACCCAGCCGGTACTCCCGTTGTAGTTGATGTAGATGTTCCCGGTCCCGTCGAGGTACGTCTGCCCTCTCCAACCCTCCACGGACCCGTCCGGGCTCCCCACGCCGCTCGCCATGATGTCGGTACTTCGGAGCAGTCGAGTCCAGTTGCTCAGCAGGTCCCAGCACCAGATCTGCCCCGTGAATACAGGATCCTGTCGCGGCACCACGATCTTCATCGCCGCGTTGGTCCCAATCGGTTTCCACGTCGCCCCGTTCCACCGGATGATCTGCCCATCGAAGGGGCCGAAGGTCCCGGGGGGCCGCGACTTCCCATCCCCGTTCACCACCACCGCCATGCCAGCATCCAGAGTGGCCGAGGCCGTCCGCCTTCGTCGACCACGCGTTCGTGATCCAGGCCTCTCCGTTGCCGCCCGCAACAGGATCCGCCCCCCCCTGCGCGCTGTCATCGAACATGCAGAACGCCATGACTTCCGTGCTGAACGTGTACATCGCCTACCTCCTACGAGCCCGTGCGCTGCTCGCGGGCGCACACCCAGAAGTTGTCGTCGATGCTGGACTCGATGTCGATCAGCGAGTTGTCCAGATCGTGCGCCACCTCGAACGCGCAGGGGCGCTCCCGCCAGGGGATGTGCCGCTCGTCCGCGTACTCCCGTAGGTTCGTACGGAAGCCCTCGTGGTTCTTCTTGCACCGCAAGCAGTGAACCTCGACCACCTCCTGCTCACACCGCAGACACGTCCACGAGCGCTCCTCGCGACTCGTCATGGTGCGCGTGTCATTGCGGAACTTCCGCGCCCCCTCGAAGTCCAAGCCCTCCAGCATCCGGTAGACCGCCTCGGCATCGCCCCACAGGTTCGACTTCTGCTCCTGCGGGTAGCTGCGCCGCAGGTTGGGATCGATCTCCTGCGCCGCGCGCATCCAGGCTGCCGCGTCCCCCTCGCGCAGGAACGCCCCCACGCGCGCGAGCGTCCGCGCCGCGTCCCCGATGAGGTCGTCGTACCGCACCAGCAGCACCGGGATCTCGAAGTGCTCCTCGATCCACCGCATCGCCGCCACCGTGACGTCGATGAACATCTTGGGCGAGTGCACGGTCGCGCCCTCGTACAGGTCGTGCTCCACGCCGTCCTCGGTGCGGAACTTCATCTCGCGCCGCAGCCGCTCCTGGCTCTTGGCCACCGCCCGCGGGTGCCGCACCATGAAGATGATCTTCGAGATGTAGCGCGGATCGGACTGCGCCAGGCCCTGCGACACGATCTTGCAGATGGTCTGGCGCTCCGTCTCGGCCTCCAGGTCCCGCAGCTTCTTCTCCATGGACACCTGGAACCGCACGCCACGCACCGTGAACGGGCACTCCCAGAACCCGTTGGGGTTCATATCCTTGGCCTTGGCGAGCAGCTCCGCATCGTCCGGCTCCAGCAGCCGGTGGGCGTACAGCCGGTACTCGTGCTGCTCGTACGTCTCCCTGGCGCCGCGTTTGGAGAACTCCCCGCGCTGCCGCTCCTGCGGGAACTTCTCCCCGAGGATGCGATCCTCGCCCAGCGCCACGCCCAGCAGCCGCATCATCAACGACGTCCCGCTTCGCGGGCACCCACTCACAACGATCATCTCATCACCCCGCGTACCAGCGGTTGCCCGCCTTGGACCATGTGAACGTCACGCCTCCCAGCACCGCCGACCCCATGAGCCGATCCCGAATACGGCCGGGCCAGGGCGCCGCCGCGGTTGGATACGTGTACGACGCCTGGTGCATGACGTACGATGGCGTCGTCCCCGTCATCCGGATCAGCTTCACCGCGCTCCGCGCCGCCGTCGTCGACCCCGATGCCGTCGGAATCACCCTTCGGGCCTCCAGGACCATCCGGTCGTAGTAGCCCGAGGTGGCCGTGGTCGTCTTGAAGACCCACTGCTCGTCCGCCTGAAACAGCGTTCCGGTCGTGGGCATGGGGGTCAGCGTGTACGACGACGGGCAGACCGCGTGCACCCCGTTCGCCAGACCACACCAGGTAGCCGGGCCCACCAGCCCCGAGATGACCAGGTTGAGCAACGGATCGCTCGCCGCGCACGGCTCGAAGTCGCTCGTGTGGTTCTTGTCCTTGACGAACGTCAGGACGACGGTCAGGTCCTCGGAGTCCTTCGCCTCCCCGCCGTTGTTATAGACACCGATCTCGATCGCCTCGTTGAACCCGATGGCGTAGATGTCGGGGACGAAATCGATCCCAGCACTAAGCCAGCTCGGGCTCGCCTTGACGTTGATGCCGCTCGACAGCACCTTCTTGCCGCCGATGTACACGTCGATGTCGGGGTAGACCCCCGCGGTGTCCTGCTTGATGCAGACCGCCTCCACGTTCACCAGGTACGCATCGTCCTCGTCCCAGCGGAAGAACGTGTTCAGGTCGTCCTGAATCAGCTGGGCGCAGTCCGCGTCCCCGAAGCGGCCGGGGATCGTGATGGTCCGCTGCTCCGTGTAGTCCGCACTCCCGTAGAACCACGCGGAGTTGTTGTTGTTGAGCGGCTGCCCCGTGATCGTTACCCGCGCCTTCGATCCCGCCAGCGTGACGGCCGTGATGACCCCGTAGGCCCTGGTACCAGGGTCCACGATCTTCGTCTGGAGGAACGGAACACCGGGGCGCAGCCGGTCCAGCAGCTCCGGCGTGGGCTCCACATCAAAGTTGCTCGTGTCGACGTAGGTGAGTTCGAACGGCGTCCACCGCTTGAAGTCCGGCGCCTCGCCGAGCTGCGGATACCCCTTGATACCCGTGACCACCCAGTACCCAGCGGAGGCGCAAACCAAGGTAACCTCGTCGTCCGGGTGCATCATCTTGATCGAGGTGACCAGCACCCCATTGAACAGGATCGCGTCCGTCCCGACAGGGGCGACGGTGAAGTACCTGGCCTGCCTGCGGAACTGAACCACCATGTTGACGACATCCGCATCTGCGTTCGAGTCCGGAAGCGAGAACACGATACCGTCCGCGGACCCTCCGACCGCGGTGAAGATGGTCCCCTCGTCCCTGCGGACGATCTGATAGTTCGCACCCTTCGCGCCCGGCGCCGCGTAGCTGGCCTTGGGATTCGCTCGATTAACGGATGTCATCGTCCTCTCCTATCAGGTCGGGTTGTACGCCGCGTCGACCATGTTGTGCGGGTCGCCCAACACGTTATTCACGTTCGCGCTGATGTCCTTGTTCATCCGGCAGTGCGCGATCTGGGCATCGTACACATTGCCCGTGGTCGTATCGATGCTGCTCGCCGCCGTGTCCGTGTACAGATCGCAGTTGTACACCCGCGATTCGCTATTTGCCCCCACCGTGCCCCCCGCGAGCATCAACGGCTGGACGTTCTCCCCCGACTTGGTCGCCAGGTAGCAGTTCATGACCGTCCCGCCCCAGATCGTCGGCGGCCCAGACCCCGCAGCAGCGCGGATGTCGGTCACGCGGCATCGATCCATGCGGCCCTTGGTCGTCACCTTGGCGATCCCGAACGACCCGTACGTGGCATCGCAGTCGATGGCGGTCCCCGAGAACAACCCGGTCCCACCAAACGACTGGTACGTGGCCTTGCAGTGTCTGGCCACCCCGGAGAACTCTCCGTACAAGGGATCGACAGCGTTGGACCCGAACGAATTGTGGGAAGCCTCGCAGTCGCGTGCATCCCCCGTGAACGCCCCCACGGAGGACGCATCCGCGGAACATCCGAAGGAGGAGTGCCCCGCCGAGCAGCGGAGCATCGTCGCGCTGCACACCGCCGCCCCCGTCGTGGAAGCGCCGAACGACTGGGACCCGCCGGTGCTCCAGTTCTCGCAATCGATGAGCGTGCCCGAGCACTCCGCCGTGTACGCAGGACCACCACCACCCGAGGTGTGGCCAAACCCGTACCCGCTCACCCTGCACCGTGTCGCGCTACCCTTGTTGAACTTCGCGTTTCCACCCACGTCGGTGGCGCCGAACGAGTAGTTTCCCCCAACGCAATCCGTGAAGGTGCCCGTGCACTCCACGGTTGCAGCCGCGATGCCGTGCCACCCGCCGAAGCTATACGCCCCCGCGATGCACCGAGTGCATATCGATCCGACGACCCCGCCGTACAGGAACCCGTCCAACGTCGTATAGCAGTCCTCCCAGGTGCCCAGCAGTGGGTTGGCCCCCAGGCCAGGGTCAACAGCTACAGCCAATACGGTCCCCGCACTCAGAGGAGACGCCACAAAATGCAGATCCTTGAACGTGCAGCCAACCGCGTCCTCCTTCATCAGCAGGCAGTACTCCTCCGCCAGCGCTGCCGAGGACTCCATGATCGTGAGGCTCTCCAGGGAAGCGTACTCGGCCGACCAGGTGGTCTCCTGCGTGCCGCAGTCGATGAGGACGTTGGGACTGGTTCCCCTCATCGAGGCGCTCCCCTTGCCCACCACGTTGATGAAATCGTACTCGAACGCGAAGTCCGCCTTGGGCATCGTGTAGATGCCGCTCTCCAACTCGATGGTGAGCCGATTGCTCGCGGACAGGACGCCCAAGTTCGGCGTGAAATGATGCGCATTGGCGTACGTGTGATCGAACAACGCCCACGCTGACGTGGAATCGCTGCACGGGATCGTGAGCCGAGCGTAGTTGCTGATCTGCTCCTCGTGGCCGAACCACCACCCGCGCCCGAAGGCATCGCTTGCCAGCGCTGCCCCGAACCCGGCGAAGGAGGTTGGAAGGCTTGTGCAGATCCGCGCCATCTGCATCAACGAATCCCGGTCGAACACGATGGCATCCGCGTGCGTGTGCTTGGGGATGGGCAAGATCGCGGCGCTGTCGAACCCGAAGTAGCTGTTCAGGATCAGCGTGGAGTTGCGGATATGACCACCCAGGTTTCCACCGGTCTTCCCGTCCCCGCAGATCAGCCCGTAATCGTACGGGCCTCCTGCGGCGTTCACGTTCCAGGCCGCCCCGTAGAGGCAGTCCTCGATCAGCTCGATCCGGCACACCCCGTTCATGTACGCCGTGGATCGTATCGCGTTGATGATCACCGCGTTTTCCGTCAGGACCTCGAATCCCGGAGTGACGTCCCGATCCACCTCGCCGATGATCCGGCTCGCCGCGACGTTCGTCGAGGACCCCGAGTCCCGCAATACCAGGTACATGTCCTTCGTCGCGTCGATGACGGCACCGGTCCCCGCGGGCACGTTGTAGATGCGGTAGTTGTCCCGGTACACGCCCGTGAGCGCGAGTGTGTGGAAGTCCGGCATCGCGTGGGCGCCCACCGCGTTGGAATTGCTCGCGTACAGCGTCCCGTCCCTTAACCGGAACCCTTGCGGATACGTCAGCTCCGCCCCGGCTTCCTCGTCCTGCTCCGCGATGACCGGGCCGGAACTGCGCGCGAAGTGCAACACCGGCGTGTTGGGCAGCGGAGCCCCCCAGTCCGCCCAGACCTGCGGGTTGATGTCCCAGTAGATCTCCCCGGTGATTATGCAGTTGTCCCCGACGACCTTGACGTGCATCCGCTGCGGAATCGTGATCGGCCCGGCGTACACCCCGGCGCCCAGGTGGAACGTGACCGGCGTCATCCACTCCGCCACCGTCGTCGGATAGGCCAGCGTCGAGCAGGCGTGCGAGAGCGTCGCGTACGGCCTGCTGATGGTGCCGTCCCCGCCCACATCGCTCCCGTTCACCTCGTCCACGTAGATGCCGCCCTCGATCTCGCTGGCATAGTTGGCCCACGCGCTGCCATCCCAGAAGTTCATCTGGTGCGCCACGGTGTCGAAGTACATCATGCCTTCCTGCGGGGTCCCCATGCCGTCGTTGGTCGTATCCCACAGGTTCGCGAGCACCCAGGCAGTGGCTGCGGCGTCTCCCGCGTGCTGCCCGATGAAGTTCTTGCCGTTGTACGGAAACTGGAATGCCATCGGACCCTCCCTACGTCACGATCCACGTGGTCGCACTGTCCACGTTCATGTAGATGATGCCCGCTGCCGTGTCGTGGTAGCTCGTCCCAGCCGCCGCCGGAACCACCCCATTGGGGTTTCCTATGCCAGCCATGAATGCGGGGCCCGTCCCACCGCCGGTATCCGCGAACAGCCGCGTGGGCACGCCGACGCTCAGCCGATTCCCGTTATACCAGTAGATGCTCAGGTCGTCGAACACCACGCCGAACGGCACGATGGTCGGATCGATCGGGGTGCTGCCCGTGTGCAACTCCCAGAGCACCGCCTGCGGCCCCACGGCCCCGGGCTGGAGGTCCGCGCAGACCAGCGCGCCGATGTCCGCGTCCGTGATCGTGAGCCGCCCGTCCACCGAGATCTCCGACTGCATCGTGCGCGAGATGAAGCGCGCCGGGCCGGAGCAGGAGAACAGCACTGACGTCGGCCCGGTCACCGTGAGCGTCGCCACGGGCAGTTCCCGCGGCAGCACCGTCACGTGCTCCAGGATCGCGAACACCGTCGCGTCCACCCCCGCCGCGAAGTTGTTGAACTGCGCCTGCCACTTCTGCCAGTCCGCGTTCCACGGAGGGATCGGCCACTGGAATCGCCCGGTATTGTTACTCGCCATCGCCGTCCTCCTACTCCGTCAACTTCGTGATCGTCAGGCCGCCTACGGCCAGCTTGATGATCTTGTTCGCGGGCGGAACCATGTTCCCATCGCCGTCCGGGTAGGGCGCCGGGCCCGTGATCCGGACGTTGTAGTACTCGATGGCCACCGAGGCCGCCTCGATCACCCGGTTCAGGTCCGACTCGTACAGCGGCTGGTTGAAGCTGCGGCCCTTGAGCAGCGCGATGATTGCCGCCTGAATTTTGGCCGCCTCCTCCGCGTAGATGTACGCCTCGCCGATGTGCAGCTCCAGATCGATCGTGGCCTGCACCAGCGCGGGTGTCCCATCCACCACCTCCACCTGCTGCGTGACCTCCTTGATGCCGTCGAGGTACGCCTGCAAGCCCACGATGAGCCCCGCCGACGGCGCCACGTAGTCCCCGTCCGCGTTCAGCGACAGGATGGGCACCTGCACGTAGTTGCTCATGCAGTCGTCCGAGAACAAGGTCGCGATCTGGTTCCTCATGGCGGCGGTCTCCGCATTGATGTTCGTCTCAAGCGTCGCGGCCTTGTTCACGATATCGTCCGATGCCGTCTCCAACGCAGCCTGCATCAAGTTCAAATTTGCCAAATCGGCCGCGATGTCGGCTTCGATCTTCGGCACCGACGTAGCCCCAACCCCTGGAGCCACGTTCGTCAGCGCGTCCAGCGCCGGGTTGAGCAGCAAGGACACCACGTTGTCGAGTGCCGTCCCCGCCCCCTGCACCTGCCCCAGCGCCGCGATCTCGTTGGTGATCACCGTCTGCGCCTGGATGCTGACGGCGTCGAGCACCGCGATGATGTGCGCCTGGTCGGCAGGTGCAATTGTCGACCCCGCCACCCACGTGTTGAGCAGATCGATGTCTGCCTTCTGCAACGTCGCCGTCGCTCCGATCGTGTTGAGGTTCGTCTCCGCCGTCGTGCACTGCGCCCGCGCCCCCTGCACGTTAGTCTTGGCCGACCCGACCCAGGTCACCATGTCCAACCGCAACGTCTCCAGTGCTGCGTTCGCCGCCGCGATGCTCGCCAGCAACGGTCCCATCGCCGCGCCGTCCGTCGCGATGGTCGTCTCCAGCGCCGTGACCAACGCCACGTACACCACCAGGTAGTTCTCGACGTTCTCGACGAGGTTGTTGAACGTGAGATCCGCGTAGGTTCCACGCGGGTTGAACGCGTACGCCTTGGCCACCGCCCCGTACAGCGGGTCCGAGAAGCTGTTAGAAAGGGCGTCGTAGTCCGGTCCCGTGATGGCCGCCCCGCGTGCCGCGAAGGACATGGGGGCGATGCGCCGAGCGTGATCCGTGGTCTCCGGCTCCGATCCACCAGTCGGGGCTTCTGCGTTGTCGACCGTGAAGTTCACCGTGACGCCGCCAACCATCAGGGTGTCGGTGCTGGACGTGATGCTGTGGGCCTTGGGATCGTTCCCCTTGATCCCATCGATGATCACAAACCGAACCTTGACCTCGGCTCCCAGAGGAGGGGCAAGACCCGCAACGCCGTCACCGAACCGCAGCTTGGGCGGATCGTCCGAGTAGTCCACCTCGAACTGCTCGTCGGCCACGTAGGTCAGGAACTCGCGCTCCGTCCACTCCAGGCCGTCCACCCACACCTCGGCGCTCATGTCGGCCACGTAGCGCCCCGCCGTCACGCCCGTCAGCGCATAGGTCTGGTTGCTGGTGCCGTCCGCCGTGAAGGTCAAGATGCGGGTCTCGCCCTGCCGCACGTCCACCGTCGTGGTGTATCCGGGCGCCACCGCGGCAGCCTCGATGACCGGGGCGAAGGACTCGAACACGAGCCCGCCCGGCCCCTGGTAGCGCCACCGGGCCGCCATCGTGAACGGCCCCGTGGTGCCATCCGGGAACGTCAGGTCGAGCGTTGTGTTTGCCGCCGCCGCCGGGCGGATCTTGTATCCGAGCTGCCGCACGATGCGGTTCGCGGCCGCGCTCGTGCGCGATGTCTCCAGGAAGCAGTCGGATGCGACCCGATCCAGGTACCACTGGAGCTGCGCGATGCTGTAGGCCATCATCTCGATGAGCATGATGCCCTGCACCGTCGTCGCGTAGTCGTTGTAGACCTCCGCGTAGATCGCCTTGAGGCGGCGCAGCAGGTCGTCGAAGATGCTGACGTAGTCCCGCGCCGCCCACTTTACGGCGTTCAGCGGGGCGCGATCGGCTACCAGCGGGATGAAGGGATCGGTGCTCATTTTACGGTGTCCCCACCAGCGGGATCTCCACCTGCTGGCTTACAGGCTGCCCGTTCACGCGGTACAGCACGTCTACGATGATCGCCGTCGGTCCCCCCTCGGTGTTCGTCCCGATCGCCGAGTCCACCGCCAGCACGCTCGCGCGCGGCTCGTAGTCCTCGATGGCCCGCGTCACCTCGGTCGCGATGCGCGCCTGGAGGATCGGCGTCAGGTTGTCGAAGACCATCCGGTGGAGGTTCACCCCCATGTCCACGTGCATGAGCCGCTCGTTGGTCCCCGTCAGCAGCAGCGCCAGGATGGACTGGAAGACCACGTTGTTGTAGTCCGACAGCGCTGGGAACCCCGACTGCCCCAGCTGGTAGGGGAACGCCAGGGTCTTCACGATCTCAGCGTCGGTCACGGGCGGCGGTGTGTTCACGGTCGGCATCTGCTCACCCTATCACATCTGAAAAGCGAACTCATGTTCGCTCCTCGTCAATCGAGAGGACAGCCTGGAAGCTCCGGGATCGCCGGAAGCGCAGGCGGAGTTGGAATCGAGAACGGAATTCCAGGGATGGGGATCGCGAGCCCGATCGTGGGCACGGTCAACGACAGCCCGAACGACGGCGGAGACGGTATCGCGGGGAGCCCCGGAGGCGTCGGGATGCTGAACGGGATGCCCGGCACGGGGATCGCTAGGCCCAGCGTTGGCACCGTCAGCGACAGCCCGATACTCGGAGGCGTTGGCATCGATGGCAGTCCCGGAGGCGTGGGGATCGAGAACGGGATGCCCGGAACCGGGATCGCCAGAGCCAACGTGGGCGGCGTCGGGATCTTGCACTTGGACATTTCGCTCCTCGCTCATGCTTTGCCGTAAACAGCCTCTTGCGGAGACCATCCCATCCTCAACCGGTTGTGGGCCGTCTTGTAGATCGCCCCTGCCTTCTCAACCCATTCCGCAAGCGTCCTGCGCTCCCCGTTGATGGTCAAGATCCTGTTGTCCCTCTTGTTCCTGCGCTGCTCCTTCACCGTCGCCCACCGGCAGTTCCCTGGCTCGTAATTTCCATCGTTGTTGATCCGATCGATGGAATGCACGTCGCTCGTGGACCTCCCCATGTCTTCGAAAAAGTTCTTGAAGGAACTCCACCGATCACACACCGAGATCCCTCTTCCCCCATAGTAGTGGTACGCCTTGTCCATCGGGTTCGTGCACCTGCTCAGCATGTGACTCCAGGCCCTGTACTCCTTCGTCCCGATCATCCCATGACCATCCACCCTCGGAGATTTTCCCTTCAGGCAACCACAGCTTTTCGTATTCCCAGACGTGAGAGAATACGGGTGCGCGCTCGTGATCCTTCCGCATTCACACTTGCAGACGATCTTTCTTCCTCCGCGAAGTTTCTCGGTCACGCCAACCGCGACCAATCGGCCGTGTCGATCTCCCACGCAAACCGTCCCTGCCAACACCTCGCAACCCATGATCCGCTCCTAACCCAAAAAAACTTTCTCGCTCAGCTCCTTGTAGAGCATCGGCGGCGGCAGCGGCCCGGGCCCACACGGGCTTCCTGGGACCGGCGTCGTGACGACGTGCCCACCAGCTCCATGCGCCAGAGCCCACTGCATCATCTTCATGCCGCGCACCGCGGGCTCGCTCGCGCCCTTGGCCAGGTACACCGTGCCCGCGTTGGCTACGAAGTTCTTGCTGCAATCCGCGATCATGTTGTCTCCCGTGACCGTGACGTCCTTGCCGCTGATGCCGATCGCGCCGCCGGACTTCGTGGCCAGCGTGATCTTGTCGTCCCCCAGCATCAGCATGGATGTGACTTCCTGCTTGTCGTTGGCGGTCATGATCGACGTCTCGGGCTTCAGCGCGCTCATGAAGATCGTGCTGCCGTTCTGGTTCTCGATCTGCACCGACCCGTCCTTGTCCATGGCCAGGAACACCGGGCTCGGAGCCCCGGAGCCGTCACCCTTGCAGATCATGACGTGCAGATCCGCCGGGTCGTCCGACATGCGGATGAAGTGGCCAGACTTCGTGCGGATGCCCTTCTTGAGCGCCGTCTCTACCTTCGTCGTGTCAAACGTGTCGCTCGCCTTGTCGGCGCCCAAGTGCCCCCCCACGTATACCGGGAACTCGGAGTCGCCGTTCTCGAACTGGAGCCACACCGCAGTGCCCTCGTCGGGCGGGTGGAACATGCCCGTGATCTGCTTCGTTACGGGGTCCAACCCCAGCCCCGGCATGCACGGTCTGGCCCAGAATCCGTTGCCCAGCTGGCTCGCGCTGCGGATTCCCACGGCCGGGCAGATCGCCTGGACGCGCCCCCGATTGTCCGGGTCCTTGTTGTTCACCACCTTGGCCGAGTAGATGCCGTAGTAGCGCTTGGCGAACCCCTCAAGCCCGATCGTGACGTCAGCCAAGGTGTCCCGCAACCACCCGATGGGATCGGTGAGCAATTGAAATCTGCTGGTCATTTTTGCACCCCAGATCCCGCATTGGTCCCGGCCTGCGTGGTCTTCTGCTCACCCTCGGGGGGCACCGCACATCCCTGCCGCATGCAGGTAAGACTCATGTCGTAGACGCCGCCTGTCCACGTGTGCGTGGCCTTCTGCACCAGGTACAGGCCATCGAAGATCTCGCCGCACCCGGCCAGGTTCGCGTACAGGGAAGGCGTCATCCACGGAATCCCGATGGAACTGATGACGCCCTGCTGCGCCGGGTTTCCCAGGATCTGTCGCCGCTGCGCCGCCAGTAAGGCACGCTGCGCCCCGGACTGCCCCGGCGGCATGGGCATACTCACAATCACCGCTGGGGTGCCGTCCTGCTTCTTCTCGTCCGCAACGTCATCAGTCCCGTCCGGGTTCTTCCCCTTCAGGTCCTGGTTCACTGCGGGCTGCGGCCCCACTGTGGCTACCGGCGCCGTCTCGGGCATGGCCGGAATCTCGACAACCTCGTTCGTGTCAGGATCGATGTACGCCAGCAGCACGCCCTTGCCAGCCTGATCATCTCCCGCCGCCAACCAGGTCGCACTCGCTCCCCCGCCCTCGGGCGCCCACGAGAAGCACGGAAACGTCGAGGTGTTCATGTCGATGACACCGCGCATGCGGAAGGTCGGGACGGGGCGATCTGCCGGGATCGCAGGTGACCCGACCATTGCCTGCCGGTTGACCAGTCCCTGCGACAACTCCAAATCGGTCACGATATACATCGTGTTGAGCTTGATGGTCGGATCGACAGGGTCGGCGCCGATGAAGAATTTCACGTTCGCGATCGTGCAGATCTTCTTGACGGCTTCCCAGGCGGTCAACCCTGCAAATATCTCCGGGGACCATTCCGTCACAACGGCCGTGTAGAACGCGTCCGGGTCGATGGGGCCGTAGGACCAGACGATGTCCAGCTGTCGGTGCGCATCCAAGGTCATGAATGGGTTCAGATTCATGGCCTTAATGCACTCCAGAAGCGTCTCCACACACGTACTCCTGAGCCGCACCTTCTCCTGCGAGATGTTGTAGCCCGCACCCTGCGACACCACCTGGACCGAGATCTGCCCGCCCAGACCGTTCGGATCGATCGTCAGGCCGTCGCCGCCCGCGTTCAGAAAGCCCCCAAACCACGGGGTGAACCAGTCCGGCCGGGACGCGTACCCGATGCGGGCCTTCACGTTCGTGCCCAGCGTGAGCGGCGTGCCGCGGCACAGCAGCTTTCCCAGCGCGTCATCGTAAGGGGCGTCAAAGGTGAGTTGCAGGACCGCCTTGCGCTGGAACTCGAAGCCCAGCGTCACGCCCGTTAGGAACGGGTAGTCGGGCGCGTGCATCATCCACTGCGTTCCCGACTTCGGGCTCTGGAACACGACCTGCGCTATGGGGTCCGTGAACATCGGCTACTTCCCCTGCCGCAACAGGGTGCGTTCCACCCACTCCCGCCGCGGGATCTTGAGCCGCTGTCCCACGTAGAGCTGCACGTCCGGCAGGTCCAGGTTGTTGCGCGCCGCGATCACCCAGCCCCGCAACTCGTCGTCGTAGTTGCGCTTGCCCAGGATGTCGAGGCGCATCCAGGAGTCCTCGACGATGTAGTCGTCCTCGTTCTCCGTCACGCCATCCCAGTTGGGCATGACGAACGGCGCGCGGAAGCGCACTGGGGAGCCACATTCCAAGTCCCAGATCACCTCCTCGTTCATGAACCGCATGGGCGACCCGCTGCTCGCGGTGAGCACCTTGGCCGGAATTGTCGGTGTCGGTGCGGGCATCTACCCTCCTCCTAGTTCGACGACAAGACCATCAACTTGCCGCCGCCGTCCTTCTGCTTCTGCACTGCCGTCGCCGACAGCTCCGTGGCGATGCGGATCTTCTCCAGCAGGTTGATCTGCTTCGCCCCGATCGTGACGATCGCCAGGGTCACGCCCGCGATGCCCGGCACGTTCAGCATCGCCTTCGCCGTGGCCTTCGTGTTCTCCGTCTTCCCGTCCGCGGTGATGGTATCCGGCATTGACATCTGGCCGCCGAAGTCCCGGACCATCGCCGCCGCCACCTCGTTCAACAGACTCTTCTTCTCGGCGAGCTTCTTCATCTCGACGTTGTACGCGTCGAACGAGGCGATCACGGAGTTGTTCAGCGCATCCGTCACCGCGTCGTAGACCATCGACGTCCCCGATGTGATGCCCGCCGCCAGCGATTCCATGAGCGTGCGCCCCGCCATGTAGGCCGGGTCCGTCTCGTTCATGTTCCCCACATCCTTCAGCGGCCCAGCCAAAACAGGCGAGTGCACCGTTAGCATGTCCGATGCAATTTTTGCCGTCCCCTTCGCCACGTCCGTCATGACTGTCTGCGCGTTCGGGTCCCCCAGTCCCAGCGTGAAGTCGTCGAGCACAGAGACGCCCGCTTCCTCGGCCCCCACCGCTGTTTGGTTGAACGCCTCCGTTATCTTTGCTCCCGCCGCAGTGGCAGCGGCTCCCGCCTGCGTCTGTATGTTCGACAGGGCGGACTGTGCCGCGGCCAGAGCGGCCTCGCCCTTGACGCGCTCCTCTTCCTGCTTGACGATCGCATCCATCGCACTCGTCACGCCCGTGGTCGCAGACCCCTTGATGCCTGCCTTCCCCGCTTTCGTCAGAACATCACCACGCGCCGCCTTGAGAGCAGCGTCAGCCTGCTTCTTGGCCTGCTCCGCCCCGAACACGTCCGCCTCGCCAATGCCGCTCCCAGCGACGCCGACCTTCTTCTTCATGTCGAGCAACGCCTGCTCGGCCTGCAAGGCTTTCCGGGCACGATCCGCCACGGTCTGCGCGCCCTTCGCCCACGTGGTATCCTTCCATTTCGTCTCCGCTCCAACCTGCTTCTTGGTCTTCATCTTGCCGGAGTCAGTCTCCCCCATCACCCCGATCCCAGCACCGGACAACGCGCTAGCCTGCCTATCCTTCCACTTCTTCATGAACGCATCATTGGTCTTGTACTGCTTCGAAATCTCGTCACGCACATCCTGCGCCCGATTCGCAATATCCTGAAGCCGCGCGACCTTCTCCTTGGCCATCATCTGCTGGTAACGCTGCTCAGCCTCTTTGGGGTGCGTGAGCTGCCAGAACAGATCGCCAAACCCTACCGCCATCTCCATGATCTTCTTGTGGAAGGACATCACCACGTTGACGATGCTGCTCTCCACGATCGACTTCATGTTCCCGAACATCGAGATGATGTTCCCGTCGGCTTGCCTTCCGGCCTCCGCGAACGAACCACCGATGGCCCCACCGAGAGCGTTCGACAGCGTGTTCGCCACTCCCTTGCCCGTATCCACGGCACGCGTTGTCCAGTGAGCAGCAACCGTCGCCCACTCCGTGTCCACCTTTCTGGCGTCGAAATTCCTCACTTCGTCCACAGCAGCCTGCGCTGTCCTCGCCGTCATGTTTCTGACCGCTTCCGATGCCGACGTTGCCGCATCAATCCCGGAAGCGATCCCATCCACAAGACCATGCCCAGCGTCGATGCCAGCCTGCACGCCAGCACCCTCCACATTCATGGCGTCGGCGATGCGCTTCGTGTCTGAGTCGAAGTTGTCCCAGAGGTCGTACCACCAGTCCTGGATCTTCCAACCCGCGTCCCGGAACCATGTCGAGATGTCCAGCGACATCTGCATGATCTCCGGGTCCTTCGACATCTCGTCCGCCCAGGTTCGGATGTTTCCCGCCATGTTTTCGAACCCGTCCTTGACATCGTCCCAGGTCCAGGAGTCCCACCACTCCGAGATGGAGTCGACGATCTCGCCGCCCAGGTTCCACAGCATCTTCCCGAGTCCCTTGGCCGCCTCTATAATCGCGCCGCCAAGGTTCTGGATGAATCCCTCCCCAGCCTTTCCAAGCTCCGTTTTAGACTCCTTGCCGGTGAGCCAGTTCCAGATCGTCTTCGGAATCCAGGTAAGCACGTCCCAGATGAACCCACCCAATTTCTTCCCCACCATGGCCCAGTCAATGTTCGCCAGCCAGTCGCGGAGCTTGCTAGCCAGCCCTCCGAGCGTCTTCAGTACCTTGGCGAACACGCCCGACAGATCGATGCCCCTACCAGACAGCAACTTGAGACCTCCGGCCACAACCCCAATGGCGATGCCGACCAGCCCGAGCTTGCCAATGAACCCGCCGAACATCTTCACGAGCGGGCCGAGGAACAACGCAGCGTTTCCGAGCAGGGACACCACAGGACCGAACGACGTCGCCAGAGAAGATGCGGCCCCTCCGCCGATGTCCATGATCGCGCTGAACGTCGCCATCTGCTTGTTCGCCTTGCCAAAACTCATGAAGAGTCCCTTGGCCCCAAGCTGGTTCACCGCTGACAGGCGCTTAATCAGAGGGCCCCACATCTCGTCGGACGCCAACTTCTGCGTCTTGTCCCCGATCTCCGTGTACGCCCTTCCCAGATCCCCCACGAACCGCACCACGTCCTTGCGCGCGATGCTGCGGAACCGCGTCTCGAACGACTGCTTCATCAGGTCAAGCGATTCCTGAAGGTTGCGGCCCGTGCTGAACGCCTGATCCGCGTAATTTTTGAGGCTGTCCTTGCCCGTGACCGTCATCGCGCCCATGCGCGCGAGCGCCTTCGATCCCGTATCCGCATTCTGCGCCAGGTAGCCGAGCCCCGCGGCCCCCTCGCCAAGCGCCCCGCTGAGCCCCGACAGCATGGCCTGCTGCTGCGCGCCGCCCACCCCAAACTTGGTGAACGTCTCCTGGATCATCTGCATGCCCTTGACGCTGTCCCGCGATCCGGTCTCGACGATGTTGATGGCCTCCTTCATGCCGATGCCCAGGCTGGTCAGGTACTTGAATAGCGGAGAGTCGTCGAGCGACCCGATGCCGTACTTGGTCGCCTGCTCGATCGCCACCGCCTGCTCGCCGAACATCTTGGCGGTCTGCACGCCCAGCGTTGTGGCCTCCTCCTCGCTGCTGCCCATCTCCCGGAACACCCCTCCGAGACGAGCGGACGACTCGACCAGCCCCATCATCTCCGCGCCCGTGCGCTGCATCTCCGGCGGCAGCTTCTCGAACGGGTTCCCAATCTCCTCCAGGCTCTGCTTGAGGTTCTTGACGGGCTGCACACCCAACCCCGCCTTCTTCCCGATCTCCACGAGCCGGTTGAGGAAGATCGCCTCGTCCTTCGGCGCCGCCTTCCACAGGGCCCCCATGCCGCCGAAGGCGTCGGTCATCTCGGCCACCTTGATGCCCGTGGTCTCCGAAATCTTCACCCAGTCCTTCTGCGAGTACCCGAGCGCGTCCAGCGCCTCCTTGGCGGGCCCCGTGGCCTGCTCCATGGACTTGAAGACCTCCGCCACCGCCTCCGCGCCGACGTTCATGCCGATCGCCATGCCGGAGATCCGCGAGGTCATCCGGCGCATCTCCTTGCCCGTCAGATTCAGCGACGCCACGAACGGCTTGGCGGCCTTCGCGTTCGCCACCCCCATGGACTCCAAGGTATTCGAGAGATTGCCCGTGTCACCGGTCAGCGAGTGCATGTCTCGCGCGATATTGCCGATGTTGAACTGCTTGACGCTCTCCCAAAATCCCGGGACTTTGGATTTGCCCGCGATCTTGGACTGCCTCTCCATACCGTCATTGATCTTATCGAGGTTGTTCTGCGCCGACGTGACGGCCGCCTTCATGCCGACATCGCGCGCGCCCATCCCCCAGCTGATGCCCAACAGATTCATGCCGCCTCAAAAGCGAACACGTGTTCGCTACCGCCGTCGCTTCGCGCGCATGCGCGCCCGCGATGCCGACTGCTCCTCCTGCGTGCGCCGCGAGGTCTCCAACTTGTCCTTCTGCTCCACAAACCGCTTTCGGCGGCTGTAGGGCATCCCCATCACGCTGTCGTAGGTGCCGCCTTGCATTTCCATCAGGTAGAAGACCTCCGAATCCATGGCCCCTACGTGGCCGATGGGAAGAAAAAACTGGCCTGCCCCAGAGTCAGTTCGTCCCGCCATTCATGCTGACACGACGGGCACGAAAAATCTACTACCGTGTCCACGTGCCCCTCGCACTGCTCGAACAGCGAACGGATCTCGTTGCGGTCCCGCGTGGACAGCGCCTTCAGACGCGCCATGGCCGCCTTGTAGTCCTTGGCCCGGTCGATCGCCTGGTCCTCGACCATGTCCACGCGGGAGAGCAGCGCCAGCGTGAGCACGTCCTCCCGCTTCTTGCCCGCGCGCGTCAGCCACTCCTCGTCCGCGCTGGTCATGACGTGCCAGGTCACCTGTCGCCCCGAGGAAAGCGTGTGCTCGAACACGCGCTTGGTCGGGTCCGCCATCGCCTTCACCTCGACGTCCGCGAGGTTGAGCGTGTAGCGCACCTCCTCCTTGCAGTCCGTGTTCGGGCACTGAAGCTTGACCTCGTAGAGATCGCCCAGCGAGACGCGCCGGATCGCCAGGAGCGCCACCATGCGGTCGCTCGCCGTGAGCGCGGACACCGCCTTGTTGAGCAGCCCGCGGTCCTCGATCGTCCCGAGTCGCCGCGTGCAGTTCAGGATGATCTGGTTGAGCCGCTGCAAGATCGGCCCCTTGCCCGCCAGCAGGTCCTCCTCGTAGCCCGTCATCTCGGCCACGACCAGCTCCTGCTGCACCGCACCCTCGGGGTCCACGTACCCGCACGGCAGCTCCACCGCCAGCACCGACGAGGCCACGTCCATTACGTGGCCCTTCGTCTGCACGATCTCCTGCTCCTTCTTCTCCGTCTGCACCGCGTCCGTCATTCTGCCCTCCGCTTCTTCCGCTGCTCATCCAGGGACAGCAGCTCAGCCTCGGCGCGGCGCTCCTGCCGCAGCCAGTCCACGATCATCCCG
>Ga0172380_10002886_pt1 | contig 25026 bp, 19 predicted proteins | sample Leawe162metaG_FD_119747 | JGI IMG/M metagenome (GOLD analysis project Ga0172380, IMG submission 119747) | Leachate microbial communities from a municipal landfill in Southern Ontario, Canada - Leachate well 162 metaG | ecosystem: Engineered > Solid waste > Landfill > Unclassified | place...
CGTCTGTATCTATTCCGACCATTGGCATCGGCGCCGGGGGCGGTTGTGACGGGCAGGTGCAAATTGTCACCGACCTGCTTGGATTGTTTACCGGATTCACTCCTAAACACGCTAAGCAATATACCAATCTGACCGGAGAAATCACCAAAGCTTTCGACACCTATGTTAAAGAAGTAAAAACGGGTATTTTCCCCGGCAAAGAAAATTCGTTTTAAGAAAAGCGTTTGGCTTTCACTGGCTTTAGTGAAACTGTTATTGACGACCAGGCGCAGATTCCAAATCTCTGTTCAATAAAATTATGAAAGAGCACTTGAAAAAGTCAATATCCTTATTACTTTTAAACAGTTGAAATTGATTCAAAAAAGACTGTCAACCTATTATTTTCAGAGGACACGACATTGGCTAGAGACAATGATTATATTCTGGAGCTTCTCAGTGAATATGGAATGATTACCCAGGAGCAGATTGATGAAGGCTGGAATTTGTCTTCTGATAGCGACGGGAAGTTGGACATTATTGAAGCGCTGGAGCAGCTCGGCTATGTAAATGCCAATGACCTTACTGCCATGCTTGCTCAGCAATACGGCATGGAAATGTTGGATTTGAACAATTATGAAATCCCTGCCGGTGTAATTGAGGCTTTGCCGGCCGATGTAGTCACTCAATATAATGTTGTTCCGGTAATGAAGCATGACGATTCGTTAACGATTGCAATGAGTGATCCGACCGACATGGAAACCATTGATGCGTTGCGTTATCTGCTCGGATGCGATATTGATGCCATGATTGCTCCTCAGGAACAGATTCAGAAAGTAATAGATAAACATTATCGCACTGTTACTGAAAGTGTCGAGTCGTTTATCGATGAACTTACGGATGAAAACAGTGTACAAAATCAGCTGATGGCCGGAATTTCCGGAGAGCCGGAAGAAGAAGTTGTTGACGACGCGCCTATCATCAAGCTGGTATCGCTGATTATCATTGAAGCATACAAAATGCGCGCCAGCGATATTCATATGGAGCCGCTGGAAAAGCGCTACCGTATTCGTTACCGGGTTGACGGTGCGCTCCAGGAAGTTGAAGCTCCGCCAAAATACTTGCAGGCCAATTTGACCAGCCGACTGAAAATTATGGCGAAACTGGATATTTCAGAAAAACGCGTTCCCCAGGACGGCAGAATTCAGTTGAAGATGGCTGATAAAGACATCGACTTGCGCGTGTCATCAATTCCTACGACGCACGGCGAAAGTATTGTTATGCGAATCCTTGACAAGTCAAGCATTCAGCTGGACATTCCGAAGCTCGGGTTCTACGCCGACGACTTGGAACTGGTAAATCAGATTCTGGCATTTCCAGACGGAATCTTTCTGGTAACCGGACCGACCGGTTCCGGAAAAACTACCTCGTTATATGCGTTTTTAAATACTATCAACACGCCTTCCAGAAAAATTATTACAGTAGAAGATCCGGTGGAATATCAATTGTCCGGGATTAATCAGGTGCAGATTGACAAGCAAATCAACATGACGTTTTCTATTGCACTTAGAGCAATACTTCGTCAGGCGCCAAATATTATCATGGTAGGAGAAATTCGAGATTTGGAAACTGCGGAAATCGCGATAAATGCGTCTCTCACCGGACATTTAGTGTTCAGCACATTGCATACTAATGACGCGCCGGGGGCAATTACCCGAATGGTGGACATGGGCGTTAAGCCGTTCCTAGTGGCATCGGCGGTCAGGGCGGTTATGGCTCAGCGCCTGTTGCGGCGCATTTGCAAAAGTTGTGCAGAACCATATATGCCGACCCCGACAGAAGCCAGACTGCTTGATATTAGCGAGGAATATTTGCAAACGCATCAGTTTTTTAAAGGCAAAGGTTGTCCGAATTGCAATGGAACCGGTTATCGAGGACGTGTTGGTATTTATGAAATATTTGTAGTCTCAAGAGACATCGGGCAGCTGATTTTTGATAATGAGCCGACCGGGGTCATTCGCGAAGCCGCCAGAAGAAATGGAATGCGTTCTTTGCGTGATGACGCGTTGCGTAAAGCCGTCGCAGGAACTTCGACCGTGGAAGAGGTTATCCGGGCAACGGTTCTGGATTCTGAAAATTAATATAAAACTTAAACAACAAGGCGACTGATAAAATGCTGGATACCGAAAGTCATGCGCTAAAAGATATAATCCTGACTGAGGGAAAATGTACTGAAGCCCAGCTTAGGGAGGTTGAAGAGGAACACGACCGTACGGGCAAGCCTTTTCAAGAGGTAGTTGTCAACTACGGTCTGATGACGATGGAAGAAATATTGCAATTAATTGCAACCACTCTTGGCACGGATGTTGTGGATTTGTCCAAAATGGACGTTTCCAAAAAAATGATTGACATGATTGATGCGGAAACTGCCAGAGCGTACGGCGTGATTCCTTTTGAGTTTGATGGGTCCTCGATGAAATTAGTTTCCCGCAATCCGCTTAATTATCAGGTACATGAGGAATTACGCTTTATTCTTGGTTATGACATTATTCCGCTGGTTGCCGAAGAAAATCAAATTGATTCCGCCATTGAAAAATATTATCCGACAAATATTGGTACGGTTCATGATGTTCTGTCAGCAATGACCAGCCACGATGGCGACGACGCGTTTGATGATGATTCCGAGATAGAAAATGCGGCTAATGAAGCGCCAATCGTTAAATTTGTGGAAGTAATCATGTATCAGGCCATCAAGGATCAGGCCAGCGATATTCACTTTGAACCTTTTGAAAAAGAATTCCGGATACGTTACCGGGTTGACGGAGCGCTTTATGAAATGCCACCGCCGCCTAAAAGTCTGGCGGTTCCGGTCATAAGCCGCGTGAAAATTATGAGCGGCCTGAATATTTCTGAGCGCCGTCGCCCTCAGGACGGACGTATTCAGTTGAAAGTTGGCGGGAAGCCGATTGATTTGCGTGTATCCTGTCTGCCAACCTCCTGGGGCGAGTCTGTCGTGCTTCGTATTCTTGACCGTTCAGTCGTAAACCTTGACTTGGAAGTGTTGGGTATGGGACAGGACGTTCTTGAAAAATTGCGGGAACTGATATTTATGCCGAACGGGATTTTGCTGGTTACCGGCCCTACCGGTTCTGGTAAAACTACAACCCTGTATTCAGCATTGAAAGAAGTAAATTCCATTGATGAAAAGATTCTTACTGCCGAAGATCCGGTTGAATATGACGTGGAAGGTATTATTCAACTACCGATTAATGATGCCATTGGAATGACTTTCCACCGGGCGCTTCGTGCGTTTTTGCGTCAGGACCCTGACCGGATTATGATTGGAGAAATTCGTGACTTTGAATCTGCGCAGATGGCTATTGAAGCGTCGCTGACTGGTCACTTTGTGTTCAGTACGCTTCATACTAACGATGCGCCGGGAACAGTTACCCGGTTAATTGATATGGGAATTGAACCATTTCTAATCTGTTCTTCGCTGGTTGGGGTACTGAGTCAACGCCTGATTAGAAGAGTATGCAAAAGTTGCCGGGTGGCATATGACCCAACGGATGAAGAGCTGGAAAGATGCGGTTTGGAGCGCAGTGATATTAATGATCGTAAATTTTACTATGGCAAAGGCTGTTCAGTCTGCAATGACACCGGCTACAAAGGGCGGAAAGCAATTTGCGAACTTTTGGTTATTACGCCGCCGATTATCGAGTTGATTTCAGATAATGCGCCGACGGTTACCATTAGAGATAAAGCTAGAGAATTGGGCATGAGAACAATTCGCGAAGACGGCATTAAGGCTATTTTAAATGGGGAATCTTCAGTGGATGAAGTTCTCAGATATACTTAAATATTTGTTTTATTAAGGAGAACTGGCGATGAGTATTGATATGACTGAGTTATTGCAACTGGTTGTTGATGAAGGCGTGAGTGACCTCCATGTTGAAGTCGGAGCTCCGCCAATGGTCCGTTTGCACGGCAGCCTCACCCCTTTGGATGTTCCATCGCTTACGCCGGAAGATACCGAACGGATGGTCAAGGCGATTGCGTCTGATGCCCACCTTCAGCAGATACAGGAAAATGGCTCGGTCGACTTCGGTTTTGGTTTTGGCGATCAGGCCCGGTTTCGCGTCAGCTGTTTTAAGCAGAAGGGATTTTTCGGAACGGTGTTGCGACAGATTCCCAATACTTTGCTGACGATGGAGAAAATTGGACTGCCGATGGGGTTGAAAGATTTGCTTTATCGCCCGCGCGGTCTGGTGCTCGTTACCGGTCCTACCGGTAGCGGGAAAAGTACAACTTTGGCTTCAATGATTAATATTATCAACGAAGAACGCGACTGTCATATTATCACCGTTGAAGACCCGATTGAATTTTATCACCAGCACAAGAAAAGCATGGTAATACAGCGTGAAGTTGGCGTCGACACGCCGACTTTTAAGGATGCGTTGCGTCGTGCGTTGCGTCAGGACCCGGATGTAATTCTGGTCGGGGAAATGCGCGACTTGGAAACGATGGAAGCGGCGGTATCGGCGGCGGAAACCGGGCATCTGGTGTTCGCTACGCTGCATACGACCGGAGCTGCCAGAACGGTTGACCGTATTGTCGATGCGTTCCCCACTAATCAGCAGGGACAAATCAGGACTCAGCTCGCTTCGTCTCTGTTGGCGGTAATTTCTCAAGTGTTGTTACCGAAGAACGACAAACCAGGGCGGGTGGCCGCGTTTGAAATTATGATTTCCACGCCATCAATTCAGGCGCTGATTCGTGACAATAAAACTTTCCGGATAACCTCAGAATTACAGACCGGTGCAAAGTTTGGGATGAATACATTGGATAATCATTTGCTAGATTTGTATATGAAGAATATAATATCATATACAGAACTGATTACCAAAGCCCAGGATCCTGAAGCAATAGCAGAAAAACTTCAAAGTGGACGCTAAGCCTGGACACATGGAAAAATATATCAGATTATGTAAATTAAACACCCAGGGAGGGAGTTAAAATGGCGCAATTCTTATACACAGCAATGGATGCCAATGGCAAGGAACGCAAAGGCAAAATCGATGCGGCTACTGAAGAAGCGGCAGCTGTTGAGTTGAAAAAGCAAGGCTTTTTCCCGACAATGATAAAAAATGCCAAAGGCGACAAACCGAAAAAAGTTGCTCCGGTACAGGGAAAGGACAAGAAAAAGGGCGGAGGAATAAACCTTAATCTTACAATCGGAACTCCTACCATCAAACGTAAAGAGTTGGTAATTATCACCCGCCAGCTGGCCATTCTGCTTGATGCCGGACTGCCATTAATTCGTTCATTGCGCACTCTGGAAAAACAGTCTAGAAATCCGGTTGTAAAGCAAGTGTTGGGGTCGGCGGCAGATTCAGTGGAAAGCGGCTCAACCTTCTCTGAAGCTCTGGCGCAACATCCCAAAACATTCGACAAACTTTATCTTAATATGATTCGTGCCGGCGAAGCGGCTGGCGCGATGGAAATCATCCTCAATCGTTTGGCGATGTTTCAGGAAAAAGCCGCCAAAATTGCCGGTAAAGTGAAATCGGCGTTGATTTACCCGACAGTGGTTATGAGTATTGCGATGTTGGTTACTGCGGGGTTGATGATATTCATCGTTCCTAACTTCAAGAAAATCTTCGATGAACTGCTCAAAGGCGAGCCTTTGCCGGGAATAACTCAGTTCGTTATGAAGATAAGCGATATTATGCAACACCAGATATGGTTGTTTGCCGTGGCTGCTTTTGGAATTTTCGTTCTCTATAAAGTCGTTAAGAAAAATAAATACGGCCGATATGGACTGGACTGGGTGGCATATAATGCTCCGCTTTTCGGTCCGATTATATCAAAAACCGCCATCTCGCGTTTTGCCCGTACTCTGGGAACGTTAATGGCATCAGGTGTGCCAGTGCTTAACGCGCTCAGTATTGTTAAGGAAACCTCAGGGAATGAACTTGTTGCCGGCGCTGTACAGAAGGTGCATGACGCGGTGAAAGAAGGGGAAGGAATTGCTCCTCCGCTGGGCGCTTCCGGAGTTTTTCCGCAAATGGTAATCAGTATGATTGAAGTAGGCGAAGAAACCGGTAAGCTTCCGGAAATGTTGGAAAAAATTGCCGACACTTACGAAGATGAAGTAGATAATGCGGTAGGCGCGTTGACCTCAATGATTGAACCGTTGATGATTGTGGGACTCGCGGTTATCGTAGGTACCATCGTTATCGCACTGTTTATGCCGCTGACCAAAATCATTGAAAAACTTGGTTAAAACTGGTACTTGGAATCAAGGCTGGAGGAGACATTGGATATGGACAAAAATAATTTTTATGCGGTTGTAATGGCCGGGGGGCGGGGCGAACGCTTCTGGCCTCAAAGCAGGGTAAGTCATCCTAAACAATTGTTGCGCTTGATTGGAAATCTTACTTTGATTGAGCAAACCGTGGAACGTTTGATGCCACTGGTTCCGGCAAAAAATATTCTGGTAATTACTAATCAGGAATATGTCCTTCCCATGCGTTCGCTATTGTCCAAAATACCGGGTGAAAACATTATTGGCGAGCCAATTGGACGGGATACGGCTCCGTGCGTGGCTTTGGCGGCAGGTATTGTCAAGGCCAAATCCAACGGAGAGGAAGCCATTATGATGTTGCTGCCATCCGATCATGTAATACGCGATACTGATTCGATGTTGGAAGTTCTGGCTGACAGCGCTGATATTGCCAGCCGCACCGGCAATATTATTACTATTGGAGTAAATCCGGCATTTGCCAGCACGGGCTATGGTTATATTCATTGTGGCGAAGAAATTCCATCCGAAACAGGAACTAAATTTTTCCGGAGTCTTGGTTTTAAAGAAAAACCGAACATGGAAACGGCGGAAAAATTTATTGCGGCGAAGTGTTACAAGTGGAACAGTGGAATGTTCGTCTGGAAAACCGCGACGATTATGAATGCTTTGCGTAAATATACACCCAGTCTTGCTGTTGCAGCTGAAACTTTTGCTCAGGCAGTCACCAGAGGCGAGCTCAGCAAGGTCATGGAAGAAAAATATAAAAATTGTGAAAAAATATCAATTGATTATGCCGTGATGGAAAAAGCGGACAATGTCATTGTTGGCGAATGCTCTTTTGACTGGGATGATGTTGGCAGTTGGACTGCGCTTCGCAATCAAATTCGTCCGAGCCGGGACAACAATGTCATCCGTGGACTTTACGAAGGGCTGGATACCAGTAACTGTATTATTGTTGGTGACTCAAAGCACCTGATAGCGACGATTGATGTTGAAGATTTGATTATTATTCATACTGATGACGCTACTCTCATCTGTAATGCAAAATCGGCTCAGCGAATTAAAGAACTGGTGCATGAAATCGGTTTAAAACCTGAATTGTCCAAATTTCTTTAAGAAGGACCGATTTTAATTATGTTGATTGTAATGAATGTTGGTAATACCAATACCCAGATTGCCGAATATCAGAACGGAGAGATATGCAATGTGCAAACCGTTAAAACCGGCAACCTTGAGCTTTCAATAATCCCTGAAAATGTGCAGGTAGCCGCTTCCACTGTTGTGCCGAAAGTAAAGAAAATTTTTGCTAAACGTAATATTTTCTGGCTGTCGGCAGAAAGCAACTGCAATATTGATCTTAGTAAAGTTGATGCCTCTACTTTAGGTTGCGACCGTCTGGCAAATATAATTAATCTGGCAGATAATTATCCGCTACCGGCAATTTGTATTGACTTTGGAACAGCAATTACATTTGATTTGCTGGATGCGCAAATGATATTCCGCGGCGGCGCAATTGCTCCGGGACGCTTTCTGTTGCGTAAAGCTTTGCATGATTGTACAGCTTTATTGCCAATGTTGCCGATTTCTGAAGATGCGTTGCTTGACCCTGGAATTAACACCCGGGATGCGATGCGGCTGGGAATGGACAGAGGCGCACTTGGTACGACCAAGGAAATTATTCACGCATTGACGAGAAAATTTGAGCAGAAAGTAAAAGTCATTGGCATTGGCGGCGATGCAGAATTTTTTATAAATAATATTGATGGAATCGAATGCGGCGGTAAGAATTTCACGTTAAAAGGTATAGCTAAAGCCTGGGAGCTTAATCAAAAATGAGAGTAAAAATTTGTGGCATCCAAAACGAAACAGAATTAAAAATCGCGGTAAACAGCGGAGCTGATGCTATCGGTTTTCTTGTCGGACAGATTCATAAATCACCTTCATTTATTCTGCCCAGTACAGCTGGTCGACTTGCCGTGCAACTTCCACCATATATTTCTCCGGTAATTGTAACGCATCTTTCAGAAGCGGATGAAATCATGGAAATACTTGATAAATCTGGTATTTACAGTGTTCAACTTCACGCCTGTTCGCCGGAACAAATCAACAAGTTACATGATTTGCTGCCTAAAACGGGGAAGATAATTTTTGCCGAATATGTCCAGAATCTCTGTGCATTTCCAGATATAGATGAACTCTATCCGCTTATTGACGCGATTGTTCTTGACTGTTACAACCGCGAACCTGATTTGATTGGCGGTCCGGACGATGGCAAAATCTATGAATGGCGCGCTGGCGCTGAATTCATTAGTCAGTGCCCGTTGCCGGTAATTCTTGCCGGCGGTTTGTCGGAAGAGAATGTTGCTGCCGCTATAGTCTCCGTCAAGCCTTTTGGGGTTGATGCCTGCAGTAAACTAAAAAGCCAGGAAACCAAAGAATGCGATTTGACAAGCTGCACGGCTTTCGTTAGAAATGCTAAAAACGCCACTTTTTCTTTGAGTAACTAACTTCATATCAAGCAAAAGTTTTCCAGCAAATTGCTGCTGCGACAAGAACGGTGTAGCTAAAAGCAAAAATCAGAAGAACCGGAACAGTTTTGCCATTTCGGCGGATTTTATTGTAATACGGGCTACACAAGTCATAGCAGATAAACTCAGAATTATTTGGATAATGTGACGGATAAGTGAATATCCCAGAAACTCTGGCATTTAGCCGCATAGTCAAATTCACCGCCCACCCCGCAGCTTCCATGAACATTCCCAGGTTGCGACGGCGTAGTTTGCGCAGAGCGGAAATTACCGGCGGCAGCAGAATAATCAGCGCGATAATGAACAATCCTGCCGTTATTTTCAACCATGATACTTTTTCCAGTGACTTGATGATATATGCAACGCTACTGCCAATTGCGGCAACCCCGACTCCGCCGCAAAGCACTAGAATTGAACCAGCAGACAAGCCTGACGATATTTTGCCTGAACCAGCTTTCAAATCTGTTTCCAAAGTTTTCCCAATATTGTCGAACGAAGCCAGTTTTTGAGTACGGTCGCTGATAATGTCTATGAGCTTTTTGAACGGGAGAAGCACTGACTGCCAGAAAGAAATGGGGCCATTGACAAAATCAATAACTGTGGCATTCCAGTATTTTCCTTCGCTGTCAATGAAAACACCTGGCTTGCCCTGATAAATGCGGAACACACAGCCGGAAGTGATTGCCGCTACGGCGTTGACGGTTTTTTCGATGCCATCCTTTTTCTGTTTCAATTCCAGATAAATCATACACAAATTGGAGTTGGCAGCCATTTTTTTGTGAATATTAATGTCTTTTATTTTCAGTGACAGATCAAAATGTCTTCCGTCCATGACGAGTGAACCGGCTTGAATCATTGAGCGCGTTGCCGGATTGAATAGCTCACTGAAGTTAACAAAATTATTGACGAAAGTAATAATATATTGCTTGAACAGAATAAGTTTTTCCAAAGCTTTCAGGTTGGAAATGGTGGATCCGAGCGCACCGTCGGCATCCAGCAGTTTTCGCAACGCTTCTATCTCCTGACCGTTGATGTAAGCTTCCAGCTTATCACTGCCCAGGCTGCCGGTTTTGTCGCCTTCAGCTTTGGAAAGATAGTCCTCGTACGGCGCCATTCCGGTTTTCAAGTTCTGCCAGGTTTTTATCTCCAGAGAACTCAAAGTGAAGACTTCCGCAAACTGCGCCACGGCATCCTGGTAAAATGGATTAATGCCTTCCTTCAAGTTTAAAATCATCTTTGCGTCCGGATGGGCAAGCGGAGCATCTTTTATAGCGGCTTCGACCGCTGTCCGGTCATTAATATCAAGTGACGGCAAAGTGTCGGCTTCCGATTTGAACCTTGCATTGTTGGCGCTGTCAATTCTTACCAGTTCGCAAAAATTGAAATATTCGTCTATTTTTTGCTTGATTCCGCTAAATGCAGGATAAATCTGAGCCGGATCTGTATTCTTAAGTGACGGCTTCTCAGTATTTTTCTCCCATTCCAGAAACGCTTTGGCGTCGGCAACAAATTTGTCCAGCGATTCTAAATTTACGCCATTCTGCCCGGCGGCATTTTTGATGCCTCCGGTAACCGTTATAAGGTCTTTGATTAATGGACATGCTGGACTTTTTTCTCCAGCGGTCTCCAGAGTAATTATTCCGTCACCTTTAATTGGACCGGAGGACACTTCGACAATTTTCTTCGACAATTTATCCAAGTTTAATATGCCGTTTTCCAAGACATCCGTCAACTGGCTTCCGGTAAAATCAAACAACGTTTTTCCCGCTTCTGAATCCTGATTCAGGCAGGAAATATTTATAGCTGGAGATTTGTCATTCAACAATTCCGGAGATTTTAGCACGTCAAACAGCCAGATAACCGCGTTTTTTACCTCGTCAACACGAATCATGTTATTGCAGTCAGCATCCAGATATTCCAAAAATTTCCGGTCGCCGTTCAGGCAATCCAGCGGGGCGTTCAGAGCTGTCCATAACGCCGGATCAAGAGTTATAATTTCCTTCAGGTCCTGTGGAGAATTTACCAGATACTGAAAACTTCCGCCAATATTCTGAAAGACGATTTTTCCCGACATAATTCCATCTCCAAGGTTGTTTCAATAACGGAGCGCCGCCTGCTGCTTCAGCATATCAATCAGTACAATCGCGCTCATCGCTTCAATTACCGGAACGATGCGCGGGCAGAGGCATGGATCGTGACGACCATGAGTTTCACAAACTGCCGGTTTCCCGTCAATGTCAATAGTGGTCTGCTGCTGGGAAATTGACGATGTCGGCTTGACTGCCACCCGGAAGATAATTTCTTCCCCGGTCGAAATTCCGCCAATAATACCGCCAGCGTTGTTTGAACTGAATTTGTCCGGTGGCAGCATGCCGTCGTTGTGTTCTTTGCCCGTCATGGCGGCAGCGGCGAAGCCTGCGCCAAATTCAATGCCCTTAACTCCGCCAACAGAAATAATGCCTTTTGCCAGTTCGGCGTCCAGTTTGTCAAAAACCGGTTCGCCGAGTCCGGCGGAAAGACCGTTAATCCGGCATTCGATAACACCGCCAACACTGTTGCCTTCTTTGGCGGCGGCAATGATTCTTGCTTCCATTTTTACCGCGGCTTCGGGGTCGCAGGCTCTGACCGGATTGCTTTCAATAGTTTCCGGAATGTATTTTTCACATTTTATCCCACCGATATTGACGGTGTAAGCTTTAATGGAAATTCCTTTTTCCGCCAGTAATTTTTTTGCCACCGCGCCAGCGGCAACCCGTCCGGCAGTTTCCCGTCCGGATGCCCGTCCGCTACCGCGGTGATCTCTGATGCCATACTTTTTAAGATAGGTGTAGTCGGCATGACCGGGACGGAACAACTTCATGATGTTGCCGTAGTCATTGGAACGGAAATCGGCATTGTGAATAATCATCATTAATGGCGTTCCAGTGGCTTTTCCTTCAAAAATTCCGGACATGATATGAACCGTGTCGGACTCCTGACGGGGTGTCGTTACCGCCGACTGTCCCGGTTTGCGCCGGTCAAGTTCCTGCTGAACATCCGCTTCATTAAGTTCCAGTCCGGGCGTAATACCGTCAACCACAACCCCTACCGCTTTGCCGTGGGATTCGCCAAACGTGCTGACTGTAAACAATTTACCGTAAACGCTACCGCTCATTCAGTTTCTCCTCAATTTTTTTGATGATGATTTTTCCGGTTTCTTCCGCCGGAGCATTTTGTGCTATTTCTATTGTCAGTCCGGAATACATATTGTAATATTGCTCCCGGTGTTTATAAAGTTCAATAAATTTTTCATAAGGATTGTTGCCGGCAAGAAACGGTGGCAAACCGCGTTTTACGATACGCTTGAAAATAATTTCCGGCGGAACTTTCAAGTAAACCATAAATCCCAGCTTCTTCAAGTCGTCGCCGATTTTATCATTCGCCGGAACGCCGCCGCCGAGCGCAATCACTTGCCGGGATGATTCGTCGGAACCGGCAATTAACGTTCTTACAGTTTCCACCTCCAGTTCCCGGAAAAAATCCTCGCCATGCGTCAATACAATACTTCGCGGCGACAGCCGTTGTCCATGTTTTTTTTCATACAGCCCGGTAATCAAGTCGTCAGTATCAATAAACGGACAATTCCAGTGCCTCGCCAGCGTTCGCCCGTGAGTGGTTTTGCCGCAATGTTTCATGCCGGAAATCACAATATTCATGCTGAACAATCCGATTTGACGATTTCTGTTCCGATACCGCTGTCGGTGAATATTTCCAGCAACAGGGAATGCGTCATTCTGCCGTCAATCATGTGAACCTTATTCGTTCCCGCAGCCAGCGCGTGCAAGCAACTTTTTACTTTTGGAATCATACCGCCGGTAATTACTTTATCCTCAATAAGTTGCTCAACTTCATCGGATTGAATGGATGAAATTACGCTGGTCATGTCGGCAGGATTACGAAGAATCCCGGGCACATCGCTAAGAAAAACCAACTTCCTGGCCTTCACCGCTTCCGCAATTTTGCAAGCGGCAATGTCGGCGTTAATATTGTAAATCTGTCCGTCATCACCGACGCCCAGCGGCGGGATTACCGGAATAAGGCCGCTCTCCAGCGCTTCAAATATTTTTGTCGTGTCAACGTCAATAATGTCCCCGACAAACCCGATGTCAAGCTGTTCACCGGTAGTAGGGCATTTCGAATACATTCTTTCCGCGCGGAGAATATCTTTGCCGGAAATAGACATTGCCTTGCCGCCAGCGGCATGAGCCTGACTGACTAAATCACGGTTCACATGATTATGTAACACGTCATCGACAATTTTAATAGTTTGTGCGCAGGTGTGACGAAGACCGTTGACAAATTTAACCTCAAGCTTTTGCCGGGTCAGCTCTGCAGAAATAGCTTTACCGCCGCCGTGAACCACGATGGGCAGCATCCCGATGCATTCCATTAACACAACATCACGCATTGTACTTTTGACCAGTTCCGGGTCTTCCATCGCGCTGCCGCCAAACTTTACAACAATTATTGCCTTGCGAAATTTCTGAATATAAGGCAATGCCTCTACCAACACTTTTGCTTTGTTAATCAAGTTGTCCATAGTTTATACCTGTAATGTTAATTGTCTTCGCTTGCTGAATAATATAAGGGTTTACGTTTTCAGCACAAGCAGTAAGTTGAAATTAATAAAAATTTAACCGCATTTCAACCCAAAATCAGGTTCTCACAGTTTGGCAAAAAATCTAAACCTGTTGTTGAAAGGCCTGATAAAACTAAAACAGCAGTCGAGTTTTTAGATGGAATATTACAGGCAGGACTTCTGAAGTTTTGAATAGATTTGTTGCCGACTTTGAAATACTTTCGGTCAAAATATGTTCCGGAAGCTGGATTTTAAGTGATTGTCCTGTAAATTACTAAAAAATTTATCACTAATTTACATTTTAAGGATAACTACTTATGGCTGAATATGAAGCAGTAATCGGGCTGGAAGTTCACGTCCAGGTCAAGACCGCGAGCAAAATGTTTTGCTCATGCCCGAATCGTTACGGCGAAGAACCTAACTCTCTGGTGTGTCCGGTATGTATGGGCTATCCGGGCGTGTTGCCGGTTCCGAACAAAGAAGCGATTATGAAAACAGTGGCGGCCGGCTTGATGACCGGTTGTGAAATCGCCAGATTCAGCAAATTTGACCGCAAAAGTTATTTTTATCCGGATATGCCGAAAAATTACCAGATATCGCAATACGACCTGCCGTTCTGTGAACACGGCGCGGTAAAAATTTACGGGAAAGGTTTTTCCGGAGCCGACATCGGCGAAAGAACTATCGGCATCACTCGCATTCACCTGGAAGAGGATGTCGCCAAACTAACCCATTTCGCCGGCTACAGCGGCGTTGACTACAACCGTGCCGGGGTGCCGTTAATGGAAACCGTCAGCGAACCGGACATCCGGACTCCGGACGAAGCTTATGCTTATCTGACGGCGTTGAAACAAATCATGCAATATGCCGGAATTAGCGATTGCGATATGGAAAAAGGGCAGATGCGTTGTGATGTAAATATTTCTATTCGTCGCAAAGGAGCGGAGAAATTCGGCACTAAAATTGAAATTAAAAATTTAAACAGTTTGCGTGCGATTCACCGTTCACTAGAGCATGAAATCTGGCGTCAGGAACAGGTAATTGAAGCTGGCGGCTCGCTCCAGCAGGAAACTCGCGGCTGGAACGACGACCAGGGAGAAACTTATCTGATGCGCACGAAAGAACATGCGCACGACTACCGGTATTTTCCCGATCCGGATTTGATGCCGATAACGTTGACTGACAGCGAAATTGATACCATCAGGCAAAATCTTCCGGAACTGCCGGAAGCCATGCGCGACCGGTTTGTCCGGGATTACGACCTCACGCCGTATGACGCGGAGGTGCTGACTCAAGACAGACATGTCGCCGCCTACTTCAATCTTGGCGCCAAACTGGTTAAAACACCAAAAACTCTGGCGAACTGGATTATTTCTGAACTGCTGCGGGAACTGGCGAATGCGAATATTGCCATCAGTGAATGCAAAATTGCTCCGGAACAATTCGCCGGAATGTTACAACTGATTGAAAATCAGACCATCAGCGGCAAAATCGCCAAAGATGTTTTCGCGGAAATGTTCCAAACCGGCAAAGACGCGAAAGTCATTGTTGAAGAAAAAGGTTTGGTGCAGGTCACGGACAGTTCGGAGATTGAACGTTTTGTCGAGCAGGCTATTGCGGCCAATCAACCGCAGGTGACGCAGTATCAGGAAGGCAACGATAAAGTCCTTCAATTCTTCGTCGGGCAGGTTATGAAACTCAGCAAAGGCAAAGCCAATCCGCAAATGGTGGTGGAACTGTTGCGAAAAAAACTGGACTAGCAGTAAAAACTGGCGGAATTGATTTTATGGTAGACGGAAAAATCACCAAGGACATTATTATCCGGGATTTTCTGACGCTTGGTATTTGTTCCGGTGATACTATTTTGCTGCACAGCTCATTAAAAAGCCTCGGGCGGGTCGAAGGCGGCGCCGATACGGTGATTGATGCACTGCTTGAACTGTTGGGCGAAGAAGGCGCGTTGCTTATGCCTTCATTTCAAAGTGGTTCAGAATTTTATCTGGTGGACCGCGGTTGCATTTTTGATGTCAGAACTTCGCCGTCAGAACTTGGTATTATCACCGAAACTTTCCGGAAACGTCCTGGCGTTATCAGATCACTTAATCCGACACATTCTACCGCCGGCACAGGAAAGCAAGCGGCGCAATTATTGTCCGGACATGAAAAATGTCAAGTGTCTTGTGGCTTCGGTTCGCCATACTGTAAAATTATTCAGGCACATGGCAAAATTGTTTTGCTCGGAGTCGGGCATCAATCCAATACCACATTGCATTTTGTCGAAAACACTAATGGTGCACCGACGGTTTGCAGTGTGCTCTATCAACCGGAAGTTATTGATTCAAGTGGAAACAAAATAGTTGTTCCAACTTATCCGCACATGCCGAAACTTGGACGCGATTTTTCCCGTGTTGAACCGTATCTGCTGGAAGCTGGACTGCAAATTAACGGTTGCGTTGGACAGGCGGAAACCAGAGTCATCAACGCATACGGGATGAATCAGCTTATCGGCGGAATTATCCGCCAGAATCCCATGCTGCTTATTGTTCCGTTTAATCCGGGTTCAGAAACTGGTGATGGATTTAACGCTGTTCCATAACGGGCTGGCCAGGTCAATTTTCTTGCGTTCTCTGGTCGCCAGCGAAATCGGAACGTTAGTGAAAAAATCGTTCCAGTGCCCGACCACCATGTCGGTGCGCCCGGCCATGGCGGCATGTACCGCGTTCTGCGCCAGCATGATGCAGAATACCGCATCAGTGCCGAACGCCGGCAGGCTGCGAATCATATAGCTGGGGTCAAAATATTTCAGATTGACTTCAATGGACTTCGCTTTAAAATATTCCTGAATTTTATCTTTCAGCAGCAATCCGATATCTTCATGCAGTTTATTTCCGGAAGCATCAGTTTTACTGAGAGTTTCGGCAAACAACTCCTGTCCGGCGCCTTCGGCAACGATAATGACGGCGTGCTGCTTTTCCGCCAGGCGTTTTTCCAGGCTGGTCAGAAGGGAATCCGGCGCGCCGCCGTTCAACTGAAATTTTTCCTCCGGAACTAGACAGTAATTGACATGCGAGTTGGCGAGCGCCGCATAAGCGGCAATGAAACCGCTGTCGCGTCCCATAACTTTAATCAAACCGATGCCGTTGTATGCGCCTTTAGCCTCGTTATGAGCGGCGGTTATCACTGGATTGGTGGCATAAACCGCCGTTTCAAATCCGAATGATTGGTCAATGAACCCGATATCGTTATCAATGGTTTTAGGAATGCCGATTACGCTGATGGAGAGTTTACGTTTTTTGATGACTTGCGCGATATCGTGAGCGCAACGCAATGTGCCGTCGCCGCCGATGCAGAATAAAATATTGATATTCATCCGGACGAGGGTGTCCACCATTTTTTCTTCATCCTGGCGGCCGCGTGACGAACCGAGCATAGTACCGCCGCTTTCGTGGATGTTGTCAACATTTTCTTCGTTCAGAATCACCGGTTGCAGTCCGAACGACGGAATCAGTCCGCGGTAACCGTAACGAATGCCGTAAACGACGGGAACTTTATATTGCAGAATCAGTGTCCGGGTGAGACCTTTGATGACATCGTTAATTCCGGGGCAAAGTCCGCCGGCAGTAAGAATCGCGGCTTTTGTCCAGGACGGATCATGAAAAATTTCCCGTCGCGGCCCTGCCTGTTCGAAGGTAGGATTTGTAGTGTTGTCTTTGCTGAATGCGGCAAGTTCTTCACTGCTTGACGGATAAAGCACGTCCGCATCGTCGTTGATAAAGTTAGCCTGTTTCAGCGGAGAAACAATTCCCGGACTGCCAAGTTGTTCAACCGAAAAATCTTTACTGTCTATTTTATTTACTGACATATATCAAAGTCTCCTGAAAATTATATAAATGTTGTTTGCGCTGCATTATAGCCCTGTGCGGCAAAAAGCTTATAATATATCATAAAAATGATAAAATTGGTGTCAATTCCAGAAAAAATAGCTAAATTAGATAAAATGCAGCAGGTGCGGCATCCGGAAAAAGTTTTAACGCATACTAACTTGAAGCGCAGGCGACGGAAACAGAAAATGAATTATTTTTTAGTGGTAGCAATCTGCATTGCCATTGCAGTAACGTTGGCGGCGGCAAGCGGAAAATTACAATTTCAGTTGACCGATAAACGCGCCTTCCAACTGGTCTGCCTGCTGGCGGCAGTGACGGGAACAGTTTATTTTCTACTGACACTTTACAAATACTACGCAATGCATTTTGGCTTGTGGGATTTCGGAATCTATGATTCAATGCTGCATAATACCGCTTTCGGAAAAGGTTTTATGCGGGACTACCGGGGACCGTTCGACCATTTTTCGCCGGCAATACTGCTGCTGGCGCCGTTTTACTGGATATTCGACAGCCCGGTCGTGCTGATAGTATTTCAGGCCGCGGTAATGGCGGCAGCGGCAGTTCCATTGTTTCTGCTGGCAAAACATTACTCCCGGAAACCGGGAATACCGTTATTGTTGACGGCAATGTATCTTTTAAACCCGTATTATTCGCGGATTGCTTTATACGATTTTCATATTGAATGTCTGTTTCCGCTGGTATTTTTCACCGCCTGGCTGGCTTATGCGCGACATAAAATGAACGGGTTTATGATTCTGCTGATATGCGCTCCGTTGATAAAAGAGGATTTCATAATTCCGCTCGGCGCCTGCGGATTATTTCTAGGGTCGCGCAAGCAAACTTTGCGTTATGGCATTATCTGCCTGTTGGCTGCCGGGCTGTGGACACTGTTTGTCTTGAAACTCTGGTTTCCGGCAATGATGGAGGCCAATTATCAGCATTACGGGCGTTTTCTGCCGTTGCTCGGCGCAACGCCGGGCGAAACTTTCGAGAATGTGCGGGTGATTCTGCAACAGTGCTTCAGCAGAAATTCACTGGCGGTGCTGGTCAGTGTCTTAATGCCGTTTGCTTTTCTGCCGCTGTTTTCCTGGCGAGGATTTATTCTGTTGCTGTGTCCGGTGGTTTTCGTTCATTTTTGCTCAACTTTTGCTCACCAGCAATTTTTAATGAGCCATTATTCTTCAGCGGTGATTGCAGTAATGCCGGTGGCGGCGTTGTTCGGCTGGCGGCGCTTGCGGGCAAAAGCCAGGCGATGGCAGTTCAGCAAAAATCAAACCGGTCTGATTTTCCGGCTGGCAGTATTTATGACTTTGCTGACGCATATTGTTTTCTGCGAGCTGCCCGGAGTGAAATTTTATAATTATATTGCCCGTTACCGTCCGCAATTTCAGTTCGGCATCCTGTCTGTTCCGCTGTGGAATTACTGGTTCGTAAATCAGGATCACGCATTGCTGTTTCATGAATTGCGGAAACAGATACCGGAAAATCTGACGATTACCGCGCAAAACAATCTAGGTTATTTTTTTGTTCGCAACCGGAAACTTTATTCTATTCCCGGACCGCCGGAAGGAACAGATGTGTATATATTTGACACAAAAACGTTTACCGGCTATGATGGTGTTGATAATATGAACAGGCTGGCGACAGCGTTGAAAAACAATAACAAATATAAATGTCTTTTTAGTCAGGACGGACTTTACATTTTTGCCGGGAAGAGTATTTTGTTGAACGATAAAAATTAACCAATAGAGAAGATTAAGTATGAATTATTTTTTATCTGCGGGGTTTTGTCTGCTGATTGCATTGGCTGGAGCTGCCGGATTGATGCGGCTTAAATTTCTGCCGCAAAATCGCCGGACTGAATTCCGCATTGTAATTATTGCCTGCATGACATTTTCCTTGATTTATGCATCGCTTTCCTGTCTGCGTTATTACCAGATGATATACGGGTTGTGGGATTTCGGGCACTATGAAGATGAGATTAGAAACATGGCCGTGTTTAACGGATTTCTAAAAGGAAGCGGCGGTTACTGTGAACATTTCGTTCCGCTGATTGCCTTCTGGGTGCCGTTTTACTGGATATGGGACAGCCCGTATATGCTGTTGATTGGCCAAGCAGTGCTGTTGGGCGCGGCCGGCATCCCTCTTTATTTTTGCGCTAGTAGAATGTTGAAAGCGCCTGGCTGGCCATTGCTTATTGTATTGATGTATCTGCTTAATCCATATCTGTCACGTTTCACGCTGTACGAATATCATATGGGTTGCTTTTATCCTATATTGTTTTTTTCTGCATGGATTGCCTATTTGCACCATAAAAAATGGCTATTTCTGGCGCTATTATTTTCGCCAGTACTGGCCAAAGAGTCATTCTGCATTGTAATTATTGCCGTCGGACTTTACCTGTGCTCCCGGAGAAAAAGTTTTAAACTCGGTCTGACCTGTCTGGGGCTGGTAGTCTTGACAGCGCTCTTTATTTTATACATTTGGTTTCCGCATATCATCCCGTTGCATTATCAACACGTTTCTCGTTATCCACAAGTCTTTGGCAGTTCGGTTGCCGCAACTTTCGAAAATATTATCAAAATCGCCGGAATTATTTTTGCTTCAGACAGCCTGGCGGTAACAATCAGTCTGCTGTTGCCATTCGCTTTTCTGCCGCTATTGTCATGGCGAATATTTTTTCTGCTATTTATGCCGGTCGCTCTCAGTCAAATCTGTTCAGTTCACGGACATCAGCATCTGATAATGAGTCATTATTCTGATGTTCTTATTCCACTGCTACCGCTAGCGGCGTTACTGGCTCTGGTCGGCGTTAAACGCTTTAAAAACTGTACGGTGCGGCAGCGGCAGTTTGCATTTGCACTTTGTTTCACCCTGCCACTAACGGCTAACATAATGTACTGCGAAATGCCGCAGTTGAAGTATCACTGTTATATACCTGTGTACCGTCCAGAGCGTCAGCTTGGAATAATGTCGCTGCCGTTTAATACGAAAGTTTTAAGCTATCCGCGAGCCGGAGTATTCCATGCAATTAAGGATTCTATTCCACTTAATTATTCGGTTTGTGCTCAAAATAATCTGGCGGTCTTTTTTATGCGGCACAAAGCGTTTTACTGGCTGACCAAACCGGAGAACCCGGACTTTTATGTGTTCGATTTAAAGTCATTTGATGGTTTTGATTCTGTAGAGGTGTTACACGCCCTGATTAAAAAAGTTGCAACTGATCCCGGTTATGTCAATATTTACAATGTCGACGGCTTTCTCGTTTTCTGCCGGAAAAGCCTGCTTCCAAAACAGGCAGACACGCTTTCGGCAAAATAGAATGCAATACGCACGAAGTTATTTTCTTTTGAATTTGACGAGAACGCGCTGTCCAAGGATTAAATCTTTTTCGTCAATGCTGAGAATGCACTCCGTGGTTCTGACATCATTTTTTTCCTGCGCTTCGTCAAAGGAGAGCCGCTTCGGTCCAAGGTAGTTGCCGATTTTCAAGACTTTTCCGGTATAGACCTTATTTTCCTCGGTGTCGAGAATAATATCGGCTTGGGTGCCGGGTTTAATTGACCGGATGAATTTTTCTTCAATCTCTGCCCGGACCACGAACGGCAGGTCGGGAACGAATAGAAACAGCACGGTTACATTGAGGGTACTGATTCCATAGCCGGGCATAACGTCGCACCGCAGGATTTTACCATCATCCGGCGATCTGATGATTTTCAGTTCCATATCATATTCAGCTTGTTTCTGTCGGGAAATGGAAACCTGAGCTTCGGCTTCGGCTACTTTAATTTCCGCTTCCAGCCGGTTTACCTTATCTTTGTTTTCGTCCCACTGCTGCCGGGAAATAACATTTTTTTTAATCAGGCTGTCGGAACGCAACCATTCTCTCTGCGCCGCTTCCAGTGATACTTTCAACGGTTCGATTTTTTTTAGCGCCAGCTCAGCTTCGGCTTTGCAATACATCAAGTTAAGTTTTTCTTTGATATCGTCGAGCTTACAAAGAATCTGCCCTTTTTTGACTTTTTGTCCTTCTTCAACCAGTAATTCACGCACAACGCCATCCTTGCTGGCGGAAAGTTTCACAATACTGCCTTCAACGTCAATTCGGCCGCGGGCAAAGGCAATATATGGCGATTCTTGAACCGGTTTGGCCGGGATATTAATTTTTTGTTTGGAATACGCCCATTTGTAAGTAAAAAATCCGCCGGTTCCGACGATGGCAATAATTATTCCTGCGGCAAAAATTCTTCTTTTTAATTTCTTCTTTTTCATTCAGTAAAACCTCCGTTTTCATCTTTGGTTATAACGCCGTCTTCAATTCTGATAACTCTATCGGCATGCGGCAGCAGCCGCGCGTCATGGGACACCGCAAAGATTGTGGCGCCATGAATTTTTGCCGCTTTATGCAAAAGACTGATAACAATCTGACCGTTTTCTTTGTCCAGCGAACTGGTTGGTTCATCCGCGAACAGGAACGCGGGTTTTTTTGCCAGAGCGCGGGCAATGGCAACGCGTTGTTTTTCCCCGCCGGAAAGCTGCATGGGCTTCAAGTGCATAACTTTCGTCAGGCCAACTTCACCTAATACTTCTTTGGCAATAGCATGGGCTTCATCCTTGCTTTTATCAAGATATTTCAGAACAATCAAAATTTGTTCCAGAGCCGTCAGTGAAGAAAATAGATTAAATCCTTGAAAAATGAATCCAAAATGATCAAGCCGGAATTTTTCAATTGCCCGTGGTGACAATTGCCATAAATCAGTCTCATTGATGTGGACAGAACCGCTATCCGGCTGGAGCAGGCCGCTGATAACCGACAGCAAAGTGCTTTTACCGGAACCGGACGGTCCCATAATCAACGTCAGTTTGCCGGGATAAAGATCTAAAGAATTACCTTTCAAAACATGATTCACAATTCTTCCGCTGACGTAAGAACGATTGATGTCTTTAATCCTGATTGTTGGCTGATTATTTATATTTTTAAATGGAGTATGACTCATCGCAACAGCTCCGCCGGTTCAGTTTTGTACAATATAAGCAACGACAGCAAGCCGGAAATCATCGCAATCATAATCAGGATTACTGAAGACGCCAGAATAAACCACCAGGGAATATTGAACGCCAGTTTATAGTAAACCGCGATATAGGAAAAGACATAAGTCATTACCCAGGCAATCAACAGTCCTGCCAGCCCGACCCAGAAAGATTGTTCAAGCACCACCATGGACAGAGCACGTTTGGAAACGCCCAACGCTCGCAGCGCGGCATATTCTTTCATTGCGGCCAGCAGCGCCGAGCGGAGCGATTGATTGGTGATAGCGACGCCAATAAACAGCGCCAGCAGTGACAGAAAAATAAATGTCAGGCTGTTCGGCGATTCAAACAACTGCCAGCGTTGAGATTTCCAGAATAAACTTCTCTTGGACCAAATTTTAATTTTATCGTTCTTCCAGAAAGACTTTTCCAGTTGTTTCACCACCTCGTCCGCCTTTTGCGGGTCTTTGATTCTGACCATCAGATACTGCACCCATTTTGAAGTTGTCAGGTATTGAAAAGTGTAGGAGGACGAAAATACGAACCCGCCGCGGTCATTTTTGTACCCATCTGTAATTCCAACAATTTTTACCCGTTTCTTGCTGATTTCGGTGTAGTCGCCGATTTCAAGATTGAGGTTTTTCGCAAAGGACCGGTCAATCACCACGGTCATCGGTTCATCCAGTTTTTCGCCGAACTCCAGCAAAAATTCCTGCGGCATGAGCAGACCGCTTGCCGGGTCAGTTTCTACACCGAACAGCGGAACCCATATTAACTCGCCTTCATAGGTACGTCCGTTGCACCAGGCCCGGAGAAACGGTTTTACGGAAACGACTTCCGGATTCATACGCAGGTAGTACTCATTTTTACGGTCAACGCTGCGGCCGTACTCGAATGTTTTCAAATTGCTGTCAGATATCCATAAATCGGCCTGAGAACTGTTGAGAATCGCCGTCATGGACAACGAGAATCCGAGCATCAATCCGGTCTGGATGTAGATAAGCAATGCAGAAAAGCCCAAGGCTAAAACTGCGGCCAAATATCGCCGCCACTCATATATAAGACTTGCCCGCGCCAGAGAAACCATTTTTATCCAGTAAATTTTTTAAATTTGCCATCTGCAAGCACAAAATATATAACAGAAAAACCTTCAAACCATATTTCATGCCGTCAACTAAAACAACCATCTTCTTATCATAAGTATTATTTGTCATTTGTCAACGGTTAAAAAACCTAATTTTGGTCTATTACCTGGCACAAACCGGCATCGGTTGATTAACCACTGCTTTTGATTAAAGGTTTAAGTGCAAATCTAAAAATAATATCCGACTCAGGAACTGTCATAAAATAACTTATGTCTTTCTCTGTTCTTTCGTTCAAATTTCTTAGAATAATTTATTTATTTGGCGGGGCGACTAACTGGTTCATATCCAGCCAGTGCTTGAACATAATTTTTGTTTTTTTCCGCAGGTCGGCGACAATATCCGGTCCGAGCATAAACGGAGTTTCTCCATCTGGAGTTTTTGCATGGAAAATCAATTTACAGTCAGAAGTTTCCAGCAGATTTGCCAGTCGTTCACAGTTTTCAATTTCCGAACGCATGATGCCGTATAATTCTGCGCGTTCAACTTCCACTAAAGAATAAAGGTCAGTCATATTGGCATATTTTGTAAGTTTGTCTTTCATCGTTTCCAGATAAACCTGAAAATTGGCGCAGTTACGAATATTTTTCATTAAACAAAGCAGAATATCAAGCGAGGCAATCTCATCTTTAAGACGCACATCGCGGCTGCGTTCATACGCCCTGGTCAATGCTTGTTTAGCTTTCGCATATTCTCCACAGACAAAATCAATGTCCCGGTTAAAATGTTTCAAGTGCTCCATCGCGTCAATAGAACGGCTTCCCTGGCAATTCAGCAAATCGAGATTCTCGTGGGATTTATTGACTTGAAACACATGTTTAATGTAGTGAGATTTTTCATCTTCAGTCAAAGATTCCGGCAGTACTACAAACGGTCTGGTCAACCAGCGTTGAGCCAATACGCCGAGGAAAATCATGTTCATCCCGCGATCATATTTTTTCATAAGTTCGCCAGCTCGTGAAATATTCCACCAGGCGGCAATCACATCATCCGCGTTTCCCTCCCCGTATTGTCCGGTTGCAAGCTTTTTCAGAATATCAATTTTATGCAAAAAGCTGCAACTGGGATTTCTCACCATGTCGCCGATTGCTCTGATTAATACCTGATCACCATTCCAATTCGAACCATACATTGTCGGATAAGTGAAGAAAGCAATATTTCTCTGTTTTTTGGCAAATGCATCGCTCATGTGTTCAATAATTTCGACCGGATTAGCCAAACCTTTAAGCGGATAAAGCGGAAAGCTGATTTGGCGGCCGGTCAAAGTACGGTCATTGCCGTTACCGGCGCCGATATGAACATAAAACCCGCTTTTCTCATCCTGAGCCAGCAAGTCTTTTTGTTCGCGCGAGCTGACATTACCTCCGGTGTATATCTTGATATTGGTTTCGCCCCGTACTGCTTCACTCAATTTTTTTATCCTGTCGGCGAAACTGATATTCCGGCAAAATTCCGGACCGTTTGGAGAGTTATAAAGTCCGTCAGACCAACATATTCCAGCCGCGCTGTCATTGGTGCGGAGAATTACGACATCTAACAC
>Ga0172380_10002887_pt1 | contig 25019 bp, 30 predicted proteins | sample Leawe162metaG_FD_119747 | JGI IMG/M metagenome (GOLD analysis project Ga0172380, IMG submission 119747) | Leachate microbial communities from a municipal landfill in Southern Ontario, Canada - Leachate well 162 metaG | ecosystem: Engineered > Solid waste > Landfill > Unclassified | place...
AGATAGGCGCGTCGCTCTTGTTTACCCATGTCAGATTACCCTTGTTGTTTCGGTAACCTTTAACTTGAGGCAACGATCCTTTCTTGCGACTACTCTCGGTAACTTTTATCTTGAGTCAATTCGTGATGTCGCGCTGCCCTTTGGTGCGTTGCCGGATTACGGTAGAATGCCGCTTTTATTTCTGTGGCAGAAAATAATGATCAAGGGCAGTATCGTAGCAATCGTCACGCCGATGCACGAAGACGGCAGCCTCGACCTGGCGGCGTTCCGTGCGTTGATTGATTTTCACGTCGGGCAGGGGACTGACGGCCTCGTGGTGGTCGGTACCACCGGCGAATCGCCGACCGTGGATGTGGAAGAGCATGAACTGTTGATCGCCGAGGCGGTGAAGCATGCCGCCGGGCGCATTCCCGTGATCGCAGGAACCGGCGCGAATTCGACCCGGGAGGCCATCGAACTGGCGGCATTCTCGAAAAAAGCTGGCGCAGATGCTTCGTTGACGGTGGTGCCCTATTACAACAAGCCCACCCAGGAAGGCTTGTACCAGCACTTCAAGGCCATCGCCGAAGCGGTGGATATGCCGCACATCCTGTACAACGTACCGGGGCGCACCGTGGCGGATATGAACAACGACACCGTGCTGCGTCTGGCGCAGATTCCCAACATCGTCGGTATCAAGGACGCGACCGGAAATATCGAACGCGGCAGCGACCTGTTGCAGCGTGCGGCTTTATTGAAGCGCGCTCATGGGGATTTCGCCGTTTACAGCGGCGACGATGCGAGTACGCTGGCATTGATGCTGCTCGGCGCGCACGGCACGATTTCGGTGACGGCGAATGTTGCGCCGAAGCTGATGCGCGAGATGTGCGCGGCGGCTCTGAACGGCGAAGTCGCCAGGGCGCGCGAAATCAATTTCCGCCTGCTCGGTTTGCACCGCAACCTGTTCGTCGAAGCCAATCCGATTCCGGTAAAGTGGGCGGTGGCGCGCACGGGCAAGATGAAAAATGTGCTGCGCCTGCCGCTTACGCCTTTGTCGCAATCCTTGCACGCAACGGTCGAGGCGGCGATGCGCCAGGCCGGCGTGCTCAATTAACTGGTTGTATAGCTGGAGAGAAATAATGAAGGTTTCACGTATCGGAATATCCGGCATTGCGCTGGCCTCGTTAATCGGTTGCAGCTCGCTCGGCTTTGACAATAAACGTGTCGATTACCGCTCGGGCGCAGTTCAGGCACCTTCGCTGGAAGTGCCGCCCGACCTGACTACGCCCGCCAGCGATGATCGCTACCGCGTGCCGCAGGGCGATGGTGAAAGCGTCGCGACTTTTTCCGATTACAGCAAGGGTGGCGCGGCCACGGATCCGGGCCGTGCAGGGCAAAGCCGTGGGGCCGGCGCGGTGTTGCCGGAAGTGAAGGGTGCGCGCCTGGAGCGCAGCGGCACGCAACGCTGGCTGGTGGTAAGCGACAAGCCGGAGCATGTCTGGACTGTGCTCAAGGCGTTTCTGCAAGAGAACGGGCTGGGCATCAAGAGCGAAGATCAGACGGTCGGTGTTATCGAAACAGAATGGGTGGAAAATCGCGCCGCTATTCCGGAAGATGGCCTGCGGAAGTTGATCAGCAAAGTGAAAATATTCGATAGCCTCTATTCTTCGGGCGAGCGCGACCAGTATCGCCTGCGCCTGGAACGCGGCAAGGACGGGGCGAGCACCGAGGTTTACATCACCCATCGCGGCATGGAAGAAATGGTGCCCGCCGATAGTGGCGCATCCAGATGGCAAGCGCGCCCAACCGATCCGGAATTGGAGGCGATCATGCTGCAACGCCTGCTGGCGCGCTTCGGCGGTGATGCCAAAACAACCGGCAAGGCAGGCGCGACAGGCGGCGCAACCCCTGCCAGCACGCCAGCAGCCGGCTCTTCCGCGCCGAGCGGAACAGCCAGGCTGGAAGAGATTTTCGACGGCAGTAAGATTATCGTGCTCAACGACGTTTATGACCGCTCGTGGCGCAGGGTCGGATTGGCTGTTGAACGTACCGGGTTGACGGTGGAAGACAAAGATCGCAACAAGGGTGTCTATCTCCTGAGCCCAGGCAAGGCGGAAAAAGGTTGGTTGAGCAAGCTGAAATTCTGGGAGAGCGACGAAGATACCGGCAGGCGTTATCGCGTAAACGTCAAGGATGGCGGCACAATGTGCGAAGTGTCTGTTACCGACCAGGATGGCGCGAACAATGATGCTACCAAGCAGATGATTGAGGCAATTTACAAAAATATCAATCCGTAGGCTGCCAGGTAGTCCGCTTCATGAAATTTGCATCTTTGGGCAGCGGCAGCGAGGGCAATGCTTTGCTGGTTGCCGCTGGCAGGACGCGAGTGTTGATGGATTGCGGCTTCAGCCTGCAAGATACCCTTTTCAGGCTGGCGCGCCTGGAAGTATCAGTCGATGAGTTGAGCGGCATTGTCGTGACGCATGAACACGGCGACCATATCCGCGGCGTGGCGCGGCTGGCGCGCAAATTCGGCCTGCCGGTCTGGCTCACCCACGGGACGTTGCGCGGCCAGGATAAAGCCTTTACCGGCATCCACACTCACGAAATTGATTCCCATCGGTCGTTCGCCATCGGCGATATCGAAATCACGCCCTATCCGGTGCCGCACGATGCCGCCGAGCCGGTGCAGTTTGTGTTCAACGATGGCGCGCGGCGGCTGGGCGTGCTGACTGATGCCGGGTGCGGCACGGCGCATATCGAAAACATGCTGAACGGTTGCCATGCACTGGTGCTGGAATGCAACCACGATAGTGCCATGCTGGCAAGCGGCGATTATCCTTATAGCCTGAAACAGCGCGTGGGCGGGCGTCTGGGGCATTTGAACAACCGGGATGCAGCCGCTATTTTGGGGCGGCTGGAGGTGAACAGTCTGCAACATCTGGTGGCCGCGCACCTGAGCCGTAAAAATAATACGGCGGAACTGGCGGTGCAGGCATTGAGTGGCGTGCTGAATTGCGCAGCCGACTGGATTGGAGTGGCGACCCAGCAGGAAGGATTTTCCTGGCGCGAAATTGTTTGAAGAGCGGGGCGTCGCAAACAAAAAGCCGGCTTGCGCCGGCTTTTTGTTTTGCTTAAGAAGCGTGATGCTTAGTGCTTTGCTTCTGGAGCAGGAGCAGGTGCAGCGGCAGGAGCGGAGGCTGCTTCTGGAGCAGGCGCAGCGGCAGGTGCAGGCGCTTCGGCAGCAGGTGCCGGTGCAGCAGCAGGAGCGGGTGCAGCGGCAGGTGCAGGAGCAGCAGCAGGAGCTTCGGCAGGTTTGCCACCGCAAGCAGTTAAAGCAAGAGCCAACAGGGCGGCAGCAAGAACGGATAGTTTCATTATTAATTCCTCGGGAGATTGTTAAACAGCATAAAGGTTTACCCAATTTTTAAGATGCATCCAAACCAAAAGCAAAAATGCACTAAAAATCAACGGCGGCGCATTTTAGCGCTTGCCTATAGGAAAGCAAGAGGATGGGCAACTATTTTTTACAACCCCAGCCTGGTGGTGGATGCTGCCGGGTGTGACGCCGCCCGCATTTCCATGAAGCACGACTTCAGGGCACGCGCATTTTCCGGGTCGTGCTGCGCCAGAATGCCGCGCGGGTCGTCGAAATGAAAGCGGCGCACATAATGCGCATCGTCTGCCACGGAAAAGGGTTCGGTGATCTGATGAAGGCTGTCAGGCGTTTGATGGACAAACATGTTGCTGCCGAACTGGTGCAGCAGCATCATCATGCGGGGGCACAGGGTGGACAGGTAGCGCGTGTCATGTGCCAGCACAAACAGCCGGTTAATCGGACTGGCGAGCAAAAAATCGCGCAGCGTCGCATAACGCGCTTCGGCATTGAATCCCAAGCCGTCAAAATTTTTATCGAACAAATACAGGTTGTGGTGCGCCAGTTTGCACAGCGTGTCCAGAGCGGCAGTGTAGTCCGCGATGCCGTCCAGCCTGGTGTGTTGTAACTCGTCGTCGCTCATGATGGGCTCCTGAAATCAGACAGGTGCATATTAGCTGCCAGGAAGCTGCGGGTAAAGCGTTGCATTTCAGTCAATTTAACGAGCCTGAAGCGTGTTTTTTGTGCAGCCGATTTAGAGCCACCTCTTGTTCGATGAGGCAGCAAAATTTTTTATAATGCCGCTGAAAAGTGTTTAAAATGCAGCACAGGGGGAAACATCAATGCAGTCGATTCATCTTGCCGTTGGAACAGAAGCGCCGCATTTTGAATTGCCGGATGCCGATATGGAGACTTTTGCGCTCACTTCGCAGCAGGGCAAAAAAAATGTTGTATTGTATTTTTACCCCAAGGACGGTACGCCGGGCTGTACCATGGAAGCCAACGAATTCAGCGAGATGGATGACGACTTCGTCAAGCTGGAAACCATCGTGATCGGCATCAGCCGCGACGATTGTTTGAGCCATGCATCGTTCCGCGACAAGCATGGGCTGTCGGTGCTGCTGCTCTCCGACCCTGATGCGCGCGTCTGCAAACGCTATGGTGTAATGACCGAGAAAGAGGTGGACGGGCACAAGAAGCATGTTATTCAGCGCTCCACTTTTGTGATCGACAAACTGGGCAAGCTGCGCCATGTCATGTACGGTGTTCACGCACATGGGCATGCGCAGGAAATTTTTAATCTGATAAAGGAAATGAAATGAAAATCGCCAAAGATACCGTTGTTTCGTTGCGCTATGAGTTGTTTGACTCGGATGGCGAGCTGCTGGAAAAAGTTGAGGATCCGGTCAGCTACCTGCATGGCGGTTACGATGGCATCTTCCCGCTGGTTGAGGAAGAGCTGCACGGTAAGAGCGTTGGTGATAAATGCAGCGTTACCCTGCAACCTGACGATGCCTTCGGCGAATACGATCACAATATGGTCGAGGTTGAGGCGCGCAGTTCATTCCCCGATGAAGTTGCGGTCGGCATGCAATTCGAGGGCGGCCCGGAAGGCACTGACGATGAAGACTTTATGCTCTTTACCGTCAAGGAGGTGACCGACGATGAAGTAACGGTAGATGGCAATCATCCGCTGGCTGGCAAAACGCTGACATTCAACTGTGTTGTTACCGGCGTGCGCCCCGCAACTGCGCAGGAGCTGGAGCATGGGCATGTACATGATGGCGGCAACGCCCATTTGCATTAACGTTTTTTGTTGTACTGTACGTGACAGGCTTTTTTGGCTCGCTGAATTACTTGTGAGCTGCGATCAAAATCCGCGTAAATTATGGCATCGCGTTTTTTTGGGTGCAGGAAATGTGTTGGATGTGGGATGAAAACCTCACCGTAGGCGGGGCAAGGGCTGGCTGTGGTCTTACGCAATCTGGACGAAGCATGATCTAACGCAGCGGAGGGAGCGATACAATAGCGCTTGGCAGTAAGTGTGGTCGCTTCGTACTTACTGCCAAGCAGGTTGAGCCTTACCCTCTGCAATATGCTTGTGCTGTTTGATTGTCGCAGGCGTGCCCTAAATAGAAATTCAACACGAAATCTATAGCGTAGTATTTTGTCTTGCTACCGAAATTCCGTGCAAACAACTACAAGAGGCCGTTCAAATATTTGTTTTTATTGAATTGCCTCGTGTTCTAAAAGAGCCATACTCCAAACAAATAGCTAGAATGTTATTTCGCTATTTGTTTTTCACGGATTTCATCAAGGGTCTTGCAGTCGATGCACAGGGTGGCGGTCGGCCTTGCTTCCAAGCGGTTCAGGCCAATTTCGACGCCGCAATTGTCGCAGTAACCATATTCGCCGGATTCGATTTTGGTGAACATCTCATTTATTTTTTTGATTAGTTTGCGTTCGCGGTCGCGGTTGCGCAGCTCCAGACCCATGTCGGATTCTTGCGTCGCGCGGTCATTCGGGTCGGCAAACACCGTTGCCTCGTCCTGCATGGTATGGACAGTACGGTCGATATCCTCGCCAAGCTCCGCCTTGATATCGTTCAAGATTTTGCGGAAATGCTCAAGCTGTTTGGGGTTCATATACTCCTCGCCCTTTTTTGCTTTGTAAGGGGCGACGGGTTTGTGTGGCTGTACCGGCATTACATTTCTCCAGCGGGTAAAATGAAAGTCTGCTTTAATACCAGAAAGCGTCTGTTCATGCAAATAAATAAGTTCTTGTTCTACCCGATGGCTAGCAATAAAAACAGGCTCGGACGCTTGTTTAGTTGCGGCATGGGCTGCGATTTCCATTGGGCGATGGAACGCGTCTTGATCGATTCGCCGGGTGATGTAAGGTCGGTAGCGACGCACAGCAGCGTCTGCGGGCGGCAGTGGGCGAGCAGGGCACCGAACATCTTTTCATTGCGGTACGGTGTTTCGATAAATAGCTGGGTTTGTTTGCGCCTTGCCGATTCGGCTTCCAGCGCCGCAATCGCCTTGCTTCTTTCCGCCTCTCCGATGGGCAGATAGCCGTGAAAGGCGAAGCACTGGCCATTCAGGCCGGAAGCCATCAATGCCAGCAAAATTGAGGAGGGACCGATCAGCGGCACGACCCGGATGCCGTTGCGGTGCGCCAGATTGACCAAATCCGCACCCGGGTCGGCGATACCCGGACAACCCGCTTCTGAAATGATGCCGATATCTTCTCCGGCCAGCAGCGGCGCGAGCAGTTCAGCCAAATCCTCAGGGGCGGTGTGCTCGTTGAGCGTGGCGAAATGCAACGACTGGATCGGCTGTTCGGGTTTGAGCGCGGAAAGAAATTGCCGCGCGGTCTTGGGCTGCTCCACCACGAAATGCCGCAGCTTGCGCGCGATGTCGATGACGTGTTGCGGGAGCACCTGCACTGCAGGAGTGTCGCCCAGCGTGCAGGGAACGAGGTAAAGCGTGCCAAGTTTGGTCGTCATGGCTAAAACAACCGGACGTTTTCGCGGCGCAGCATTTCAATCAACAGAACCAGCGGCAGGCCGATCAGCGCATTCGGGTCGTCGCCGCTCATTTTGCTCATCAGTGCGATGCCCAGCCCCTCGGATTTTGCGCTGCCGGCGCAGTGATAGGGTTGCTCCTTGAGCAGGTAGCCTTCGATCTCGGCATCGCTGAGGTCGCGCAGGGTGACGTAATTTTCCGCGATTTCGGTTTGCAGGTTGCCGGTCTTGCTGTTCAGCAACGCCAGTGCGGTATAGAAACAGGTAGTCTTGCCGCGCATCGCGCGCAGTTGTTTGACCGCGTTGTCGTGGCTGAGGGGTTTGCCGAGTTGCTGGCCTTCCAGCAGTGCGACCTGATCGGAGCCGATAATCAATGCGTCGGGGTATTGGGACGCTACGGTGCGGGCTTTTTCCTGCGCAAGGCGCAACGAAGTCGCACGCGCCGATTCGCCCGGCAGGGCGGTTTCATCCACGTCTGGCGCGACGGTCTCAAAAGGGAGTTGTAGCCGTTTGAGGAGTTCGCTGCGGTAAATGGAGGTGGAGGCGAGGACAAGCAATTGAGAATTCAACAATATTCCTTAGGATTTTTGCCATGGCTTTTGACACGGAGCGGTGAAAAATATATCATGCGCGCCTCATGTACGCACGGCCTTTCATCGATAGCCTGGATTTTGCCGGAAATGCTCGGCAAATAAGTGGCGAAGCACCCGTTGCCGAGTTGCCGCGTTTGCTGGATGCACTGGAGAATTCCCAGGGAATCCTGAAGTACACGGTACACGGCGGCATCGATAAGCAAGGCATCCCTCAGCTGGAGGTCAGTATAAGCGGAAACTGCCAGTTGCGCTGCCAGCGCTGTCTCGGCGCAATAGAGCATGTGGTGCGCATCGATACGCGGCTGCTGTTGCGCGACCAGGCTAGTTTGGATGCGCTGGACAGCGACGTTGCAGGCGGTGAGGAAGAGGAGTTCGACAGCATTCTGGCGGATACGCATCTGGATGTATTGGACATGTTGGAAGAAGAGGTTTTGTTAAGCTTGCCCATTGCACCCAAACATGAATTGGGGCATGAGTTGGGCGCTTGCCAGACGGCAGGTGGCGAAAATAAGCCGCTTCGCCCTTCGCTACCTCAGGAGGCTCAGGACAGGCACGAGGAGGAAAAAAATCCTTTTGCGGCTTTGGCAAAATTGAAGCGTAGTGCGTAATTTATTTGTTTTATTAGGGTTTCATTCGGGTTTCATTAGGAGGCAACATGGCAGTTCAGCAAAATAAAAAATCCCCGTCCAAGCGCGGCATGCACCGCGCCCACGATTTTTTGACCAACCCCGCAACTGCGATCGAGCCGACCACGGGCGAAAATCATTTGCGTCACCACATCAGCCCGAGCGGTTTTTACCGTGGCAAGAAGGTAGTCAAGACCAAGGGCGAGTAAGCTCTTAAGCCACGCAGCCGGCCATAACGGCCGGCTGCGTTTTCTTTTCTATTCCTGCTTTTTTCTACCGAGGGATCGCTTAGTGGACGTCACATTGGCCATAGACGCGATGGGAGGCGACCATGGCACGACGGTCACCGTCCGCGCTGCGGTCGATTATCTGAAGCATTCTCCCGGCGATACCATCATTCTGGTTGGGATCCCCGATGCCATCGAATCCGAGCTGCGCACCTTGGGCGCGCAGACGAGCCCCCATTTGCGCATTCACCCCGCCAGCGAAGTGGTGGGAATGGACGAGTCGCCGCAATCCGTGCTGCGCGGCAAAAAGGACTCATCGATGCGCGTCAGCATCAACCTGGTCAAGAGCGGCGAAGCGCTGGCCTGCATCAGCGCAGGCAATACCGGCGCGCTGATGGCGACCGCGCGTTACGTGCTGAAAACCATCCCCGGTATCGACCGCCCCGCGATCGCCTCGTACCTGCCGACCAAAAAAGGCCAGATTTGCATGCTCGATCTGGGCGCCAACACCGATTGCTCCGCCGAACATTTGCTGCAATTCGCGCTGATGGGTTCCACGCTGGTCACCGCGCTGGAGCACAAACCCAACCCCAGCGTCGGCCTGCTGAATATCGGCAGCGAAGACATCAAGGGCAATGAAGTGGTCAAGCAGGCCGCCGAATTGCTGCGCGCCAGCGACCTGAATTTCTACGGCAACGTCGAAGGCAATGACATCTTCAAGGGCACCACCGACGTCGTGGTGTGCGACGGTTTCGTCGGCAATGTCGCGCTCAAGACCACCGAAGGGCTGGCGCAGATGCTGGGAGGGTTCCTGCGCGAAGAATTCAGCAGGAACGTATTTACCAAGCTTGCAGGGGTGATCGCAATGCCGGTGCTCAAGGCCTTCAAACACCGGGTCGATCACCGCCGCTACAACGGCGCGAGCTTCCTCGGCCTGAAGGGCATCGTGGTAAAGAGCCACGGCTCGGCAGATGCTTACGCCTTCCGTTGCGCCATCGAGCGCGCCGCCGAGGAGGCGCGCGAGGGCATGTTGCGGCATATCAGCGAACATATCGAGAAATGGCATCACGAGCGCCAAAACACAGCGCAAGGAGCGGTCTGATGTATTCAAGAATAATCGGCACCGGCAGCTATCTGCCCGCCAAGACGCTGACCAATTTCGACCTGGAAAAAATCGTCGAGACTACGCACGACTGGATCGTGTCGCGCAGCGGCATCGTCGAGCGGCATTTCGCGGCGGACGACGAGATGACCAGCGATCTCGCCTTGCACGCCAGCCGCCGCGCCATTGAAGCGGCGGGGATCAGCGCGGACCAGATCGACATGGTGATCGTTGCGACCACCTCGCCGGACAAGATGTTTCCCAGCACCGCCTGCATCCTGCAGGACAAGCTCGGCATCAAAAATTGCGGCGCGGCATTCGACATGCAGGCGGTGTGCGGCGGCTTCGTCTATGCGCTGAATACCGCAGACTTGTATATACGCGGCGGGCAGGCCAAAACCGTGCTGGTGGTCGGCGCGGAAGTGCTGTCGCGCATGCTGGACTGGACTGACCGTACCACGTGTGTGCTGTTTGGCGACGGCGCGGGCGCGGTGGTGCTGCAAGCCAGCGAAACACCGGGTATTGTCGCCAGCAAACTGCACGCCGATGGCAGCCATCGCGACATGCTGAAGGCCGATGGCAACATCCGCAACGGCGAAGTGCAGGGCGACCCGTTCATCAAGATGGATGGCAAGGCGGTGTTCAAATTTGCCGTCAAGGTGTTGAGCGAAGTGGTCGAGGAAGTGCTGGAAGAAAACAAGCTGCAAGGCTCGGACATCGCCTGGCTGGTGCCGCACCAGGCCAACATCCGCATCATGGAAGCCACCGCGAAAAAGCTCGGCTTGAGCATGGATAACGTGGTGGTCACCGTCGCCCATCACGGCAATACCTCGGCAGCCTCGATCCCGCTGGCGCTGGACACCGCCGTGCGCGACGGGCGCATCAAGGCCGGGCAGAATATCCTGCTCGAAGCCGTCGGTGGCGGATTCACTTGGGGTGCAGTACTAATCAAATGGTAGGTTAAGGAATATGGTTAAGTTTGCTTTTGTATTTCCCGGCCAAGGCTCGCAATCGCGCGGCATGATGAACGGCTACGCCGATTTTCCCGTAGTGCGCGACACCTTTGCCGAAGCCTCCGAGGTATTGAAACAGGACCTGTGGCAACTGGTCGCCGAAGGCAGCGACGCCGACCTGAACGCCACCGTGAACACACAGCCCATCATGCTCACCGCAGGCGTGGCGGTGTACCGCGCCTGGCAATCACAAAACGGGGCAGCTCCGGCGATGCTGGCGGGGCACAGCCTGGGCGAGTACACCGCGCTGGTCGCTGCCGGTGCATTGAGTTTCACCAACGCGCTGCCGCTGGTGCGCTTCCGCGCGCAGTGCATGCAGCAGGCCGTGCCGGAAGGCGTGGGCGGCATCGCCGCGATCCTCGGCCTGGACGACGATACGGTGCGTGCGGTATGTGCCGAAGCCGCGCAGGGCGAAGTGCTGGAGGCGGTGAACTACAACTCGCCGGCGCAGGTGGTGATCGCCGGCAACCGCGCGGCGGTGGAACGCGGCATGGAGCTGGCGAAGGCCAAGGGCGCGAAGCGCGCGATCATGCTGCCGATGAGCGTGCCGTCGCATTGCCAGTTGCTGAAGGGCGCGGCGGAACAGTTGCGCGGCTATCTCGCCGATGTCGCGGTACAATCCCCAATCATTCCGGTGCTGCACAACGCCGATGTCGCGGCATACAGCGACGGCGCGGCGATCAAGGACGCGCTGGTGCGCCAGCTTTATTCGCCGGTGCGCTGGGTCGAAACCGTGCTGGAATTCGGCAGACAGGGCATCACCCACAACGCCGAGTGCGCGCCGGGCAAGGTGCTGGCCGGTTTGAACAAGCGTATCGACGCCAACCAGCAGGCCCTGGCGATCAGCGACGGCGAAGCGCTGAAGCTGGTTTTGGCTGCGCTCGTATAAGGAGACCGACATGACACTACTCGGACAAATCGCATTAGTCACCGGCGCCAGCCGCGGCATCGGCCAGGCCATCGCGCTGGAGCTCGGCAAACAGGGCGCGACCGTGATCGGCACCGCCACCAGCGACGCGGGCGCACAGTCCATCAGCGCCTATCTGGATGCGGCGGAGATCAAGGGCACGGGCATGGCGCTGAACGTCAACGACGCGGCGCAAACCGAAACCATGCTGGGCGAGCTGCGCAAGCAATTCGGCGAAGTCTCGATACTGGTGAACAACGCCGGCATCACCAAAGACAACCTGCTGGCGCGCATGACCGACGAAGAATGGGACGACGTGCTGGCGACCAACCTCAAGTCGGTGTTCCGCCTTAGCCGCGCCGTGCTGCGCGCGATGATGAAGGCCAGGGGCGGGCGCATCATCAACATCGGCTCGGTGGTCGGCAGCATGGGCAACCCCGGACAGGCCAACTACGCCGCCTCTAAGGCGGGCATGATCGGCTTCACCAAATCCCTCGCGCAGGAAATCGGCAGCCGCAACATCACCGTGAACTGCGTCGCCCCCGGCTTCATCGATACCGACATGACCCAGGGGCTGGGCGAGGAGCAACGCGCCAAACTGGTCGAGCATGTGCCGCTGAAACGCCTCGGCCAGCCCGCCGACATCGCCTCTGCCGTGGCCTTTCTCGCCAGTCCCGGCGCGGCTTACATTACCGGCGCCACGCTGCACGTGAACGGCGGGATGTATATGGAATAGAGTGATTTTTGTAGCTTGAGCGTAGTGGGAGACTACGCAGGTTTATTTCAGGGAGCCTCTATAAATCCAAACTACGTCGCGATACTGCGTTACTCAAAAAATTTTAACGCTTACATATCAAACATATGCGGCGCGCTAAAATTTTCTTCGCGCCTTGTCTCGCTTAGTATTTTGAATTTATAGAGGCTCCCTTCATTTTGGCAGCATCGCCACGCAGAACCTCAATGAAAAAGGGGGATGCCAATGGCATCCCCCTTTTTTCTGCGCGCTTTGCCGGTTATTCGACCTTGGCTTTTGCGCGCAGATCGCTAATGGCTTTCTGGATGGATTGCTGTTGCAAGCGTTGCAGCATTTGCGGCTTGATGTTATCAAACGGCGGGGCTTTCATATCGCGGATGTCGTCAAGTTTGATGACATGCCAGCCGAATTGCGACTTCACCGGTTGTTTGGTGTATTCGCCCTTTTTCAGGTTGAGTATCGCGTTGGCAAATTCCGGAACGTAATTGCCCGGCACTGCCCATCCCAACTCTCCGCCGCGTTGTGCGGAACCTGCATCCTTGGATTTTTCGGCGAGTTTCTCGAATTTGGTTTTCTTGCCCAGTTGCGCGATGATGTCCTTGGCTTCGGCTTCGGTTTCCACCAGAATGTGGCGGACGTTATATTCCTTGTCGCCCATTTTGGTTTTCAGCTTGTCGTATTCCTGCTTGAGCTGATCTTCGCCAATCGGGTGGCTCTTGGCGTAGTCCTGCAAGAATGCGCCGGCCAACACTTGTTGCTTGCTCAGTTCGATTTGCTGAATGACGTCGGGGTCTTTGTTTAATCCGAGCTTTACCGCTTCCTGCGCCACCACTTCGATATTGATCAGATCTTCGCGGATCGCCTTGCGCAGTTCCGGGCTGTCCGCTTGGCCTTGTGTGGTGGCTGTTTTGGCGCGCATGTCGATGCGCGCTTGCGGAATGGAAACGCCATTCACCATAGCGGCGGATTTGTCTTCGGCGAAGGCGGGATTAATAGCCAGTGTGCCCAGAATTGCGAGTGCTGCAAATTTACCTGTTTTCAACATTATGAGTCCTTAGAATTGATGGATTAAAAAATTAGAAGCGGGTTTATAAATTAAGCATATATGCCTGTATTTCGAGCGCGTGCGTTTCGCGCTTCTTCGGATTCTCCCGGACGCGAAATATACCATATGGCGGGGTGTTTTCGTATTTTTTCCGGCGTAGTTGCGCCGGTGTGACGCGCAGCGCGCAAGGGCATCTATGCGGGCAATACTTTCCTGAACGGCTGGACGGAAATTTGCCCGAACACGCCACCGGTAGCATACGGGTCGGCTTCCGCCCATTCGCGTGCCGCCTGCCACGATGCAAATTCGGCGACGATCAGGCTGCCGGTGAAGCCCGCCGCACCCGGATCAGGCGCATCCACAGCAGGAAAGGGGCCAGCCAGCAGTAGCCTGCCCTCGTCCTGCAAGGACTGCAAGCGCGCCAGATGCGCGGGGCGTGCCGCCAAGCGCTTATCCTGGCTGTCGGGGACGTCTTGCCCAATGATTGCATATAACATCAGAAGCCTTTACACGATTGAGGTGAGGGTAAACATCAGTTCGATTCCTTTTTCTCGTCCACATACTTTGCCAGCCATACGCTTTGCGCCAGGATGAATACCACCATCAGCCCGGTGAAACCGAACAGTTTGAAATTTACCCAGGCATCGGTGGTGTAGTTGAATGCCACATACAGGTTGATGAAGCCCAGCACGGCGAAAAACAGGCTCCAAGTCAGGTTGAGACGGTTCCAGGCATGCAGCGGCAAGGCGATTTTTTCATGCAGCAGCGAGCGCATCAGGTTTTTGTTGAAGAACCAATTAGAGATCAGCAGAATGGTGGAGAACAGCCAGTACAGCACAGTGGGTTTCCATTTGATGAAGGTCTCGTCCTGCAACAGCAGCGTGGCACCGCCGAACACGCCGATGATGACAAAACTCACCCACAGCATCACGTCGACCTTGCCATGCCGCCACTTGGTCCAAGCGATTTGCACGACAGTCGCGGCGATGGCGACGGCTGTCGCAATGTAGATGTTGAACGCCTTGAAGGCGATGAAAAACAGGATGACGGGAAACAGGTCGAATAGCAGTTTCATATTGGCAGTAAAGTGTTAATTTCGATCCAGCGCAAGGGCGGTGGAGTTGATACAGAAGCGTAACCCGGTGGGTTGCGGGCCGTCCGGAAATACATGTCCGAGGTGCGCGCCACATTGCTTGCAGAGCACTTCCATGCGCTTGATGCCGTGACGGGTGTCGGGGCGCGAAACGATGTTTCCGGAGGTGTGCGGCTGCCAGAAACTCGGCCAGCCTGAGCCGGAATCGAATTTTGCCGCAGAGTCGAACAGCGCGACGCCGCAGCATATGCAACGGTAGACCCCCGCATCATGGCAGTCCCAGTACGCGCCGCTGAAGGCCGGTTCGGTGCCGCACTGGCGGCATACCTCGTATTGATCCGGCGTGAGCTCCTCGCGCCATTCGGCATCGGATTTTCCTGGTTTGTCCATGTTGCAAAAACGTTCACGTAGGGGCGCGATGAATCGCGCCCCTACAAAACCTCACCGGCATAATCTGCCAGCCGTGATCGTTCGCCGCGCATCAGCGTGACGTGGCCGCCGTGCGGCCAGCCCTTGAAGCGGTCGACCACATAGGTCAGTCCGGAGCTGCCTTCGGTGAGGTAGGGCGTATCGATCTGCGCGATGTTGCCCATGCATACCACCTTGGTTCCCGGGCCGGCACGTGTCACCAGTGTCTTCATCTGTTTGGGCGTGAGATTTTGCGCTTCATCGATGATGATATATTTGTTAAGGAAAGTGCGTCCGCGCATGAAATTGAGTGATTTTACCTTGATGCGCGAGCGGATCAGGTCGCGTGTCGCGGCGCGCCCCCAGTCTCCGCCATCATCTTCTGGTTGGTTCAGTACGTCGAGATTATCTTCCAGCGCGCCCATCCACGGCGTCATTTTTTCTTCTTCCGTGCCGGGCAGGAAGCCGATGTCTTCGCCCACGGGAACGGTCACGCGGGTGATGATGATTTCCGAATACAGTTTGGTTTCCAGCGTTTGCAGCAAACCGGCCGCCAGCGTCAGCAGGGTTTTGCCGGTGCCCGCCTGCCCGAGCAGGGTGACAAAATCAATCTCCGGGTTCATCAGCAGGTTGAATACGAAGCTCTGCTCGCGGTTGCGCGCGGTGATGCCCCACACGTTGTTTTTGCTATGCGTGTAATCGGTCAACGTGCGCAACAACGCGGTTTTTTCGTCCTGTTCCAGCACCACGGCATAAAACGGTGTGCCGTTTTCCTGATAGACGAACTGGTTGACGAAAAACGCCGCGCACAGCGGGCCGCGTATCTGGTAATAGGTGTGCCCTTCTTTCTGCCACGACTTCATATCCTTGTCGTGCCTGTCCCAGAAATCGTCCGGCAACAGCAGCACGCCGCTGTAGAGCAGGTCGGTGTCTTCCAGCACCTTGTCGTTAAAATAATCCTGCGCCTCCAGACCCAATGCGCGCGCTTTGATGCGCATGTTGATGTCCTTGGAAACCAGGATCACCGCGCGCTGCGGATACAGCTTCTGCATACCGATGACCACGCCGAGAATCGCGTTGTCCGCCTTGCCCAGCTCCAAGTGCTGCGGCAGTTCGTGTTTGATGAAGCTGGTTTGCAAATATAGCCGCCCGGTGCATCCCTTGTGCGCGGCCGACTCCAGTGCAATGCCTGCCTCTATCTTGTGCGGTGCATCGCTGACGATCTCGTCGAGAAAGCGGCTCGCCTGGCGCGCGTTGCGCGCGACTTCGGTCATGCCTTTTTTCTTGTTGTCCAGCTCCTCCAGCACGAACATCGGCAGGCAAATGTCGTGTTCTTCGAAACGGAACAGGCTGGTCGGGTCATGCAACAACACGTTGGTGTCCAGCACAAAAAATTTGGTGTCGGTTTTTTTAGCCGCTCTGGCCGGTTTTTTTTCAATGGAGGGAGGCATGTTGTTCTTTCAGTTTGAATGTGCGACAACTCAAATAATTTTCAGCAGAAACCGAATACAGTTTAATCGAAGTCGGCTCGGGGCGGGTTGCACTGGAATGTCGGGGTAGGTGCGTGGAAGAGAGGGTCGCTTAATGTGAAGTTTGGGCAGCGATTGTTTTTGAATTACCTTTTAAAGAATATACTTACAATACATATTCGTGTCAACAACGCCAGCTTGTCAAATATGGCAGATTTAATGTGTTAGCGTGAAGCTCGCGTGGCGATTCATTTGCACCTTTCCCCGCAAGCGAGGGAAGGCAGGTTGGGGTGTGGGAGCGCGCAGCGAGGGAGGTCGGGTAAAAAGCGGGCAAGGCAGACAGGGTGTCATGTTACACTTCGCCAATAGCAGGAGCCATTTGAAATACAGAAATAGATTCGCTGCGATAATTGTTTGCCACCCGAAGCTTACTTTTAAAAGGAGACTGAAATGGAACATACCTTGCCTGCTTTACCCTACGCGATGGACGCGCTGCAACCGCACCTGTCCCAAGAGACTTTCGAATACCATTACGGCAAGCATCATCAGGCCTATGTGACCAATCTTAATAACTTGATCAAGGGCACCGAATTCGAAAGCCTTGATCTGGAATCGATTGTGAAGCAGGCATCACCCGGCGGTATTTACAACAATTCCGCGCAAGTGTGGAACCACACTTTTTTCTGGAACTGCATGAAGCCGAATGGCGGCGGCGCGCCCGGCGGTGCGCTGGCGGATGCGATCAACAAAAAATGGGGCAGCTTCGACGATTTCAAAAAGGCTTTTCAAACTTCTGCTGTGGGCAATTTCGGTTCTGGCTGGACCTGGCTGGTGAAGAAAGCTGACGGCGGCCTGGACGTTGTAAATATGGGCGCAGCCGGCACACCGCTCACCACCGCCGACAAAGCTCTGCTGTGCGTGGATGTGTGGGAACATGCCTACTATATCGACTACCGCAACCAGCGCCCCAAGTTCGTCGAGACTTTTCTCAACAATCTGGTGAACTGGGAGTTCGTGGCTAAGAACTTCGCTTAACTGCCCCCATGGATAGCCCCGGTTTTTTGTAAGTGTTGACCTCATGCCCGGTTGGATGACGCTGCTATATTTTATGAATAACCCGCCACAACGGATTCGACATGTCTTTTCCTGAGCAACAGGACGCCAATTCGGGAGCGTTGGCCGGCGGCAACGGAGAGCACCCCTTTCTTGGCAGCCTGAGCCCGATTTTCGATGATGCTTGCCGGATTACCGCACCATTTTTCGACCCAAAACAAGGTTGGGGTGGCATGTCGCTGACCATGTATGCCCGGCAAACTTTGCGCGAAGCCTACCCGGATTTGAGCCAGCAAGAGATTGCAATCCTGTTTTCCGCAGTACAACGCTTCCATCAAGCGACCACGAGCCAGTAGCGGGGTGCATTCCATGCGCCTGGTCTTTTTTTCAGCATGCTGTAATTGGTGTCTGCGGTTATCGTTGTTGCTCGCTTCATTTGCGACCGGTGCCGCACAACTTTCCCTGAGTGTTGCCGACATCGCTTCGCCGGATTTTTCCGCGCGCGGCATCGCGCTGGTTCTGCCTGAGAACGGCTCGGCAGATTTGCGCATTGCCGAGCTGCATGTGCAGCAGCGCAGCCTGCGCAACGTGCATATCCATTGCGCGAGCTTTGCGCTTTCCACGGCAAGCATGAGCTGCCACGGGGGGAGCATAACGCAACTGTCGGGCGTGACCGTGGAACTCGATTACCGCTTCGACACCGGCAACTGGCAAATCTCGGCAGCTTTGCGCAATGCGCCGGGCAAGCAATTTGCAGCTTTTCTTCCGGAGACCATGCCGCTGCCCACCCATGGCGAGTTGAATGGCATGTTGCGCATCAGCGGCGGTACGTCTGGCTTGGCTGCACTGGCCGCCGGCGTGCGGCTGGCCGATGTGGGGTTCAGCGATGTGAGCGGTTTGCATGCGGCGGAAAAAATGCGCGGAGCCATCAAGTTTTCCGCCACGCGCAAGGCAGCCGTTTGGGTCTGGCAAGGCGATATATCGTGGGAATCCGGCGAGCTGTTCTGGGAACCGCTGTATCTGCGCGGTGGCCACAGAATTTCTGCATCGGGCAGTCTTGACGGCACATCGCTCAAAATCGAGCAGGCCACAGTCGATCTGCCAGAAGCCGGGCACGTGCAACTTGCGGCGCTGTGGGGCATGAAGCTGGGTGTCTTGGCTGAATGTACAGTGCGCGGCGAGAACCTCGCGCTGGAAAAATTGTTCGCCGACTATGCCAGGCCGTTTCTGGACAAGGGCACGCTCGCCGAGTCGTCCTTGTATGGTCAGGCCGATGTGGGCTGGCACTATCGCGACGGTAAGACGCAAGCGCTGCGCCTGGCCTTGCGCGATGTGGGCATCGCCGACGCGGAACGGCGTTTTGCGCTGCTTGGCGTGAACGGCGAGATCGACTGGCAAGCGGATGTGGCGCGCACCGCCAATATCGCTTTTGCGGGCGGCGCGCTGCTCGGCATGCCGCTGGGCGGCGAGCAGTGGAAGGTAGAGATGCGCGGCATGGAATTCGGCGTGGCGCAGGGTGTTTTGCCGGTGCTGGACGGTGAGTTCGAGTTGCGCGATTTCAGGCTGCACCGCGAGGGTGAAGCGTGGCGTTGGCAATTCGCCGCCTCGCTCGGCCGGGTTTCGATGGAGCAGTTCAGCCAAGCGGCGGGCTGGCCGAAGATGCTCGGCACTCTGGCGGGGAGCATTCCCAGAGTCAGTTACGACGGCGATGCAATCAACGTGGATGGCGCGCTGCTGTTCAACCTGTTCGACGGCACGGTGGCGGCGACGCAGCTTAAACTGGCCGACCCGTTCGGGCGCGCGCCGCGCCTGTCCGGCAACCTCAGCATGCGCGAACTCGATCTCGACCTGCTGACGCGCACTTTCTCGTTCGGCAACATGCAGGGGCGCATCGACGTGGATGTGAACAACCTGGAGCTGCAAAACTGGCAGCCGGCGCGCTTCGATGCGCGCCTGTCCAGCAGCGCCGGAAACTACCCCAAAAAAATCAGTCAAAAAGCGGTGCAGAACATTTCCGCAATGGGCGGTGCAGGTGCGGTGGCGGCAATCCAGCGCAGCTATTTGCGCTTCTTCGAGAATTTTGGCTATGACCGCATCGGCTGGAGTTGCAAACTGCGCAACGGCGTGTGTGCGATGGGCGGCGTGGATAACGGCGATGGCGGTGCTTACGCCATCGTCAAGGGCGGCGGTATTCCGGCAATCACCGTGATGGGCTACAATCGCAGCGTTTCCTGGGTCGAACTGATTACGCGCCTGAAGCGCGTGACGCAGGGCAATATGCAGGCTGTCGTTAAATAAAGGAGCAACAATGAGAAAAAACCTGATCGTCGTGCCGCTCGCGGCTTTGGCATTGAGCGCCTGCGTCACCATCAACATCTACTTCCCCGCCGCGGCCGCCGAGAAAGCGGCGGACAAGATCATCGATGAAGTGTGGCAAACCCAGCAAGACAAACCCGCCGCGAAGGAGGCAAAATGAAAGCCATGATTAAATTTTTTGTTGCAATCGTTGCGCTGATTATCGCGCTGAATGCATCAGCCGCCGCCGATCTGGAAGTCAATACGCCGGGTATCAACACTATCAAGCAGAGCATGCAGGCACGCCATGCGCAGCTTGCCGCGCACTATGGCAGCGGTGCGGTGGGTATAACGGCGGATGGCATGATAGCGCTGCGCGATGCCGGTGTCGTGCCGCTGCCACAACGCCAGGCGGTGAATGCGCTGGTGGCCGCCGAGAACAATGACCGCAATGCGCTGTATGCCGAAATCGCCAATGCCAACGGCCATCCCGAATGGCAGGCAGAAATCCGCAGCACCTTCGCGCAGCGCTGGGTCGAGCGCGCCCAGCCGGGCTGGTGGGTGCAAAGCGGCGGCGCCTGGAAGCAGAAATAGCACACTATGTATGGCGGATGAGTCCTTCGATAAACTCAGGACAGACTACACGTTATACGTCACTAATCACAATGGAGGATGTTCCATGACAGACCAAAGCCCATTTATCTGGCACGAGCTAGTCACACCAGACCAGAAAAAAAGCGGAACATTTTTTAGTCAGCTTTTTGGCTGGACGCGCAAGGAAGTGGATGCCGGGACGTTCGGTATTTACACACTGTTCCAGAAGGATGGACAGGATGTTGCCGGAATGATGAACCCAACACCTGAGACACCAAGCAATGAATCATTCTGGCATTCCTATATTGCTGTGGAAAACATTGATGAGTGCGCTCAACGTGCACCATCAATAGGAGGTAGTGTCATAGTGCCCCCTCACGATATTCCCGACGTTGGCCGTGTTTGCATTGTGGCAGACCCTACTGGTGCCATTACGCACTTAATGCAGCCAATCAAACATTGACGTATAACTTTACGCTCAAGCGGGACTGCGCAAAAGCGCGCAGCCCATTAACTCCACGTTATCCGCCGTATGATAATCCCATTCGGCGGATAACGGCCTGCGGCCTCACCGATGCCGGGGCACACGCTCTTTGCATCCACCCTACGAACTATCGAACCCGTGATACGAAATGAATCCAACCATCGTCTTCGACATCGAAACCATCCCCGACATCGCCGGGCTGCGCGCGCTACATAAACTGGATGCGCAGGTCAGTGACGCGGAAGTGGCGGAGATGGCTTTTCAGTTGCGCCGCCAGAAAACCGGCAGCGATTTTCTGCCGCACCACCTGCATCGTGTCGCGGCAATCTCCTGCGTGCTGCGCGAGGGTGATAATTTTCGCGTATGGTCGCTGGGCGAACCGGACGAGGATGAAGCCAGCATCATCAAGCGTTTCTTCGACGGTGTCGAAAAATACACCCCGCAACTGGTGAGCTGGAACGGCGGCGGCTTCGACCTGCCGGTGCTGCACTATCGCGGGCTGATCCACGGCATCCAGTCGCCGCGCTACTGGGATCAGGGCGAGGATGACAAAGACTTCAAGTGGAATAATTACATCAGCCGCTACCACTCGCGCCACCTCGATCTGATGGACTTGCTGGCGATGTACACCGGGCGCGCCAACGCGCCGCTCGACGAGCTGGCAAAACTGATCGGCTTCCCCGGCAAGCTGGGCATGGACGGCAGCAAGGTGTGGGATGCCTATCAGCAAGGCCAACTCGCCGAGATACGCAACTACTGCGAGACCGACGTGGTGAACACTTATCTGGTGTTTGCGCGCTTTCAGTTGCTGCGCGGCCAGTTTACCAAGGCGCGCTACGAGCGGGAATGCGAACTGGTGCGCGGCGTGCTAGCCAAATCAGATGAACCGCACTGGAAAGAATTTCTGGCGCAGTGGCCTGACAAGAAAACCGCATGAATCCGGTTATCATGAACCCGGTCATCATTGAATCCCTCGACCAGGAAGGTCGCGGCATCGCCCATGCCGATGGCAAGGTGATTTTTATCGAGGGCGCGCTGACGGGCGAGTGCGTGACCTATTCCTCGTATCGCAAAAAACCCAGTTATGAGCAGGCGCAAGTCGGCCAAATCCTGAAGCAGACTTTCATGCGCGTGCAGCCGAAGTGCCCGAATTTTGGCGTGTGCGGCGGCTGCTCCATGCAGCATCTGGAGGCGCGTGCGCAGGTCGCAGTCAAGCAGCGCGTGCTGGAAGACAACCTGGAGCGCATCGGCAAGGTCAAGGCCGAAACCATGCTGCCGCCGATTTACGGACAGACCTGGGGCTACCGCCAGCGCGCGCGGCTGTCGGTGCGCCATGTGCTGAAAAAAGGCAAGACGCTGGTGGGATTCCGCGAGAAGAACGGCAAGTATGTGGCGGACATGCAGCACTGCGAAATTCTGCCGCCTAAGATTGCCAACTTGCTCCCGTTGCTGGGTGAGCTGAATGAAAGTTTCACCGCACGCGATATTCTGCCGCAAATTGAAGTGGCGGCAGGCGAGCATGTGGATGTGCTGGTGTTGCGCATCCTTGCCGCACTCTCGCCGTCGGACGAGGCGGCGATCAAGCAATTCGCCGATACGCATAAAGTGCAGTTCTGGCTGCAAACTAAAGGGCCGGAAACCATTGTGCCATTCTACCCGCTGGATGCGCCGCCGCTGACCTATAGCCTGCCGGAATTTGGCATCACCATGCCGTTTGCGCCGGCTGAATTCACCCAGGTGAACAATGAAATGAACCGGTTGATGGTCAGCCGCGCCATGCGCCTGTTGGCGCCGCAACCCGGCGAACGCATCGCCGATTTTTTCTGCGGGCTGGGCAACTTCACGCTGCCCATCGCGCGCAGCGGCGCGCAGGTGCTGGGTGTCGAAGGCAGTGCCGCGCTGGTGAAGCGCGCCGGGGAGAACGCCGCGTACAACAGGTTGTCGGGCAATACCGAATTTCGGGCGATGAACCTGTTCGAGGCGGACGAAACAACTCTCGTGCAGCTAGGCCGCTTCGATAAATGGCTGATCGACCCGCCCCGCGACGGCGCGTTGGAATTGGTGAAAGCCATTACCCCGGAAATTGCACCGCAGCGCATCGTCTATGTTTCATGCAGCCCCGCCACCCTGGCGCGCGATGCGCAGGTGCTGGTGCAGGATCATGGCTATACGCTGAAAGCGGCAGGGGTGATGAACATGTTTCCGCATACTTCGCATGTGGAATCGATCGCAGTATTTGTTAAGCCATGAGCCGCTACGACGACCTGGTTGCCGAAGCGCTGACGCGCGTAAAGGAAATCATGCCGTGGGACCTGAGCCGCTCGCTCGCGGCGGGCGGCAAGCCGATCCTGCTCGATGTGCGCGAGCCGGCAGAGTTTGCGTTGCTGCATATTCCGGGGTCAGTCAACGTGCCGCGCGGCATATTGGAACAATCGTGCGAGTGGGATTACGACGAGACCGTGCCGCTGCTGGCCGGCGGGCATGAGGCGGAAATCGTGCTGATCTGCCGTTCCGGCAAACGCTCGGTGCTCGCCGCCGATGTGATGCAAAAAATGGGTTTTACCAACGTGGTTTCGCTCAAGACCGGTGTGCGCGGCTGGGCCGATTTCGAGCAGTCCATGGTAAATGCGAACGGCAAAGCGCTGGATGCGGATGCGGCTGATGAACTGCTTGCGCCGCGCCTGCGATCGGAGCAACGCAAGCAGGCGCCTTGATGTTTGGCTGAACCCGATCTGCAAACAAAAAAGGCGGCCGGATGGCCGCCTTTTCATTTGCAGCGATGCAGCTTAATCGCGTTCGCCGCTGAAGGCCATCAGCAGTTGCAGCAGGCTGATGAACAGGTTGTAGATGCTCAAGAACAGTCCCAGCGTTGCCATTACGTAGTTGGTTTCGCCGCCATTCACGATCCGGCTTACGTCATACAGGATGAAAGCCGAGAACAGCAGCACCGCAATCGACGAAATGGTCAGTGACAGCGCGGGTATCTGAAAGAACAGATTAGCCAGCGACGCGACGATCAGCAGGATCAGCCCGATGAACAGGAATTTGCCCATGAAGCTGAAATCCTTCTTCGTCACGGTGGCGATGGTTGCCAGCGAGAAAAAGATGATGCCGGTGCCGCCCGCAGCCATACCGATTAATTGCGCGCCATTGCTCAGGTGCAGTGCCACTTGCAGGATCGGGCCGAGGAACACGCCCGCCACAAAAGTAAAGCCGAGCAGTGCCGCGATGCCCCATACGCTGTTGCGCAGCGCGCTGACGGCGAACATCATGCCCATCATCGCGCCGAACATCAGCAGCGAAGACATGATCGGGCTACCAGCCATGAACGAGAAATCCATCGACATGCCGACAAACGCGCCGATTACCGTCGGAATCATGGTCAGCGCCAGCATCATGTAGGTGTTGCGCAGTACCTTGTTCTGTTCGGTGGCGAGTGTGCCGACTTGCGTTGCAGTTTGATATTGCATGTAGTGCCTCCTTAAGTTGACCGTTAAACAACAACGGGCATAAGACTAACGAATTACCGGAAAAGTTTCAATCGTTTCGCAAATGATCGTGCGTTATAACGAGCATGGCGAATATCGAAGCGGGTGAATTCTTCACATTGCTCTGAATGAAATGAGTCAAGCTCGAATTGTTTTACTACAGCCAATCTTATCGAGCCTGACCCATTTCTTGACACTCTTTCTACCCTTTAAAACGCCTGCCTTGTAATCGCCTTCGAACCGGCCACCCCGTTGATGGTGTAACTCATCGTACCGGTACCGCTGTCGCTGAAGGCGAAACTGACGGTTCCGACCTTGTTAACCGCCAGAGCCGGCGCCCACGGCGAGGTCGGCATGGAACCTCCCGTCACCTTGTAAACGTCTCCCGTGCAGCCGCTGCCCGACAAGGGGCAACTGGACGCCACATACCAGACCGGCAAGCCCGCGGCATCGTAGGTGTACCAGGCCGCAAACAGCATTCCCATATCCTGGGTCAGCGCCACCCCCCAGCCGGACTCATTGGCGTTCCACCACAAGTCGGTGTAGTCCAGCGCCTGCGCCGAGGTGCCGCTGGAGAACAGCTGCCGCTCGATGGTCTTGCTGCCGGTGACGCCGTTCAGGGTGAAGTCGAACTTGCCGTTGTGGGCGTCGCTGAAAGTCAGCGTGCCCGTGCCCGCCGCAGCCACCGCCAGGCCAGGCGCCCACGTCGAAGTCGGCACGCTTCCGCCGGTCACCCTGTAAATATCGCCGGTGCAACTGCCCGCCGCCACGATGGGGCAGTTGGACATCACGTACCAGACCGGTTGCGTGTTCTGGTCGTAGGTGTACAGCGCCACAAAGTTGATGTTGTCGTGCTGGGTGACGCTCATGCCCCAGCCGTTTTCAGCCGGGTTCCACCATAGGCCTTTGTAGGGATTGGCTGCGACGTTGCAGCTGCCGTTGGTCGCGACAGTCGATCCGGGAATATCCGCCACCGGCATCATCCTG
>Ga0172380_10002888_pt1 | contig 25017 bp, 29 predicted proteins | sample Leawe162metaG_FD_119747 | JGI IMG/M metagenome (GOLD analysis project Ga0172380, IMG submission 119747) | Leachate microbial communities from a municipal landfill in Southern Ontario, Canada - Leachate well 162 metaG | ecosystem: Engineered > Solid waste > Landfill > Unclassified | place...
TCTGGTAATCTTTCATTTGATTCTCCTAACTTTTGATCAAGTCAGTAGAATCAGGCTGACCGTAGCGCCCGGTCAAACCTAGTGAGTCCCCCGGCTAAGCCGGGGGATTACCTTATTTATTTACGCGACAAGATGTCGCTGCATGAGATAGCAAAGCGCACGAGCTTATCGCGCAACACGATACGCAAATGGCTCAGGGCGGAAGAGAAAGCAGTGCCGCCGAAATACCGCAGGATAAAAGCAGACTGCAAGCTCAGTCTGTTTCACCCCACACTGGAACAAGCCCTCAAAGCGGATTCCCTTCGCCCCAAACACAATCGGCGCACCGCCAAGGATCTGTTTGCACAAATCAAGACGGCTGGTTACGCGGGCGGTTACAGCCAAGTGACGGCATTCATTCGTGACTGGAGAGCTGACGCAGGCAAGAAGCCGCATGCCTTTGTGCCGTTGAAGTTCGAGATGGGCGAAGCCTTCCAGTTCGACCGGAGCGAAGAAGGCTTGGTGATCGGCGGCATTTACCGGCGCATGCAGGTATCGCACCTGAAGCTGTGCGCCAGCCGGGCATTCTGATGAAACTACTAGCCATCTGACTAACCCAGCAAAAGACGCTGGGTAAGTCATTGGTTATGGCTGGTGGCCTATCCGAGCCAAGGGCATGAGATGCTGTTCGATGCCCACACGCGCTCATTTGCGGCGTTGGGCGGCATTCCCAGGCGTGGCATCTACGACAACATGAAGACCGCTGTTGATCGCGTCAACAAGGGGCGTGGGCGCGTGGTCAATGCGCGCTTTGCCGTAATGTGCGCGCACTACCTGTTCGATGCGGACTTCTGCAATGTTGCATCGGGTTGGGGCGAGGCAGGGTTTCGCAACGCATGCGTTGCGCTGCCGCAGCCGGCACGGCATGCAGGCCGTGCCGTGGGGCGCGGAGCGAAGGCGTTGTCGAGAAGAACGTACAGGATAGTCGGCGGCGCATCTGGCTGGGCGCGCAGAATCAGCGGTTCGGGTCGTTCGCCGAACTCAACGCATGGCTGGGAGATCGCTGTCGGGCATTATGGAACGAGCTGAGCCATCCCGAGTACAAGGAACTCGGCGTAGCCGACATGCTGGAACAGGAACGCGCCCACATGATGCCGATGCCGGCACAATTTGATGGGTATGTTGAGATTTCTGCCCGCGTATCTGGCACCTGCCTGATCAGCGTACAGCGCAATCATTACTCGGTGCCGTGCGAGTTGGCGGGCAAGATGGTCAGCGTCCGGCTCTATCACAATCAGGTCATCGTTGTATCGGGCGACACGATTGTTGCCTGCCACGAGCGCCTGACAGAACGCGGACACGTTCGCTATGACTGGCAGCATTACATCTCGTTGATCGAACGCAAGCCCGGAGCATTGCGCAATGGCGCGCCATTTGCCGATATGCCTGCGCCACTCAAACAGCTCGGGCAGGGGCTGGTGCGTGATCCGGGAGGAGATCGCGTCGTGGCACAGGTGCTGGCTGCGGTACCACGGTCGGGACTTGAGGCCGTCATTGTGGCGGTGGAGCTGGTGATCGAATCCGGCGTGCTGAGTGTGGAGCACGTACTCAATGTACTGGGGAGGTTGAATGCGCCGCCCCTCCCGCCGAATGTGGAAACGAGTTTGCAGCTGACGGATGTGCCACAGGCCAATACCGGCCGATATGATGAGCTGCGGCATGACGATGAAGATCAACTTGATGCGGAGGAGGTTGATCATGCGTTGTGATGTTACTGCCGAACTCAAGGAATTGCGGCTGCATGGGATGGCAGGAGCTTGGACTGACCTGATCGCACCCTGAACCGCATCAATTGATTCATCGAAATGGCTCATCGAACACCTGCTGCAAGCCGAGGCGACTGACCGGCACATGCGTTCAGTGCGAAACCAATTGAATGCTGCCAAGTTTCCGGTACACCGCGATCTGGCCAGATTCGACTTCGCTGCCTCCAAAGTTGATCGGCCACTGGTGGAGCAACTGGCAACGCTGTCGTTCACAGAGGCAGCGCAGAATGTGGCACTCATCGGCGGTCCCGGGACGGGCAAGACGCATTTGGCGACGGCCATCGCGGTGTCGGGTATTACCGCGCAGGGCAAGCGGGCGCGATTCTATTCGACGGTTGATCTGGTCAATGCCCTCGAACGCGAAAAGCAGGATGGTCGTGCTGGACGAATCGCCGCATCGTTGCTGCGCATGGACGTACTCGTTCTCGACGAGCTCGGCTATCTTCCGTTCAGCCAAGCGGGCGGAGCATTGCTGTTCCACCTGCTCTCGAAACTGTATGAGCACACCAGTGTGATCATCACGACGAACCTGAGCTTCTCGGAGTGGTCGGGGGTATTTGGTGATGCCAAGATGACGACGGCGTTGCTGGATCGGCTGACACATCACTGCCACATCGTTGAAACAGGGAATGAGTCATACCGGTTTCAACACAGCAGCATGGCCGCGAAGACCCGCATCAAATCTAGGGAGCAAGCACGAAAAGGAGGCAAAACCGCGCCAGTAGAAGAACCGTTCTAACCAAACTCGCGCGGGGAACTCATCTCGGCTTGCAAGCGTTGTGAACTCCCCGCGCGTCTCAAAATTCAAATCAACAATCTGGTAGACTTATCCACAGTTGCTGCAATACAAAACAGCGACCGGTCCTGGGGCAAAATTCAATCAGCACTCTGGGTCAAGATTCATTCGGCGCTAACAGCACCAGCTCCGTTGGGGCATTTGAACTGCCCTTTCTGATTGTTGTAATGCCGCTGGAAGGTGCCTGAAGTAGAGGCAGCCGGAAGGGTGCGATTCAAACTGATGTGGAGTAATCTCGCCCTATCCATCGACCCAAGGAGTAGCGACATGACCGAGCCATTGTTAAGTGACGCAGAGTTTGTAAGAAAATTGGGGGCGCATCCTGATCTGCGAAGTCGGATGGAATCGTTGCTGCTGGCCGTCGAAGATGAGACCGGGGAACTCAAGACTGCCGATGCGGCTGAAATGCGGGTTATCCAGGAAATGCGCCAGACCGGCAAAGTTGCGCTTCAGTCATGGGCAGAACGCCAAGTAGATAAAACTTCGCAAGAGCTCAAACAAACCGCTGGCGTATGGAGCGAGGGTAAAAAAAACTCTGCTGGCACACCGCCTTTGGCGACATCAGCGTCGACGAACCCCAATACCGGGATGGCAGCAAAAGAGTCCGCCCGTTTGCGCAAAGCGCCCAAGTCAGCAACCGTGGCTGCTCGCGCCCGCTCCAGCGCGTAGTGACCGATTTCGGTGCCGACCAACCTTTTGCGCAAGCCATGGATAAGATAGTCGAGCACTACGGTGTCGTGCTGGGTGAAAGCACCATTGCCCGCATTACCGAAGGACATGCCAGAGCGATATTTGAGGCGGCCCCGGAGCCGCAGGGTTGGCCCACCCAACCGGGGATCAGCGCGACAATCATCGTGGAAACAGATGGTGGCATGGTACCCATCGTAGAGATTGATCCAGCGCAATCCGACAAGCGCAAAGGCAAGAAGCTCATGTGGCGCGAGGCAAAAATAGGTCTCGCACATTCGCAGGGGCAAAACACTGGCCTTTGGCGGCACGCTACAGGGCGATGTCGATGTGGCCGGGCAATGCCTGTTTGACTGCGCGATCCAGGCTGGATTTGGCACGGACACCCCGATTCATGGCGTCGGCGATGGCGCACCCTGGATCGCCGATCAGATCGAGAAGAAATTTGGCGCGCAGGGCGGCTACCTGGTCGATTTCTTTCATGCGTGCGACTATCTCAGTGCCGCCGGCAAGGCCATCAACAACGATGAGCAGGCGCAAAAAGCGTGGATGGGCGAGCAGAAAAACCGGCTCAAAACGCAACAAGCCAATGCGGTACTGCAAGAACTGCAAGCGCATCTTGAACCATCTGCGGTACAAGACAGCGAGGCTCCGGTGAGGCAGTGTCACCGCTACCTCAATAACCGGCCAGACCAACTCAATTACCGGGACGCAATCAAGCGCGATTTGCCCATTGGCTCGGGGGAAATTGAAAGCGCCCACCGCTACATCGTCCAGCAGCGCATGAAGCGCCCAGGCGCCTGGTGGCGGGAGCACAATGCCGAACATATGCTGGCGTTGCGGCTCAATCGCGCAAACCGACAGTGGGACGTCTATTGGCAGCGAATTTCAAAAAATCAGCATGATCAACTTACCACATCAGTTTGAATCGCACCCCAGCCGGAAGCCATTTATCCGCAATCCGATGCTATCGGCTAAAATGCGCCGGATTGTTTAATTCGCAGAGCATTATGGTCCCCCATCTCACTACCGCCCTGACCGGCCCGCTGCTCGACCTGGAGCGGCGCTTCCTGAATGCCATGCCGACCATCGAGCACTGGTTCCGCGCGCAATGGCTGGAGCATCCCGTGCCGTTCTACGCCTCGGTGGATTTGCGCAACAGCGGGTTCAAGCTGGCGCCGGTCGACACTAACCTGTTTCCGGGCGGCTTCAACAACCTTAACCCGGATTTCCTGCCGCTGTGTGTGCAGGCGATGCAGAGCGCGGTGGAGAAGATCTGCCCCAAGGCGCGCGGGGTGCTGCTGATACCGGAAAACCACACGCGCAACATGTTCTATCTGCAAAATGTCGCGCAGCTGGTCACCATCATCAAGCAGGCCGGAATGCGCGTGCGCGTCGGCAGTCTGTTGCCGGAAATGACTGAAGCCATGACGATCCCCTTGTCCAACGGCGCCACGCTGACGCTGGAGCCGCTGGTGCGACGCGGCAGACGGCTGGTGCTGGAAGATCCTGTGTCGGGTGCAGGCTTCGATCCGTGCGTGGTATTGCTCAACAACGACCTGTCTGGCGGGGTTCCGGATATCCTGAAAAATCTCGAACAGGAAGTTTACCCGCCGCTCTCGGCAGGCTGGCACATGCGGCGCAAGTCGCAGCATTTCGCCGCCTACGACCGGGTGGCGGATGAATTTGCACAACTGATCGGCATCGACCCGTGGCTGATTAACCCCTACTTTGCGGTGTGTAACCAGGTCAACTTTCAGGAGCGCGTCGGCGAAGCCTGTCTCGCCGCGCAGGTGGACGGCGTGCTGCAAAAGATGCGCGCGAAATATGTCGAATATGGTGTGAAGCATGACCCGTTCGTCATCGTCAAAGCCGATGCGGGAACCTATGGCATGGGCATCATGACGGTGAAAGACCCCAGCGAAATTACCGGGCTGAACCGCAAGCAGCGCAACAAGATGGCGGTGGTCAAGGAGGGCATGGAAGTATCGGACGTGCTGATACAAGAAGGCGTCTATACCTTCGAGCACATCAGCGATGCGGTGGCCGAGCCGGTGGTTTATATGGTCGACCATTATGTGGTCGGCGGTTTTTATCGCGTGCATACCGAACGCGGGGTGGACGAAAATCTGAATGCGCCCGGCATGCACTTTGAACCGCTGGCGTTCGAGAGTTGCTGCACGCTGCCCAACCCGGATTGTGCGCCCGATGACACGCCGAACCGCTTCTATGCCTATGGCGTGGTAGCGCGGTTGGCCTTGCTCGCCGCCTCGCTGGAAATCGAGGCTGCCGGGAACACCTAGATGACCAGGCTGATGCGCTTCCTTACGGTTGCCGCCGCCCTGTTACTTGCCGCCTGTCAAGGCAAGGAGCCGCTGCATCAGGAGCAGAGCTACGTGTTCGGCACGCTGGTGGACATCACTGTATATGGCGAAAGCGAGCCGCGCGCCCGGCAGGCGGCAAGCGAGGTGTTGCAGGAGTTCCAGCGCCTGCATAACCTGCTGCACGCCTGGCAGCCGAGCGAGTTGAGCGAATTGAATGCGGCGTTTGCCAGGAGCGAGAGCAAAGTTGTTTCGCAGGAACTTGCCGCGATGCTGCGCGATGCCGCGCAACTTTCGCGGCAATCGCAAGGCCTGTTCAATCCGGCCATCGGCGGACTGGTGCAACTGTGGGGATTTCACGCCGACGAGTTCAAGGCGGCGCTGCCGGACGAAAAGCAGATTGCGGCGCTGACTGCGGCCAACCCGCAGATGAGCGACATCGCCCTCTCCCCCAACCCCTCTGGTGGAACTACTAGCCATTCGACTAGGCTGGCAAAAGGCGTCAGCCAAGTCGCTGGTTATCCCGCGAGCGGGCGAGGGGAGTTGGTGCGCAGCAACAACCAGGCGGTGCGGCTCGATCTGGGCGGCTATGCCAAAGGCTATGCGCTGGATCGCGCCGGCGAAATATTGCGCGAGCAGGGCATCCGCAACGCGCTGGTCAACATCGGCGGCAATATCCTCGCGCTCGGCCAGCACGGCAAGCGCCCGTGGCGCATCGGCATCCAGCATCCACGCAAACCCGGCGCACTGGCGACACTGGAGTTGCGCGACGGCGAGGCTGTCGGCACGTCCGGCGATTACCAGCGCTACTTCGAGCTGGGCGGCAAACGCTATTGCCACCTGATCGACCCGCGCAGCGGCCATCCCGTACAGGGCGTGCAGGCGGCGACCGTCCTGACGCGCGGGCCGCACGCCGGCGTATTGTCCGATGTGGTTTCCAAGCCGCTGTTCATCGCCGGAACCGGTGGCTGGCGCGCCGCAGCGATGCAAATGAATTTGCCCGAGGCGATGCTGGTGGACGCGCAAGGCGACATCCATCTCACAGCCGGGTTGCAGAAACGGCTAGAATTCAGCGACAAAAATAGTCGGCTGCTGGTGGAATAATGGGCAATTCTGAAACGGAACGGGAAATCATCGAACACAAAGTGCGCCGTGCAGTCGGTTTGCGTGCGTTGCGCAAAATGGGCGTAATTGTCGGGGAAGAGCGGCAGGCCGATGCCGATAAAGCCAAGGCACTGCGCTGGTTCGCCCGTTATGGCTGGATTATTTTGACCGGCAGCGCACTGCTGCTGGCGTATGCTTTTGGCTTAATTTAGGGGGTGAGTTAATTGATCGGAATCTTGCTGGTAACCCACAACGGGCTGGGCGACAGTTTTGTGGACTGCATCAAACATGTGCTGGGCGCCGTGCCGCGCAACCTCGAGGTGTTGACGGTGCTGGCCGGCGACGAGCCGCATCTGAAACTGGTGGAGGGACAAACGCTCATCAAGCAACTGGATACCGGCGGCGGCGTACTGATCCTGGCGGATATCTTCGGTGCCACGCCGAGCAACATCGCGCGGCAGCTGTGTCTTGCCGAACGCGTGATGGGGGTGGCGGGCGTAAACCTGCCGATGCTGTTGCGCGCGGTGTGCAGCTCCGGCAAGACCTTGCCGGAGCTGGCGGAAATCGCCATCGAGGGCGGCCGCGAATGTATCGTTTATATTGACCAGGAAGGCTGTAATGTTGCAACAAGATGCGCTGATCGTTAACAAGCTCGGCCTGCACGCGCGCGCCTCGGCCAAGCTCACGCAGCTGGCCTCCGGCTTCAACTGCGAGGTGATGCTGTCGCGCAACCAGCGCCGCGTGAACGCGAAGAGCATCATGGGCGTGATGATGCTGGCCGCCGCCAAGGGCACGACTATCGGCATCGAGACCGACGGGCAAGGTGAGGCCGAGGCGATGCAGGCCATTCTGAACCTGATCAATAACCGCTTCGGAGAGGACGAATGAGTTTTACTTTGCACGGTATCGCCGTCTCCAGCGGCATCGCCATCGGCCATGCGCACCTGGTTTCGCACACCTCGCTGGAAGTGGCGCATTATATTTTGCCCAAGCATTTCATCGACGCTGAAATTGCGCGTTTCGATGCCGCGTTGCAGGTCACACGCCAGGAATTCTCCAGCCTGCGCAGCAATCGCCCGACCCACGCTGCCGCCGAGTTCGACGCCTTTCTCGAATTGCACCAGATGATCCTCGACGACCCGCTGCTGAGCATCGCGCCGCGCGAGATGATCGCCAACGAGCGTTGCAATGCCGAATGGGCGCTCAAGGTGCAGATGGAAACCCTGGTCGCGCAGTTCGACGAATTTGAAGACGCCTATCTGCGCGAGCGGCAGACCGATGTGAAGCAGGTCGCCGAACGCCTGCTCAAGCGGCTGGCCGGGCATCCCGGCCACCAGCCGCCGCCGGCGCGCCACGATGTCGAGACCATCCTGGTGGCGCACGACCTGAGCCCCGCCGACCTGATCCAGTTCAAGCCGCAGCAATATGCCGCCTTCGTCACCGATGTCGGCAGCGCGACTGCGCACACGGCGATCGTGGCGCGCGGCCTGAACACGCCGTGCGTGGTGGGTCTGCACAATGCACGCGAACTGGTGCGCGAAGATGACCTGCTGATTTTGGACGGCGAGCAGGGCGTGCTGATCATCGATCCGGACAAGTCGATACTGGCCGAATACAAGCTGCGCCAGAGCGCATGGGAGCTGGAGCGCAAGAAGCTCAAGCGGCTGCGCAGCGCGCGCGCCAACACCCTGGACGGCAGCGCCGTCGAATTGCACGCCAACATCGAAAAGCCGGAAGATATCGCCGAAGTAAAAGAGAACGGTGCGACCGGCATCGGCCTGTTCCGCAGCGAATTCCTGTTCCTCAACCGCGATGAACTGCCTGATGAAGAAGAACAATTCGAAGCCTACCGCGCCGTCGCCGCAGGCATGGACGGACAACCCGTCACGATCCGCACCTTCGACCTCGGCGCGGACAAGCAGCTCAAGAATGCGGGGCGCGTCGCCAACAACCCCGCGCTCGGGTTGCGCGCGATCCGCCTGTGCCTGGCCGACCCGATGCTGTTCCGCATCCAGTTGCGCGCGCTGCTGCGTGCCGCGCAACACGGCGACATCAAAATATTGATACCGATGCTGTCCAGCGTGTCCGAGCTGAACCAGACTCTGCTGTTCATCGAGGCGACCAAATGCAGCCTGGATATCGATGGCATCGCGTACAAGCGCGAGGTCAAGATCGGCGGCATGATCGAAATCCCGGCTGCCGCGCTGGCGATCAACGTGTTTGCGAAAAAACTCGATTTCCTGTCCATCGGCACCAACGACCTGATCCAGTACACACTGGCGATCGACCGCACCGACGAGGAAGTCGCGCATCTCTACGACCCCCTGCATCCGGCCATACTGCAGCTGCTGTCGCACGTCATCGGCACCGCCAACAAACTCGGCGTGCCGGTTTCGGTGTGCGGTGAAATGGCCGGCGAACTGGCTTACACGCGGCTGCTGCTGGGGCTGGGGTTGCGCCAATTCTCGATGTTCTCGGCGCAAGTGCCGAGCATCAAACAGCGCGTGCTCACCACCAGCCTGCCGGAAATCGCCGCGCTGACGCAGAAGATTTTGCGCGCCGACGACCCGCTCAGGATTCGCGAACTGCTCGATAAATTGAATGCTGCCCACTGAGGGAGCAGAAAGTTACCGGAATACCTTTTTCCCATGCAGTGTGGTTTTCCTGCGGATAGAATGGCAACGCTATGAGCCATTTATCCGACAAACCGAGCGCGCGGGTATTCTTCGCCCTATGGCCGGAGGCTGCCGAGAGCGGGCGACTCGCCGCGTGGCAGGCACCGCTGAAACGCCTGTGCGGCGGGCGCGCGATGCGCGGCGAGACCTTGCACAATACCCTGGTGTTCATCGGTGACGTGAAATTATACGGGCTGGAAGTATTGCAACTGGCGGCGCAGGAAGTCAGCGGCGAGAGCTTCGATCTGTGTTTCGACGAGGCACGCTACTGGGGGCATAACCACATCGTGTATGCCGCGCCGCACCAGATGCCGCAGCAACTGCTGAATCTTGCCAATGCGCTGGGGCAGCGCCTGGACACGCACCGCTTTCAATTCGACCGGCGCGATTACCGGTCGCATGTCACGCTGTTGCGCAATGCGCACTGGAGCGATACGCCGCTGCCCGCGATGCCGCCGGTATGCTGGCGGATCACGGATTTCGCGCTGGTGCAATCCGTGCCCCGTGACGGGTTGACAGATTACCGGGTGCTGGCGCGTTTCCCATTGTGCACGAACACGCCAAATTCTTAGCTTCGTAGCCCGGATGCAGCGCTAGCGGAATCCGGGGCATCGTCCTTCCACGGAATAAATTGCGTTTCCCTTCGACCTTGCCCAGGACAGGCTCCGGGCTGTTTGTTTGGTTCCGGCTTGTCCCGCTTAGGTAGTAAAATGCAGCTATCAGATTTTCCATTACCTTCCTTATTTTCAGCTCGCCCATGAACCCATTACTCGATTTCTCCGGTCTGCCGCGCTTTGCGGAGATCAAACCCGAACATGTCGTACCGGCAACCGACCAACTTCTTGCGGAAAACCGCGCGCTGATTGTGCGCCTGTTGGGCGATAGTACGCCGCCGACCTGGCACGATTTCATCGTGCCGATGGAAGAGGCCAACGAACGGCTGTCGCGCGCCTGGGGGCCGGTCGGGCACTTGAATGCGGTGATGAATTCGCCGGAGTTGCGCAAGGTGTATAACGCGACGTTGCCGAAAATCACCCAGTATTACGCCGAACTCGGCCAGAACCTCGCGCTCTTTGGGAAATTCAAGGCGCTGCACAACAGCCCTGAATTTGCCGGCCTGAGCGCGGCGCGAAAGAAAATCATCGAGAATGAGCTACGCAATTTTCGCCTGGGCGGCGCGGAGCTACCGGAGGACAAGAAAGCGCGCTATCTGGAGATACAGGAACGCCTGGCGGAACTGTCGTCGCGTTTTTCCGACAACCTGCTCGACGCGACCAACGATTACACGCTGATTATCAAAGACCAGAGCGAATTGAGCGGCTTGCCCGAAGATGTGCTGCAGGCGGCGCAGGAAGCCTGTCTTGAGCTTGCCGCAATGGCCGGTCTTGAACATGGCAAAACAGCCAGCCAGGCGGCGGAAAAATCCGGCTGGTTATTTACTTTAAAAGCCCCATCGTACATGCCGGTGATGCAATATGCCGACAACCGCGCCTTGCGCGAAACGATGTATCGCGCCTATGCCACGCGCGCCAGCGACTTGATGCCTGACGGCGCCAAGCGGCAAGCGGAGCACCCGCAAGGGGTAGGCCGTGATTGTAAAGCCGCTGAAGCGGCAACAACCACGCTCTGGGACAACACGCCGCTGATGGACGAGATCGTGCAACTACGCGGCGAGGAGGCGAGGCTGCTGGGCTTTGCCAATTTCGGCGAATTGTCGCTGGCGACCAAAATGGCGGATTCGCCGCAACAGGTGGTCGAATTCATGCGCGAGCTGGCGCAGCGCGCGCGCCCCTTTGCCGAAAAAGATCTGGCGGAGCTGCGCGAATTCGCGCGCACCGAACTGGGATTGCAGGAATTGCAATCCTGGGACATTGGTTACGCCAGCGAAAAATTGCGCGAGAAGCGCTATGCCTTTTCCGAGCAGGAAGTGAAACAGTATTTCCCCGAAGATGCGGTGCTGACCGGCATGTTCAGGCTGGTCGAGACGCTGTATGGCTTGCAGATCAAGGCTTCCGTAGCGCCCCTCTGGCATGACGACGTGCGTTTCTTCGATATCCGCGACGCGCAAGGGCAACGGGTCGGGCAGTTTTATCTGGATATGTACGCGCGCAACAGCAAGCGCGGCGGCGCATGGATGGACGATGTGATCACGCGCCGTCGCCTCGCTCCTGAAACGCAATCAGATCGTGGCATCCAGACGCCGGTCGCGTACCTGAACTGCAATTTCTCTCCGCCGGTCGGCGGCAAACCCGCCGTGTTTACACACGACGAAGTAATCACGCTGTTCCATGAATTCGGTCACGGTCTGCATCACCTGCTCACCGAGGTGGAGGATATCGCCGTATCAGGCATCAACGGCGTGGAGTGGGATGCGGTGGAGCTGCCCAGCCAGTTCATGGAAAATTTCTGCTGGGAATGGGAAGTGTTGCACGGCATGACGCGCCATGCGGAAACTAACGAAAAGCTGCCGCGCGCACTGTTTGACAAGATGCTCGCCGCGAAAAATTTCCAGAGCGGCCTGCAGACCCTGCGCCAGATCGAATTTTCGCTGTTCGACATGCTGATGCACAGCAACTTAGAGGCGGGCGAGGGTAGTGGCGACCGCGACACGTTACTGGCGAAGCCAGCCGATTGCGGGAGCGGTCTCCCAGCCGCCCCTCCCGCACCAGAGGGTTGCACCCCACCGTGTCGGGGCGGCATACTCCAGTTGCTCGACGAGGTGCGCGCCGAAGTGGCGGTGCTGATCCCGCCCGCGTTCCACCGCTTCCCGCACAGCTTTGCGCATATTTTTTCCGGCGGTTACGCGGCGGGCTATTACAGTTACAAATGGGCGGAAGTGCTGTCTGCCGACGCGTACAGCCTGTTCGAGGAGAACGGCGTACTGAACCCCGATATCGGCGCGCGTTTCCGCGCCGAGGTGCTGGCGATGGGCGGCAGCCGTGGCGCGATGGATTCGTTCAGTGCGTTTCGCGGGCGCGAGCCGAGCATCGACGCATTGTTGCGGCATAATGGTTTGCTCGAAACAACATAGGAGGCGAAATGAAGCGCATCGTTTGGTTATTTTGCTGCCTGGCGATCATGCCGCCCGGCGCGCAGGCCGGCAAGCTGTACCGCTGGGTGGACGCGCAGGGCAAGGTATATTACGGCGATACGGCTCCGGCGGATGCGGCGCAAGTTGAGACCAAAAAATTATCCGATAGCGTCGCGCCAAACGAAGACCTGCCCTATGAAGCGCGTCGCGCGCAACAGAATTTTCCGGTCACCCTGTATGTCGCGGACAACTGCACAACGGCTTGTGACCAAGCGCGTAGCCTGCTGGGCAAGCGCGGCATCCCGTACAGCGAGAAAAAACTGGCCACTCAGGAAGACATCGGCACCTTCAAAGCGCTTTCCGGCAGCGACAGCACACCGACCCTCGCGGTGGGCAGAAATTTTCTGAAAGGCTTCCTGGCCACGCAGTGGCACAACGAACTCGATATCGCCGGCTACCCGAAAGCTGCGCCCTATCGTGCGCCGCGTCCGCTTACCGCACCCGCCGCAGCGAGCGGGGTCGCACCAGCCAATCCAGAATCTGCCGGAGAGGGCGCATCTCAGCCTGATGGGGCAGCGCCAGATAATTCAACTGTGCAATGAGCTCATTCCAATTCCCCATCAATAGGACAATATCGTAGATTCTACCCGCCGGATAAAGATGTCTGGCGAAGTACGGCCTACTGATTATTTTCTATTGAAGGAAAAATGGAATAAGCAATGTTTAACCATGCATGCGCACGATGCGGTCACCTGCCAGCATGAGCCGGTCAGTTAGCGAAGCCAGCAGGGTTTTGGCAAAGCGCAACTCGCAGCCCGGGCTGAGTTTTTCCAGCGCAGCAAATGGAAATTCGGCGACGGTCACGTCCGAGAGCGATTCCAGCGTGGCTTGGCGTTCTGTTCCGCGCCGGATGTAGGCCATTTCGCCAAGGTATTCGCCGCCATGGATGACGTTGAGCAGGCGGCCATGCTTGGTAACTTTCATTTGCCCCGATGCCAGGAAATACATGCTCTGTCCCGGCTCATCTTCGCGCAGCAGGACGGTTCTGGCCGGTAATCTGGCCCACACGCTGACCTGGACGAGCTCCCAGATTTCCGGATCGGAAAATTCGCGCAGCGTGTCGCTCGTGCGCAATATGTTGAACTTGTCGCTATCGGAAAGCTCCTGCTGGAATGCTCTGAATCGACCGGTTTCAGCAATCTCCAGCGCAAGATCCGCCCAGCTGGGATAGCGGTCGTCCGGGTTTTTGGCGATCATGCGCATGACCATTTTGTCGAGCTTATCGGAAAGCCCTGGCCGGTATGAGCCCGGCGGCGCGGCTTGCTGTTTGGCGATGGCATTGAACAGTTCGAGTATATCCCGGCCGCGGAACGGCAGCACGCCGGTGAGAAGCTCGTATGCCACGATGCCGAGAGAATACATGTCGCTGAGATGGGTCAAACGGTGGCCGCCAAGCTGTTCCGGGGACATGTAGGCGGGAGTGCCGACGGTCACCTTTTGCGTGACCTGCGTCTGGTAAAACACGGCGGCACCGAAGTCGGCAATTTTCACGTTGGTGTCGGACACGACCAGGATGTTGGCGGGCTTGATGTCGCGATGGATGATGCCGTAGCGAAACGCATAGTCGAGGGCGCCGCAGCATTTGAAAATGATCTGGAGCACGTTGCCGACCGGCAGCAGCGTATCCGGAAAGGTATAGCGTGCGAGGTTGCCTTGCGGCACATATTCCATCACCACGTATCCGGCATCTTCCGTGACGCAGGCCTCTAGGATCGCGGCGATGTGCGGGTGCGACAGCCTGCCCGCGAGCGCGGCTTCGTTGAGAAACTGCTTGCGGCACCCTTCGTTGAATTCGGCATCGGCGAGGACATTTTGGTCGATCAGCTTCACCGCGACTTCACGGCCGGAAAAGGTGTCCAGTGCGTAATAGACTTTCCCCGTGGCACCTTCGCCGATCTGTCTGGTCAGCTCGTACTTGCCGAGCCGGTAGGGTAATTGGATGGACATAAAACGCTTTCGGCGTTAACTATTTGACTATGAGTTTGCAACGGCTCGGGTTGGAATATATTGTCACACCCCCGCCCCCATTCCAGCCTTTTGTTTTTAACTCAACTAGCCGGACAAGCCACAAGAAATAACTCTCCCGAGCGAAGCTAATCCTGCACGAGCACGGCCACACCTGCCACTGCGATTTGTCCGTCCTGGAACGAGCGCACGCCGCTGATGCCCAGCCCGCCCACGATGATCCCGTTGATTTCCAGCGGGACGCCGCCTTCGGCAGGGATCACGCCGGGCAAGGCGAGGTGGATCAGTCGCCCGCTCAGCACGGCATCTTCGGAAACCTTGGTCGGGCGCTTGAACGCGACTGCGGCATGAGCCTTCTGCATCGCCGTTTCCACGCTGCCGAACTGGGTGTCGTGGCTGCGTTGCAGATAGAGCAGATGCCCGCCGTCGTCCACCACGGCGATGACCACGCCCCAGCCGTTGCGCTGCGCTTCGGCTTCGGCCGCCGCCGCGACGCGCTTGGCATCTTCCAGCGTGAGCACCGGTTTGTCGGCAGTGATCATTTGTTGCCCAGTGCCGCAAAAATCCGGTCGCGGATACCCTCCACGCTGCCTACGCCCGGAACATTGACATGCTGCGGCGCTTTCGCGTCGCCGGATTTCGCCCAGGAGGTGTAATACTCGACCAGCGGTTTAGTCTGGTCGTGGTAAACGTTGAGGCGCTTGAGTACGGTTTCTTCGGTGTCGTCCGGGCGCTGCACCAGCTCTTCGCCGGTGACATCGTCCTTGCCGGCCACTTTCGGCGGATTGAACTCGACATGGTAGGTGCGGCCGGAAGCGGTATGTACGCGGCGCCCGCTCATGCGCTTGATGATTTCGCTGTCCGCCACATCGATCTCCACCACATAGTCGATCAGAATACCGGCATCTTTCATCGCCTGAGCCTGCGGGATGGTGCGCGGGAAGCCGTCGAAGAGGAAGCCGTTGGCGCAGTCCGCGTCCTTGATGCGCTCCTTCACCAGGTCGATGATGATGTCGTCGGAGATCAGGCTGCCCGCATCCATTACTTTTTTGGCGGTGATGCCGAGCGGCGTGCCGGCCTTGATGGCCGCGCGCAGCATGTCGCCGGTGGAGATTTGCGGGATGTTGAATTTTTCCTTGATGTAATTGGCCTGGGTGCCCTTGCCGGCACCCGGTGGTCCTAGCAGTATCAGTCTCATTTGTCGTTCTCCTCAGGTTTGATGGTTGCGGCGAAAATTTGCCGTGCTGCATGTAAATCCTGTTCCGTATCCACACCGGCTGGCGGAGCCTCAGCGGCGACGACCACGCCAATTCTGTACCCATAATACAGCGCGCGCAACTGTTCCAGCGCTTCGAACTGTTCAATGGCTGCCGGGGCAAGTTGGCCGTAGGCACGCAAAAAACTCACGCGATAAGCGTAGATGCCGATATGGCGCAGCACCGGCAGATCGGCGGGAAACGCCTGTTGCTGCGCGAACGCGTCGCGCGGCCACGGGATCGGCGCGCGGCTGAAATACAGCGCGTTGCCATTATTGTCGAGCACTACCTTGACGATATTCGGATTGCGCAACGACGCCTCGTCGTGAATCGCGTGGCATGCGGTGGCAATCGCGCATTCCGGATGGTCGTGCAGATGTCCGGCGACGGCGCGGATCAGACCGGTCGGCATCAGCGGCTCATCGCCCTGCACGTTCACCACGATGGTATCGTCCGGCCAGCTGTGCTGTTCGGCCACCTCGGCGATGCGATCCGTGCCGCTGGCGTGGGTGTCTTTGGTCAAACATGCCTTGAAGCCGTGCTCGCGCACCACGTTGGCGATCGCGTGATGGTCGGTGGCGACCCAGATCTGTTGCGCGCCGCTTTGCGCCGCCCGCTCCGCAACTCTCACCACCATCGGTTTGCCGGCAATCGGCAGCAGCGGTTTGCCGGGCAAACGGGTGGAGCCATGGCGCGCCGGGATGACGACATGAAAACAAACCTGCCCCTCCACAGCCCCTCTGGTCAGTGGGGGGCTGTGCCCCTCACCTGGCAAGCCTGTCCTGAGCTTGTCGAAGTGGGGGGGGCCGGGATAACCGGCGACCCTTCGACTATCCTCAGGACAGGCTTGGCTATCGTTTTCTGATGGCCTAGTCGGATGGCTAGTCGTTCCATCAGGGGTTTGTATTTTCACATCAAACCTTCTCAGCTTCCTCTGCGGTCAGTTTGCGCGCCTCATCGGCCAGCATCACCGGAATGTCGTCTTCGATTTTGAAGGCCAGCCGGTCGGCCTTGCAGATCAGTTCTTTTTCGGCTTTGTGGTAGACCAGCGGGGATTTGCACAATGGGCAAACGAGAATATCAAGCAGTTTTGCGTCCATGGAATTCTATCTTTCGCAGTAGGTGGTCGACCAGGGCCGGGTCGATCTGGGCTTCCACACGCAACACCCAATATCGCTCATCGGCGAATGCGGCGCATTTTACCGCATCTTTTTCGGTGAGGAGTAGCGCATCGCATCCGGCAAAAGCGAGATCGTTCGCGGAATAAGAATGATGGTCGGGAAAAGCGTGCGGCGTGAAGGGAACGCCCAAGGATTGCAGATGCCGGAAATAGCGCTGCGGATGCCCGATACCGGCCACGGCATGATTGTTCAGCGCATGAAAATGCCCGGCGGCGGCAGTTTTGCCGGGGGCGAGCAGGTTATAAAAAACTTCACCCGACAGGCGCATGGCGTACTGTCCTGTCGAGGTTATGCCGCCGTTCACCACTACGGCATCCACCGTTTTCAGGCGCGAAACCGGTTCGCGCAGCGGCCCGGCGGGAAGCATGAAGCCATTGCCGATGCCGCGCTCACCGTCGACGACAGCAACTTCCGCCTCGCGCCGCAAGCGGTAATGCTGCAAGCCGTCGTCGCACAGCGCGACATCGCATTGCGGGTGCGCTTGCAGGGCGGCCTGCGCGGCGGCGGCGCGGTCTTTTCCTATCCACACCGGGCACAGGTTGCGCCGCGCCATCAGCAACGGCTCATCGCCTACCTGCCGGGCATCGCTGTCGGCAGCGACCTGCTGCGGCTGTTGTGCGGTGCCGCCGTAGCCGCGACTGACGATGAGCGGATGCCAGCCGCGCCCGGCCAGTTGTTGCGCCAGGGCAAGCGTGAGCGGTGTCTTGCCGGTCCCACCGGCGCTGATGTTGCCGATCACGATGACCGGCACGGCCAATTGATGGCTTTGCAGGATGTGGCTGCGATACAGCGCGCGGCGCAACGCCACCAGCGCGCGGAACAGCAGGCTGACCGGCAATAGAATCAGGTGCAGCGGGGTGATGCGGTACCAGTGGTATTGCAAGTTGGTCATGCTAAAAAGGGATGTCAGGGAGAGGTGCTTTTTGTTTCATCATTCGTGGTGGCTGCTGCCATGTCCGTTAAAAACTCGCGGGTACTTCTTCGACCGCGAAAATGCGGCGGTGCTCGCGAATCGCATAACGGTCGGTCATGCCGGCAATATAGTCTGAAACGGCGCGGGCGCGCTCCCCTTCCGCCTGCCCTGCGGGCGGCTGGAATTGCGGCGGCAGCAGGCGGCTGTCTTCCATGAATATGCCAAACAAATCGCCGATGATGCGCTGCGCCTTGACGCCCATGCGCATCACGCGGTAGTGGCGGTACAAATGGGCATGTAAAAAACTTTTCAGCGCGCGCTGCCGCTCGTTCAGCTCCGGGCTGAAGGCGATCATCGCTGGCGCGCTGCGCACTTCCTCCAGCGTGGCCGGTTGCTGCGCGGCAATGTTGCGCTCGCTCTGTTGTATCAAGTCGGTCACCAGCGTATTGATCATGCGCCGCACGGTTTCATGCACTGCGCGCCGCTCGGGCAAATCGGGGTGGGCGCAACGCACTTCCTGCAAATGCGTCGCCACCAGCGGCACGGTATCAAACTGATCCAGCGTGATCAGACCGGAGCGCAGCCCGTCGTCCACGTCGTGATTGTTGTAGGCGATTTCGTCGGCAAGGTTGGCGATCTGCGCCTCCAGCGAGGGGCGGCGATTTTTCAGGAAGCGTTCGCCCAGCTCGCCGAGTTGCGCGGCATTGCCCGGCGAACAATGCTTGAGGATGCCTTCGCGCGTCTCGAAGGTGAGGTTCAATCCGTCGAATGCGGCATAGCGTTCTTCCAGCACGTCCACCACGCGCAGCGATTGCAGGTTGTGCTCGAAGCCGCCGTAATCTTTCATGCAGGCATTCAGCGCATCCTGTCCGGCATGGCCGAACGGCGTGTGCCCGAGGTCATGCGCCAGGGAAATCGCTTCGGCGAGGTCTTCGTTCAAGCGCAGGCGGCGCGCGATGGAGCGGGCGATTTGCGCCACTTCGATGCTGTGCGTCAGGCGGGTGCGGAACAGGTCGCCTTCGTGATTCACGAATACCTGTGTCTTGTATTCGAGGCGGCGAAATGCGCCAGAATGGATGATCCGGTCGCGGTCGCGCTGGAATTCGCTGCGGCCGGGCGGCGCGTCTTCGACTATCTTGCGACCGAGCGAATTGGCTTCGGTAACGGCGTAGGGCGCGAGTTCAATCATGGGTACATGCACCCAGGGTTTGGCGCAACGACTCCTCCGGCACCTCGCCGTAAACCACCGCGCGCCCGATGGCCTCGAGCAGCACGAAGCGTAGTTTGCCGCCTTCCACTTTCTTGTCCAGCCCCATCAGATCGAGATATTTTTCCGCGCCCAGATCGGGTGCGACGGTGGGCAGTCCGGCGCGTTCGAACAGGTTGCGGGTGCGCGCCACCTCCTGCGCGCCGATCCAGCCCAGGCGCTGCGATAAATCCGCCGCCATGATGGTGCCAGCCGCCACTCCCTCGCCATGCAGCCAGTTGCCGTAGCCCATGCCCGATTCGATGGCGTGTCCGAAAGTGTGCCCGAGGTTCAGCAGGGCGCGCTCGCCGCTTTCGCGCTCGTCCGCCGCGACCACTTCGGCCTTGTTCCGGCAACTGCGCGCGATGGCATATTGCAGCGCTTCCGTGTCGCGCGCCAGCAGCTTGTCCAGGTTTTGCTCCAGCCATTCGAAAAATGCCGGGTCGCGGATCAGGCCATACTTGATGACTTCGGCGATGCCCGCCGCGAGCTCGTTGTCCGGCAGGGTGTCCAGCGTATCGGTATCGGCCAGCACCAGCTGCGGCTGGTAGAACGCGCCGATCATGTTTTTGCCGAGCGGATGGTTGATGCCGGTCTTGCCGCCCACCGAGGAATCCACCTGCGCGAGCAGCGTGGTGGGTATCTGGATGAACGGCACGCCGCGCAGATAGGTCGCGGCGGCGTAGCCCGTCATGTCGCCGATCACGCCGCCACCGAGGGCGATCAGCGGCGTGGTGCGTTCGCAGCGGTTGGCCAGCAGCGCGTCGTAAATCAGGTTGAGCGTAGCGGCGTTTTTGTATTCTTCGCCGTCCGGCAGGATGATGGGTGTGCTGCTGATGCCTGCGGATCGCAGCGTGTTTTGCAGTTTTTCCAGATACAGCGGCGCGACCGTCGTGTTGCTCACGATGGCGGCGCGTTGGCGCGGCAAATGGTCTTTTAACAGCTCCGCCCGCTCGATCAACCCGCTGCCGATATGTATCGGATAGCTGCGCTCCCCCAATCCTACTGTCAGTGTTTGCATCATTTCCCGGTCTATTTTACGAGTGGTTTTTTCTGAACGTTTCTATTTCACCCACCAGCTGCAGCATCAGCGCGTGGGCGCTTTGCTTGCCGCTGTGGATGACGATATCCGCAACCTGCATATACAAGGGATCGCGCTGCTGAAACAGCTCCGTCAATTTGGCGTACGGGTCGCCGGTTTGCAACAACGGGCGGTTGCGGTCATGCCGGGTGCGTTGCCACAAGTAATGCACATTCGCCTTCAGGTAGATGACAATACCGCTCTGGTGCAGCATCGCCCGGTTTTGTTCCATCAGCACCGCCCCCCCGCCAGTCGCCAGAACCATGTTGTCGCGCCCTGCCAGATCGCCAATCGCCGCGCTCTCGCGCTGGCGAAAACCGGCTTCGCCCTCGACATCGAAAATATGCGGGATGGTCACGCCGGTGCGCCTCTGGATTTCCTCGTCGCTGTCCACGAAGGCCTTGCCGAAATGCTTGGCCAGCACTCGCCCCATCGTGGTTTTCCCCGAACCCATCATGCCGACCAGAATCAGGTTGCCGGATTGCAGCTTGCGCTTGCCATCCGGCTGCCGATTTTCTGGATGATTCGGATTTTCTGGACTTCCCGAGTTTTCTGGGTGATCTGGCATATCACGATCCAATGCGGACGGCAGCTGCGTTGTTTCGGCGAGAGGCGTCGGGGCCGCCAACTTTTACCCGCCTTTTAACATCTTCGGGCAGTTCAATCCGCCTGATGCTCCCGTTGTCCGACAGCAGCACATAGTGCGTATGAACTTCTGCGACCTTCACGCCGGGAACCACCTCCGCATTGACCCTGACCGCCCGCGCCGATTTGCCGTCAACCGCCAGAATCGCCACGCTCTCGGTCATATTGTTGGCGACCACGACGCCGCGCAATTGAAAATTGCTGGCGACAGCAATAGCCGGGCGACCGCCTAACAAAGATGCCGCCGCATCCGGGCGAGCGGCCTGCTGTATCGCCTGCGGCGGCGCGACAACCGGGCGCAACGGCGGCTTGAACCATTGCATCGCCCAGTATGCGGCAGACACGCATAACGCGATAAACAATACAAACGTTGCGGCAAGAGGCCAGCGTTTCATTCCGTTCCCTTTAGCGAAGTACGCACATCCTACCGCACCAACTGGTTTATTTCGATAATCGGCATCAGCACCGCCAGTACGATCAGCAACACCACTACCCCCATCGCCAGTATCAGCGCCGGCTCCAGCAATCCGGCCACGGTCATCGCGCGCCGCTCCAGATCCTGCTCCTGCGCGTTGGCGGCGCGTTCCAGCATGGCCGGCAATTCGCCGGTCGCTTCGCCGGAGCGGATCATGTGGATCAGCATCGGCGGAAAATGTTTTTGCGCCGACAAAGCGCGCGCCAAACCCACGCCTTCGCGCACGCTGGCGGTGGCAGCTTCGACCTGGGCGCGCATCGCGACATTGGTTAAGGTATCGCGGCTGGTTTGCAGCGCGCGCAATATCGGCACGCCGGAGCCGGTGGTAATCGCCAGGGTGCTAGCAAAGCGCGCGGTGTTCAGGCTGCGCTCGAATTTTCCGTAAAGCGGCGCAGTCAACAACCAGGTGTGCCAGCGCAACTTGATTGCCGTGTTTTTTAGCGCACGGTGCCAGGCATATCCCGCTCCCGCAGCGGCCAGCAACACCAGCCAGCCGTAATGCCGCACAAAATCCGAAATACCCAGCATCGCCACCGTGAGGAACGGCAGCTTCTGCTTGGTGTTGGCGAACACCGACACGATTTGCGGCACCACATAAGTCAGCAGGAAGATCACGATCAAAAACGCCACCACCGTGACGATGGCCGGATAGGTGAAGGCGAGCCTGACCTTTTGCACCAGCGCGTTGCGCCGCTCGATATAGTCGGCAAGGCGCGTCAACACCAGCGCCAACTGGCCGATCTGTTCGCCGGAGGCGACCAGCGCGCGATAGATGTCGGCAAAATCGCGCGGATGTTTTGCCAGCGCATCGGACAGCGCAGTGCCACCCATCACTTCCGAGCGAATCGAAGCGGTCAGATCGCGCACATAAGCGCGCTCGGCTTGTTCCAGCAACGCGGAAAGCGCCTGTTCCAGCGGCAGGCTGGCTTCCAGCAGGCTGGCCAGTTGGCGCGTAAATAAAGCCAGCTCCAGCGTAGACAGGCGGTCGCCAAAGACGCCGCGTTTGGCCTGTCCCGTTGCGTCAAGCCGCTGTGGCGCAATCGCCGCGACGCTGATCGGCACCAGGCTCTGCGCGCGCAGCTCGGCGCGCGCGGCGCGCGCACTGTCGGCGTTGACCACGCCTTGGCTGGTTGCGCCTAGCGCATCGACCGCTTCATAGCGAAATGCTGGCACGGCCTGCCCTTAATCCTTGGCCTTGGTGACGCGCAACAGTTCCGCCTGCGTCGTCGTGCCATCCATCAACCAGCGCTCGCCGTCTTCGCGCATGCTGCGCATCCCGTCATGCTGCGCGGTGGCGCGTATGTCGGCTTCCGATGCGCAGTTGTGGATTTGCGCGCGTATCTGTTCGGTGGTCAGCAACAATTCATAAATGCCGACCCGCCCCAGATAGCCGGTGTGGCCGCATTGGTCGCAACCGGCCTCGTGCCAAAATTGGCCATCCTGCCGTTTGCAGTGCGGGCATAATTTGCGCACCAAGCGCTGCGCCACCACGCCGAGCAACGACGAGGACAACAGGAACGGCTCGATGCCCATGTCGAGCAGGCGCGTCACCGCCGCCGCCGAGTCGTTGGTGTGCAGCGTCGCCAGCACCAGATGTCCGGTCAACGAGGCCTGCACCGCTATCTGCGCGGTTTCCAGGTCGCGGATTTCGCCGATCATGATGATGTCCGGGTCCTGGCGCAGGATGGCGCGCAGCGCCTTGGCGAACGTCATGTCTATGCGCGGGTTGACCTGGGTCTGGCCGACGCCGCCCAATTCGTATTCGATCGGGTCTTCGACCGTGAGGATGTTGGCAGCAGTGGTGTTTAGCCTGGAGAGTGCCGCGTAAAGCGTGGTGGTCTTGCCGGAACCGGTCGGGCCGGTGACCAGCACGATGCCGTGCGGCTGCGCGATCAGCCGGTCGAATTGCGCCCGCACCTCCGCGCTCATGCCCAGATGCTGCAAATCGAGCTTGCCGGATTCCTTGTCGAGCAGGCGCAGCACCGCGCGTTCACCATGCCCGGTCGGCAGCGTGGAAACCCGCACATCGACCGGCCTGCCGCCGACACGCAGGGTGATGCGCCCGTCCTGCGGCAGGCGTTTCTCGGCGATGTCGAGCTGCGCCATGATCTTGATGCGCGAAACCAGCGAGGCATGGATCGCTTTTTTTGCCCGCACCACATCGCGCAACGCGCCGTCGATGCGGAAGCGCACCACCGATACCTGTTCAAACGGCTCGATGTGGATATCCGACGCGCCCTCGCGCAACGCCTGCGTCAGCAGCGCATTGATCATGCGGATCACCGGCGCGTCGTCGGTCGAAGCCAGCAAGTCTTCGACCGCCGGCATATCGAGCATCAATTTATTCAGATCGAGATCGGACTCATATTCATCCACGACCTGTGCCGCATCGCCGCCCGAGCCCGCATAGGCCTTGGCAATTTCCGCGTCGAGCACCTCGCGTGGCATGGATTTCAAACGGACGCGCCCGAAACAGCGGCTCACTTCCGCGATCGCCTGCGGCGGGGTCGCGGTCGATATCCAGACTTCGACCGGGCTATCCACGGCGACGCCGCGCTGTGCCAGCAGCGCGAAGTCGCGGGCAAAAGCGTAGGGTAAGAGGCGGGCGTTAGTCATCGCATCAAGTTATTCGATTGGCTTTGCGGTTTAAGTGACCATGGCCCATTTTGGGCCTTTCTTGTCTTTCGATTCACAATGTAGCTTGAGCGTCGCATCAGCTAATGTCGCACCAACAATTTTGGCAAACGTTGCAGTTCTCGCCTATCCGCGCATTTCCGCCAAAGCCGCCCGAGCCAAAAATCCTGAGCGGGTTTCGTGATGCGCCTTGGCATGTTTGTCTATCAGCGCCAGCACGCGGCGTGGCAAGGTAATGTTTACCCGCTCGGCTTTATCGTCCAGCATGGATAAGTCCACTTCGGTGTAAGACCAAATCGCATCGGCATATTCCGGGTTCGTGCGATGCACCTCAAAAGGTTGTGCGGCAGGGAACATCTGACCATCGTCCAACATCAGCGCAAGATGCCCAAAAATTGCTTCGTTTGCCTGGTCAATGGCCTCCTCCAGCGTATCACCTGCCGAGAAACATCCCGGCACATCCGGCACGGTTACCCCGTAGCAAGAGCCATCGTCTTTATGAATCGCCAGTAAAAATCGCATAATGCCTCCTATTTTTTCAAGCCAGCCTGTTTCCAGATACTGCTCAATGTGCCGCTGGCCAAATCCTTGCGCGGATGCGGAATCGTCACAATACCCGGCTTGCTTTCATGCTTGAAATGATGGTGGCTACCGGTGATACGCACCAAGTACCACCCGTCTGCCTGAATTTTCTTGATTACGTCATTGCTACCCATGATGTGGATTATACACACCATCCGCTAGACGACTACACCTAGACGACTGCACCAGTGCTGGTCACAGAAATTGGGTCAAGAGGAGGTATCTATCAATGAACGTGCAGACAATCAACCGCGATGGCAAACCGGAATACGTGGTGCTGCCGTGGGCGGACTACCAAGCGTTGCTTGAAGCGGCTGAAGGTGCCATTGACGGCGCATTGCTCGATGCATTCAGGGAAAAACTGGGCGGATTCAAAAACCAACCGCAACAGTTAATGTTTGGTGGCGGTTTTAGCGAGTTCCATGTTGAGCAGGAGTTCGCTGTAAACCGCTACCGGTGATCGAAATCCGAGCGACTTCCTCGGACGCGTATTCAAGCTCCACGCAATCTCATCGAGCTGCTCTTGCGTGTAAACCGACAGGTCTGCACCCTTCGGCAAA
>Ga0172380_10002889_pt1 | contig 25010 bp, 25 predicted proteins | sample Leawe162metaG_FD_119747 | JGI IMG/M metagenome (GOLD analysis project Ga0172380, IMG submission 119747) | Leachate microbial communities from a municipal landfill in Southern Ontario, Canada - Leachate well 162 metaG | ecosystem: Engineered > Solid waste > Landfill > Unclassified | place...
ACCGCTTGGGAAAAACTCGGCGAACTCGTGACGCAGTACCTTTCAAAGGGTCGTCGCGTGCTTGTCCAGGGCCGCCTGCGTCAAGACAGCTGGGACGATAAAGAAACCGGCAAAAAGCGATCACGCGTTGAAGTAACCGCCACTGATGTGACCTTCCTGGATGGTCCATCGGGTGATGGTCAAGCCGCGCCAGCTTCCACCAACAATTCATCAGCAACTACTAACAAATCAGACGACGTGGTTATCGAAGATATCGACGACAAACCTATTGACCTGTCTGAAATCCCATTCTAGAGGAGAATAACTTTATGGTATTAAAACGAGCAAAAAAAGATACACCTGCATACTTTGATTACAAAGACGTGAAGACGCTGCAGCGTTACATCAATATTTACGGGCAGATTGAACCGATTTCAAAAACCGGCTTAAATGCCAAGCAGCAGCGCCAGCTAGCAACCGCTATTAAGCGTGCTCGTCACCTTGGTATGCTTCCATTCGTTACCCAAGGATAGTTCTGTATGTATCAGCCAACTGATTTAAAAAAGGGCACTGTCATTCAACTTGATGGCAAGCCGTATAAAGTCACCGATTATAGCCAAAAGGTGATGGGGCGGGGCGGCAGTATTGTGAATGTGAAGCTCAAGAACCTCGTTGATGGCAGCGTCATTCCCAAAACATTCAAGGGCCAAGACAAGATAGAGCCAGCTGAAGTGAACAACAAAAGTGTTCAATATTTATACAATGACGGGGGGCAATTTTACTTCATGGACCCCGAGAGTTTTGAGCAGTTTGAGCTGGGCGCCGACGTGGTGGAAGACGCAGCCAAGTACTTAAAAGAAGGTGATAACCTCACTCTTCAATTCTTTGATGACCGCGTGATCACGGTAGAGCTCCCGAAAAACCTGTATCTCGAAGTCACCTATGCCGAAGACGTGGTGAAGGGTGATACCTCGGGTGCTGTCCTCAAAGACGCCACGGTGGAAACTGGTCTCAGTGTCCGCGTACCTGCCTTTATCAAAGTTGGCGACATCATATCTGTCGATACCACCACGGGTGAATACCGCGAACGCAAGAAGTAGATAATCCCGCTAATGCTATACTAAAATAATGGCAGTGGGCAAAAAACCAACACGAAAAGCAGGCGAACTCCATCCTCTTCATCCCCGTCGGGTCAAGGGAGCAGTCTCTCAGCATTATTTTTATTACATGCCCAATAAAAAACACCACCGAGTTCTTATCTGGGTGGTGTTTTTAGTAACCTCGGCTATCATCGCGGCGCAGCTGCTATATCCGCTTGATCGGGCGTTGCCGCTGGCGCGAATCAACGATACCCAGGTAGGGTGGCGTAATCACGATGAGATGGCTAAGCTGCTGGTTGATCGCTTTGATCGCACCAAGCTCAAGCTCACTATCGGCAAAGATAAATCGGTCGTGTATCCACTCAAACTTGCCGGCAGTGAGCCTAATGTCGAGGCAATGATTACCAAGCTCAGCGACTATCCGCTCTGGATGCGTTACATCCCATTCTCGGTGTTTTGGCATACTGCTTACGTAAAAACGGCTAATGTGTCATATGCCGATGCAGTCCTGAAAGAATTTAGTGCGGCACGCAGCCAGGAGCTGAGCTTTGAGCCAACGAGTGCGCGCCTGGCAATTGAAAACGGGGTGCTTGTCGCGACGACTGACAAAGCCGGCAGTACAGTATCTGCCGCTCAGCTGGGCAAATCACTCAAGAAATCACCACTGATCTTAGGCAAAACGAATACGATTGTTGTCCCAGCAGAGCGCAGGGAGGCACCGACGACCATGGAAGACTTTGCTGCCGTGAAAGCGCAAGCTGAAACTGCTCTTGCTCGGGTTATTCATGTTTCGGCTAATGGTGAAGTCTTTACGCCACCACGAGCGACGGTCGCCTCCTGGCTAGTCATCGGCAGTGACGACAAAGGTATGCCGACTCTCACAGTAGATTCAGCCCGCGTCGGGGCGTACCTGGCGGAAATTAATGCCAAAGTCGGCACGCCAGCAGGTCAGACCAACATTTCGATCGTGAATGGGCGGGAGACTGGCCGGACGCCAGGCGCTGCGGGCCGAGCAATTAATCAAGACGTGCTGATTCCACAACTCTCCGACTATGTCCTGCGTGGAGTGGGTAGTTCTTCGGTGGAAGCGCCGTTTGTGGACGTTGCGCCGGGCATTATCTATAACAACAAATACACCGCGACTCAGGAGGGTCTCCAGGCCTACGTGAATGATGTCGCGAGGACGCGCAATGTCCGTATCTCGATTCAGCAACTAGATGGTGGCCGGTGGTCGGCCAGTGCTAGAGCGAATGAGAGTACCCCCAGTGCCAGTACCTTTAAGCTGTTTGTGGCGCTGATGCTCTTTGACAAGATGGATAAAGGCGAAATTAGCTGGAGTGACCCGATGCTCGACACCACCGTCTCGGGCTGTTTTGACCGCATGACGATTGCCTCGACCAACCCTTGTGCCTACCAATGGCTCGATACGTGGGGCAGGGACAACGTCAATGCGTTTGTCTACGCACATGGTTTTAGCCAAGGCACGAGCTTTACGAATCCGATCGCGACCCATACCACAGCAGCTGACCTCACGAACTATATGATTGGACTGCAAACCGGCTCGCTCGTGAAAGAGCCGTATCGTAGCCGGCTGCTTCATAGCCTCTTCGTCCATCCGTATCAAGATGGCATTCCGACCGGCAGTGCTGGCATTGTGCACGACAAAGTCGGGTTCTTGTGGGATTATGTGCACGATACGGCGATTGTGCAACATCCGCGAGGTACGTATGTCATGACTGTCATGACCAAAGGCGAGTCATATCGGGCGATTGCCGGTATTACGCGCGAAGTTGAGCGTATCATGTACCCCTGAGGGGTGATAAGATAGTCATATGCCTAAGATCCGTCTCGATGTCTACCTCGCGGGTAAAAAGCTCGTCCAGAGCCGCTCCCAAGCCGAAAATTTTATCCGGCTTGGTAAAGTGACGGTTGACGGACAGGCTGTGACCAAGCCTGGTTTTATGGTGAGCGACAGCCATCGGGTGCTTATCAAAAACGAAGAACGCTACGTCAGCCGTGCCGGGCTCAAGCTAGCTAGCGTGGCGCAGCTACTCAGGCTCGATTTTAGAGGTAAAGTAGTGCTGGATGTCGGCTCCTCGACGGGCGGGTTTACTGACTATGCGTTGCAGCACGGCGCGACCAAAGTCTTCGCGATTGATGTGGGGACCGAGCAGCTCCATCCCAGCCTGCGGCGTGATCGGCGGATTGAGCTGCATGAGAAGACCGATATTCGTGATTTCACACCATCCGAATCTGCTGATATTGTCGTCATGGACGTCAGTTTTATTAGCCTGCAGGAGATTTTGCCGCATATTGCGAGGATCGCTGGTCCCACAACTCAGATTGTAGCTATGGTGAAACCGCAATTTGAAGCGGGGCGGGAACAGGTGAATAAAGGCATTATCAAAAATGATTCAGTGCGACGCCAGATTATGAAAGACTTTGAGCTGTGGGCCAAACAGTATTTCGTCATTATCGATAAACGCGACAGCGAAGTGGCAGGCAGTAAAGGCAACCGCGAGCGGTTTTATCTCCTTACGGTGACGGCTCACCCAAGAGGGTAGAATAGCCTTTATAAGCAAAAAATGCTATAATAAGTATATCTGACCGTGTTTGCACGTGGTCGGTGTTGTTGAGGGAAGGTTGCGAACTAATTATTCACTGCCGGTACCTTGGCAGTTTAATAATTCGGTTCTAGAAATCTATCAATCATCTCTCAACCATGCCGACTATGTACAAGCACAGCGTGAGATGAACAATCCCATGCACGATAAGTTCTCAGGGAGTGACATGAAACTGTTCAACAGGGGGGCCTTGCGGTCCGTAGCACATGGCAGAGTATGGAGGCGACTTGCTGTCGCCCCCGTCGCTCTGTCTCTGACGCTCGCACTCGGAGTAGCTATCGCAAGTCCTGCTGGTGCAGAGGCGCCGGCACAGGCTGAGCGGAAGCACACCGGTGATCTCAGCGTGACAGCTGTCTGCAACAAGCAGACGGGCAACTACGACTTCACGGCACAGCTGACGCTGAGCCGCGTACCGTCCGGTAACACCGGCTCCACCATGTGGCGTCTCGGCACCTCGAGTTTCGAGGGTACGCCCAGCAGCGCTAACGGCATGGAACGGGGGCCGATCAGCTCGAACGGCAACACGACGCTCACACTCGGTACGTGGTCCCTCCCGGGTACCACAACTGGCAACGGGCCTTGGGTCTACGCCTACACCAAGTGGTCACCCGACAACTACGGCAAGGGGGCGGACGGCCAGTTTCGTGACACACTCAAGGGCGACTGCAAGCAGTCGACCGCTTCCTGCGAGAAGGCCTCACCGACGTACGTGTGGGGTCCGAACGTGGTGTCAATCACGGGTGGCAAGCCCGGTACCTGGTTGTCCCTCTGGGATGCTCGGGACAAGGCTCACCAGACGCTGATCGGTAAGGTCAAGATCGGCGCGGACTGCACAGCTACACAGACCGTGCCACCTGCCGAGTGCAAGCCGCACCAGTACCAGGGTGACCACTCGTCGACGGAACCACCGGCGACGATCACGGACACCACGGGTGACGGCCTTGCCGACGTGCCGGGCTTCATCGCTGGCCAGGTGTTCACCGTACCTGGTAACTCCTCGCTTTGCACGCCTCCTCCTCCGACAGATGCCTGTCCGAACCTGCCCGGCGATCAGCCGAGTGGGTTCCAGTGCGAGCCGAAGACGGAACACGAGGCTCGCCAGATGAACCAGGTGCCCGACTGTGAAGCCGGGACGATCACCACGCTCAACCAGGAGCGGACTCGTACCCAAGAGTTCGTCAACGGCCAGTGGGTCTGGGGGGCGTGGTCCGAGTGGACGACGACCAGCAGTTCAACAACGCCTGTTCCTCCGGGAACGTGTGTTCCGCCGCCTGTCTATCACCCTCAGGGCAAGGTTCGCGCCTACTGCGTGACTCAGCACTGGGGCGAGGGCGTCGCGGCGCTCATGAACAAGCAGTCGACTCAGGCTGTGCGTTTCCACATCGTGCGGTCCGGCAAGGACCGTTTCGTGACGGTGCGTGCCGGCAAGAATGTCCGGATCGAGCTACGTCACCTGCGAGTCGGCTCGGTCGTGAAGATCAAGGTCGGCCAGCTCGTTCTGGACCGCGCCAAGGTGAAGGGAGGCTGCTCATCGCCGCCCGACTCTCACACCGGTTTCCGGACCGGGACTGAGAGAGCTGCTGCTGGTTGAAGAGTACTGATTCGGGCAAGCCGGGTCAATGCTCGCCTCATCCGGCTCGCTGGAACGACGGCTCCGAACAACGTTCGGGACGTCTTCTGGTCGGGTCGTGGGGCTGTTCCGGGAGCGCGCGGCAATGCGTATCTCTTTGGGCATACCTACGATTCACAGCCCTCCGGGGTGGGAGTGCTGGATCATCTCAAGCGGCTACACCGTGGCATGATGATTAAGGTTGTTAAGGCTGGCAAGGTCATTCGATTCAAGGTGACGAAGACGGAGCGTGCTCCGCTCAACCTCTCCGAGAAGAAGATGGCCACCTTGCTCAGTCACCTTGGCGCCCCGCGTATGAGCGTGACGACGTGTCTTTGGAGCAAATCCAAGGACAAATACGTCGCACGCCTCATCGTGTACGCCAAGAAGATCCGCTAGAACCGAGCCGCTCAGCCCTCCCCCCGTCACGCACTGGGGGGAGGGTTGGGCCTTTTTCATGTATAGAAGTTATTTCGAGACATTGAAGCGGAATTCAACCACGTCACCGGGTTGCATGACATAGTCTTTACCTTCGGTACGGACTTTGCCAGCGCTTTTGGCGGCTGTCTCAGAGCCGCCGGCCATGAGGTCATCATAATCAACAATTTGGGCGGCAATAAAACCGCGTTCAAAGTCGGTGTGAATAACCCCAGCAGCTTGAGGCGCCGTCGCGCCTTTTTTGATGGTCCAGGCCCGGACTTCTTTGGGGCCGGCGGTGAGATAACTCTGCAAGCCCAGTGTGTCGTAGGCAGCGTGGATCATCTGCTGCAGGCCGGTTTCCTGTACGCCGTAGCTTTCGAGCAGTTCGTGAGCATCAGCTTCATCAAGACCCTTGAGCTCTTCCTCTAATTTGGCGCAGACGAATAGGCTCGCAGCCGGAGCAACAAGTGCGGATAACGCTTGCTTTCTGGCTTCATCACTAAGTGTGGCTTCATCGACGTTAAAGGCATAAATCACTGGCTTGGCGGTGAGCAGATGAAGATCAGCGATAACTTCCTCGTCAAGCGAGGGCAGGGCGCTCAAAGGAGTACCAGATTCTAGGTGGCGCAGCAAACTATCCAGATAGGCGGCTTGCTCGCGGGCGGCTGGCTTAGCTTTAGCCTCCTTTTGGAGCTTTGGTAGGCGGTTTTCAATCGTCTGCATGTCGGCCAGAATCAGCTCGGTATTAATAATTTCTATATCTGCCTGGGGATTGATGATTGATTCGTCGTGGCGCAGGATCGCCGTGTCTTCAAATGCCCTGACTATATGCACAATCGCATCACACTGGCGGATATTGGCGAGGAATTTATTGCCGAGACCTTCGCCCTTACTGGCACCAGCCACGAGACCCGCAATGTCCACAAAGGTAACGGTGGCGGGGATGACTTTCTCGGCTGAGTATAGCTTCTGCAATTCTGCAAGCCGTGGATCGGGAACAGGAACGATCCCGGTATTTGGCTCAATCGTGGCAAAAGGGTAGTTAGCCACCAGGATGTCATTATTCGTCAGCGCATTAAAAAGCGTCGATTTACCGACGTTGGGAAGGCCAACGATACCAATAGATAAGCTCATCTTTAGTATTGTATCAAATTTCCACTAGAAGATGTTCTAGGACAAGGGAAATTATGCTACCATTAGCAGTATGAATAGGCGACTGCGTAAACATAAAAAAATGATAATCATTGCCGTGGTGGTCATACTCATACTTGGCGGAGGGGGTTACCTGGGATATAACAATTTCCAGCAATGGAATAAAGCTCAGGAAAAGGTAGCTCAGGATAGAGGGACAAAAGCTCGAATTACATCAGAGAATGAGGAGTTGGCTAAGGAGCTAAAAGATAGTGCTCCCTCGGAGAATGCGCCGGTAGAAGTAAAGTCCGATTACTATAGTGAGACAGCGGATCTTGAATATCGGCTCGGTCGTATTGATAGTGCCCTTGAGAGCTTCTTAAAGCTCCAAGAACTAAAAGGTCAAGAGAATATGCGCTCGTACGATCTGCTTGTCGGTGCAAAGATATATGCAAAGAATGGGAATATGACCAAAGCAAGAGAAATGGTCGCCTTGGCTGAGGCTGCCGTGAAGCGGCAGCAGCCCGATCCGATAAACTATGACTTATATATGGACCAGGTTGATGATGTGCGCAAGGAGTTGCTTGAGTGAGCCGGCTATTTCCACAGCTTAATAGAAAAGTACTTCTTGGTTTAATGATAATTACACTTGGGGGTATGGTGGGCGGCGGCACGGCTAGCGCTGTCAGCCTTACAAACGAATCTCCAACCAACGGCAACTATTCATATGAAGGGACAGGCTCAGGCTACGGTAGTCCAAATGACATGGCAAAACATCTATTAATTGCCACTGCCCATGGAGATGTTCCGACCATTAAGCTGGGCATGTACTTCAATACAGGGGGTCAAAAAGATGTGCGAATCGTAAACCCTGCACTCGGTGATGGTGGAATATGCCGCACAAATGGCACTGCCGGCAGGCCGTTATCGAGTGATTTTGTGCGCGTTCGTATCTGGGAACCTCGCAATGAAGGTAATGAGACGGTATATAATATACGCGGTAGCGATGTATGTAATAACGAGGCAGCAAATAACGTTCCTAGTACAGCTAACCCGAAATTTTTTGGAACATATCAAACACCCGCACCAGCGATAAAGGATTCGGACACGAGCTACTACCGCCTCAATATAGCAATCAGCTTTATTAATCCTGGCAGTATTCCCCGTGCGAGTGGAAATGACCAAGCGATTAGCTTCAAGGTGATTAGCCCCTTCAGGTCCCTTATAGGCAATATTGATACCGATCAGTCAACTCAGGCAGCTCCGAATAATAGTACGCTTGCCAAGGAAGTGGGTAATCCTGGCGGGATAACTCACCGTTTTGGGTTTGCATTGCCCTGCAGGATTACTGAATCGTCCAATCAGCGAGTGACCCTATATGATGCAGATAATGGTCTACAAGCTGGAGGAAAAGTTAGATTTTATATTGCCACCATTCGAGCGGATGGGACGGAGAATCCTCTTGACGAGGGCCAGTATGGGGCGAGTAGCCGAGTAACACAAGACAATATAGGTAGTATTGTGGCATTTCGACCTGACGATGATTCGGAGGTTACTTCTTGGGTGACTATAAAAGACATGGACCCTAAAAAGAAGTACGTCTTAGTGGTTAAGAATGTTCACGGATCAGGACGTCCTGATCCTAGTAAGCCGTTAGCAGCAAGCAACTTTATCTATGTGGGTATGCCGGGCGATAGTATATTTGGAGCTGAGAACTTTACGTGTCCTGGCTGGGACGCTACTCCGAATACAACAGTCAACAACGTCGGTAGTGTGACAGCAGGAGAAACAATTCGGTGGACTCATACAGTTAAGAATCTCGGCAAAGACAACACTACAAAGCCTATCGCATGGGAGGTTCATCAGACAGGCGTTGCGCCATCGACAATCACAACTCCCGGTGAGAATCCCCTTGCTGCAAATAAGGGCGTAGGCCAGATCTTGAGACAACAGATGTCATATAAGACTAAAACAACCGATGCCGGGAGAACCGTTTGTCAGTATATCCAGATTAAACCAAATGCTCTACGAGATGACAAGCTAGTTGATGAATGGGAGCTGTCTACTCAGAAGTGTGTGCTAATCCGACCAGTAGGGAGCGGTAACTTCGATCCGACAGTCCGTGTGTATCCTGAAGTGGTTGAACCAAATGAAAGCTATGATGAAGATTCTATGGTGACAGGCGGAAACATCCCTTATGCGCCGGAATTGCCGCGAGCCGAGCCGACGGTGCAATACCAGTTAGGACGTGTTATATATTTGCCGGGATCTGCTACTTTTGGTGGAGCTGATACGCCGCCATCGTGTGCTTTGTACGGACAACCTAATCCTGCCTATTGTGAGGTTGCACGGTGGAGCGGTACGGTTAACAAAACAACGGGAGTGCCGTACGGCACGCATGACTTTAACGAACCTTTCCCTGATAATCTTCCGTCTGGCTCTAAGATATGCTATATTATGGCCGTTGAACAGCCGCCGACGGTTGAAACCCATAACTACTCATTGTATCTTCCGACAGGTGAGCTTGACGAAGACGATGAACCTATATATGACTGGTTCTCGTTTTCTGATAGGTATTATTCAGACCAAGGCCACAACCATCATGGATCCATTGCTGCAATACCGCGCCCATGGAAGTATGCTATCGAGTGTGTCATGGTCGGCAAACGGCCGAAAGTACAGGTTCAGGGCAATGATTCGCGGGTCCGTGGTGAGTCTCGCACAAAAGTAACCCGGCATAATGGCAACTACTACGGCAGTTGGGTGGAATATGGGGCATTCTCGACCAAGGAGGACAGCGCGCCGGCTTCGGGGGCTGGGTACCGCAACGGACATCCAGCAGATGTAAATAGCCGCGCCCAGTGGAGTAGACTCACATTCGCTAATACAATCGACGATCAGCCAAATACGTACGGGTACTTCACGTCGCTGCCGCTCGCACCGTCGATCGCTGCGTACTATGACCAGCAGACCAGGGAGGCAAGCTCGTGGGGAGGTGGTGCGTTGCCTGGTGGAATGTACCAAGCCGGCTCTATCTCTATAGGTACCAGTAACGATAACGATAATCGTAATCTCTCGAAGAATAGATCCACCGTCGTGTATTCAAACGGAACCGTCACTATTAATAAAGATATAACCTATCAAAACGGCGGGTATAGTTCGTTTGATGATGTACCGCAGGTCATTATTGTGGCCGAAAATATCAACATTACTTCTAATGTGAATCGAGTCGATGCTTGGCTGATCGCGTATGGCAATAGGACCGACAAGACAAGGGGTAATATCAATACTTGCAGCGATGGTCCGCCTGTCTCTGAACGACGCTCATCAGCCTGTAATAGCCCTCTTGTCGTTAATGGTCCAGTGATTGCCAACGGACTCTATCTTAACCGGACTGGTCCTACGACCTCCGACCCGACTGACGCCGCTGAGATTTTCCGCCTGCGACCTGACGCCTATCTATGGGCTGCAGCTCGCCAAAAGTCGACTGGCGCCGCCCGGACAGTTGATATCGTCGAATTGCCACCTCGCTTCTAAGCCCTCTCTATTTCACACTTGCGAATACTACTTACGCTTATGTATAATGAGAGACAATATGATACTAAAGAGCGTGGGCAGTTTCTTTGCACTGGACATCGGTACCAATGCGGTACGGGTAGTTCAGCTTGCTCGTAGTGGGAACGGGTGGACTTTGCAGCATTATGGCTATGCGCCCGTCGATAGCCGCTTGACCTCTGCCAATTCGGCTGATGCCCAGCGCCGCCTTGGTGAAATTATCATGACGGCGGTGGGGCAGAGCGGTATTCGTACCAAAGATGTAGTCATAGGCTTACCGTCGCAAAAGACTTTCACGACAGTGATTGATGTACCGACAATGCCCGAAAACGAGCTTCGTAGTACCATCAAGTATCAGATCGACCAGTACATTCCGATGTCAATCGATGAAGCAAAAGTGGATTGGACACTACTCGGCCAATCAGCTCATGACCCCAAGAAACAAGAAGTGCTGCTGGCCAGCACTGCCATTTCCTATGCCGAGGAGCGCTTGGAGTTTATTGAGGGGCTTGGTCTCAATGTCATTGGTGCTGAGCCTGATCCGATTGCGATGATCCGTTCGCTGCTTCCAACGAATGTACGCGATGCCCGGCTGATTGTCGATATGGGTGATCAATCAACCGATATTGCTATCACGTATGGCGATGCCCCTCGCTTGGTGCGTACCGTGCCTGTAGGCCTTCAGTCGCTTATTAAGGCAGCAGTGCAAAATCTTAACGTCCAGGATGACCAAGCGCGACAGTTCATCCTGAAATTTGGTTTGACGCCTGATCGTCTTGAAGGCCAGGTGCTCAGGGCACTTGAGAGTACGCTCGATAACTTTGCCAGCGAGCTGACAAAATCTATCAAGTTTTTCCAGACCCGTTATCCAAGCATCGCGGTCGGCGGTATGTTGCTCTCTGGCTTTGCAAGTACCATCCCGCAGTTTGGGCAGTACGTGACTGCTAAAGTGGGCGTGACGTCAGCTATTGCCAACCCATGGCAGAATATCGCGGTCTCTCAAAAAGATCAACAACAACTGGCGCCGGTATCGGCCGAGTTTGCGACGGTTATTGGCCTCGCGCAGCGGAGTAACAAATCATGATTGAGATTAACCTTGTTCCTGATGTCAAACAAGAGCTTATGAAAGCCCAGCGGCTGCGTACGACGGTTATGTCGATGGCGATTGTGGCGGGCTTAGCTGCCGCAGGAATTGTGGTTGTGCTCGCTCTGTATGTATTTGGCGCGCAAACTCTCAGATCATCACTGGCGGATGATGCCATCAAAAAAGAACAGCAAAAACTTTCAAAAGTCGAAGGACTTGCAGGTGCGCTGACGATCCAGAGTCAGCTGGCTAAATTGGCAGAATTAAGTGCTGATCGGCAGGTTAATTCCCGTATTTTCGATGTCTTATCGGCGATCGTGCCATCGGAACCGCACACAGTGGCTATCAGCAAGACAGTGGTTGATACCGAGAATAAAACGATTACGATTGATGCTCAAGCAGATGGAGGCTTTGCCTCACTTGAGGTGTTGAAGAAGACAATTGACGCAACCCGCTTTGAGTACGAACTAAACGGTTCATCAGAAAAGGTACGGCTTGCGACAGGTATTTCTGATAGCAACCGGAGCTACGGCGAGGATGCCAGCGGGAAAAAAGTGCTTCGCTTTACCATCAGTTTTACCTATCCTGACGAATTATTTAGCCGCTCAACCGCAAAAGCTAAGATCACTGGTCCCGAACGAACCAATGTAACTGACTCCTTTGTGGGTGTGCCTGAGAGCCTCTTTACGTCACGGGCAACAGATAGCAAGGACGGAGATAATTAGTATGGCACAAGATAAAGCACTGCGAAAACGACAGCAAATATCCAAGGCGAATCGTATGATGTTTATGGCGGTGGCGGCTGCATCGGTTGTGATTGGCATCGCGGTGGTAGTTGCTCTTTTTCTTGGCCAAAAGCTTCTTTTTAACGAAAAGGTTCTCGGCGAAAAACAAAAAACCATCAGTGTACTGCAAGAGAATAACAAAAATGCATCTCTACTGAAAGAAAATGTAGCCGTCTTAAATACGAACCAAGATCTCAAAGATTCTCTTGCAAATCCAGATGATAATGCACCTCTTCGTGTTATTTTGGACGCCCTTCCTGCGGAAGCGAATTCATCGGCTTTTGGAGCGTCTTTGCAAAAGGTGCTACTGGCAGGTGAGGGGATTAGTGTGGACACGCTCTCGATCAATCCTGTCGCAGGAATTGAAGCATCTGATGCCGACACAGCAACAGATAGTACGGTTGTCACCAGTGAGAACAGTATTGGCTTCAGCTTCTCGGTCTCGACTGCTTCCGGGAACGGCGATAGCATGCAAACCCTTCTGCGGCGCCTTGAGCGATCAATTCGCATCGTGAAATTATTGAATTACGAGATTGAGCGTCAGGGTAATCGCTTGGTACTCAAGGGTTCAGCCGAAGCCTACTATCAGCCTGAGAAGAAGGTGACTCTCATGGACAAGGTGGTACAGCCATGAAGAAGACTGACATTGCGATGATCATCCTAATCGCTTCCGCGAGCGTCATGATAGCCTATTTTGTGGCTAGTTCATTGCCGATATTTGGTGATGTTAATAAGCCAGTGAAAGTCAAAGTAGCAGCACCGCTCAGTACCTCGGTGCAAGAGCCTGACCCGGACTTATTTAACGACAAGGCTATTAACCCGACAGTTGAGGTGATTATTGGAGGGGTGGCTCAACCAAATACCTCTTCTGAAGAAAATGCCGCCACCACAAATCAGTCCGACTCATCTTTGCAGGGAGAGTGAGATGGGTAGCTAAATGGCACTCATGACAACCGATCTTCAAGAGAAGTTGATTAACCTTCTAGTTGAGGAAGGGTTAGTAGCACAGTCGGTTATTGCCGAGGCTCGACAAACTGCCAGCGTTTCAAAGAAGTCAGTCCTGAATGTTTTAACCGAAATGGGCTCAGTCGATACCGAGCTGCTTGCTCATGCGACCGCTCAGGCCTCAGGTGTGCCATACGTTAACCTAACAAGCTCCATTGTCAGTCAGGATATCCTCTCGTTAATCCCGCAAGATATTGCCGAGAGGTTCATGGCTGTGCCGCTCGCTGAAGTTCAAAACCGCCTTGCCGTCGCGATGATTGACGCCAATAACGTCCAGGCGGTTGACTATCTCTCTAATAAAATTCAGCGCCCACTAAAAGTGTTTATGGCCTCTGAGGCGGGCGTGCGACATGTTCTGGATCAATACCGGACTGACCTTTCGCAGGTTGATGAAGCGGCCGAAGCGTCTGAAAAAGATGCCATGACTGCGGAAAACAGTAACATCAAGACCATTGTTCAAGATTCACCAATTAGCCGTGCCCTCACGACTATTTTGGAGTATGCAGTCAAGACAAGGGCCAGTGACGTTCACGTAGAGCCACTTGAGGGTTCGCTGAAGATTCGCTGTCGGGTTGATGGAGTACTGCGTGAGATCATGCAACTACCGAAGAGTATCGAGCCGGCGCTCGTCAGCCGTATTAAGATCCTATCTAATCTGAAAATAGACGAACATCGTATTCCGCAGGACGGACAGTTTACGGTCAAGGTTGCCAATAAAGAAGTTGACCTTCGTATTGCGATTAGTCCCGTTGTGTGGGGCGAGCAAGTCGTGATTCGTTTGCTCGATAAGTCCGGCAACTCTTTTGATATTGAACAAATGGGATATGCAGGTCGGGCGCTGCGGGCGATCCGCAAGGGGATTCGCCGCCCGAATGGTATGGTGCTGACCTCTGGGCCAACGGGAAGTGGTAAGTCGACCAGCCTCTATGCCCTCATCAAAGAGGTGAAAGATGACTCGGTGAATATCGTCACGCTGGAAGACCCGGTGGAATACAAAATGGATGGTGTCAATCAGATTCAGGTCAACGGGGACGTAGGCCTAACGTTTGCCAGCGGACTTCGCTCTATTTTGCGTCAAGACCCAAATATTATCATGGTGGGTGAGATTCGTGATGCTGAAACGGCCAACTTAGCCGTACAGGCATCTCTGACCGGTCACCTCGTCTTCTCGACGCTTCACACCAACTCTGCGGCAGGTGTGCTACCGCGCCTCCTCGATATGGGTATTGAGCCATTTTTGATTGCCAGCACAGTTAATACTATCATCGGACAACGCCTGGTACGGCGAGTCGCACCCAAGCGCGACGCGTACAGCTCCTCGCCGATTGAAACCCAGAATATCACCGCTACTGTCGGACACCTCTTGCCGAAGACCAAAGAGGATGTACTGCGCGTTTCAGAAGATCTTGGCTACAAAGACTTGCCTCTAGCGGGCCAAAGCGCTTATACTTTAGTCAAGGGTAAAGATACACCTGCAACACCACGTGGTTACTCTGGGCGTGCTGGACTGTATGAAGTGATGGATGTGAACGAAGAGATCCAGAAACTGATTGTCAGCCGAGCTACCAGTGCCGAAATACAACGGTTAGCAATTTCCCAGGGAATGATAACCATGCGCCAGGACGGCTATCTCAAAGCCCTCCAGGGTTTAACCACGATTGAAGAAGTAAATAGGGTCGCTGCGGATACAGCATAGAAGGGTGAGCATATGAATAACCAAGAACTCAGAATCGAACTACTACTCGAAGAGGTGATCAAGAAGCGTGCCTCTGACCTTCACCTGCAAGTGGGGTTGCCACCGATGCTCCGCGTGGACGGTTCGCTGACACCAGTTCCTGGCTTTAACCCGCTGGATGAGGCCAGTGTGGAGACCCTTGTCTTTGCGATCTTAGATCAAGATCAGCAGCAGATCCTCATGAAGGATAAGGAGTTCGACTTTAGTTTTGCCTTTGGTAACCTGGGTCGTTTCCGTGTCAATGCCTTCCACGAACGCGGTAATATTGCCGCTGCGCTGCGTCTGATTCCCAATGAAATCAAATCGGTGACCGAGCTCGGCATGCCAAATGTGGTGCTGGGTTTTGCTGACTATCCACGAGGTCTTGTCCTCGTCACTGGTCCGACTGGTTCGGGTAAGTCAACCACACTGGCGGCGCTGATCGATAAGATCAACAGTGAGAAATCACATCACATCATTACCATTGAAGATCCAATTGAGTTTACACATAAATCGAAAAAATCAGTCGTTGTGCAGCGTGAAGTTCACTACGATACCTACAGTTTCTCGGCAGCGCTTCGCTCCAGTCTGCGTCAGGACCCCGACGTGGTGCTGATCGGTGAGATGCGTGACCTGGAGACTATTTCTGCGGCCATTACCATTGCCGAAACCGGCCACCTGGTATTTGCGACGCTTCACACCAACAGTGCCGCTCAGTCGATTGACCGTATGATCGACGTCTTCCCGCCGCACCAGCAGCCTCAGATTCGCGCCCAGCTGTCGAATATTCTGATGGCAATTGTCTCTCAGCGCCTGGTGCCAGCCATCGGTGGTGGCCGAGTGGTAGCTGCCGAAGTACTCGTGGCCAACCCCGCGGTTCGCAATATTATCCGCGAAGGTAAGTCACATCAGCTTGATGCCGTTATTCAGACTGGAGCAGATCAGGGCATGCAGACGATGGATCGCACATTAGTTGGCCTCGTGCAAGCCGGCACGGTGACCTATGACAACGCTCGTGACTTTGCAGTGGATCTAACTGAATTTGAACGATTGATACGAGGCTAATTGCGTGAAGAAATTCAGCTACGAAGCGAAGGACAACTCCAGCGGCAAGCATGTTAAGTCGATTGTTCAAGCCGAATCTGAAAGTTCAGCCGCTAAGCTGCTTCTTGAGCAAGGCTTTACACCGCTGGATATCAAAGAGTTTGATGAGAGCAGCAGCATTCTTCAGCGGATTACGGGTCGGATTACCACCAAAGACAAGATTGTGTTTACGAGGCAATTATCGACGCTGCTCGGGGCTGGTTTGCCATTGTCCCAGGGTCTTCACACGGTGTTAGAGCAGACTGAGAATAAAAAACTCCGGGGAGTGGTGGATGACATTGTAGTGGATGTCGAAGGTGGCCGCGCACTTTCCGAAGCCTTCGCCAAGCACCCGGAGGTCTTTAGTAAAGTTTTCTTGGCATTGATTCAGGCGGGAGAAGCGTCTGGAACACTCGATGATGCATTGATGCGCATTGCGGCTCAGCAAGAAAAAGACGCAGCCATTATGAGTAAGATCAAAGGGGCATTAACCTACCCAGTCATTGTTCTGTTTGTTATTTTTGGTGTGCTAGCCTTCATGCTTTTTACGGTTGTGCCGCAAGTCGAAAAACTTTACCTCGACCTCCATAAAGAACTACCGTTTATTACCAAAGTTATGGTGGTGACAGCAGATTTCGTCATTCATTACTGGTGGCTTATTATTTTAGCTGTTGTAACTGCCGGTTACTTCCTGTTTCAGTTCCTTCGAACAGAGGCGGGCATTCGGTTTATGGATATGTTTAAGTTGAACGTGCCATTATTTAGTGGGATGTTTCGTAAGCTGTATATGGCACGGCTGGCTCGGACAGGCCAGACGCTTCTCAGCACGGGGGTTCCAATGCTCGACATGCTGAGAATTACAAGCGAAGCGGTGAACAACACAGTTATTGCGACCAGCATTGATCACGCGGCCGAAAAGGTAAAAGGGGGTAAGGCACTCTCCGACTCTTTGCAGCCTGAGGATTATATCTTGCCGCTTGTTCCCCAAATGATAAAAATTGGCGAGCAATCAGGTAAAATCGATGACATGATGGGCAAAGCTGCCCAGGTCTATGAAGATGAGCTTGACGAAGAGATACGGGCTATCTCGACTGCCATTGAACCACTACTTATGGTGGTGCTGGCGATTGTAGCAGGGGGTATGGTGGGTGCGATTCTTCTGCCAATTTATAGCCTCGTAAACACGATAAGCCTCTAGACAATGGCAAAATGGTAAGGTATGATAAGCGTAAGCATACTAGCGGACAACTAAGTTTATAGAAAGGTGGAAATAATTTTATGAACGGACGACAAAGAGGTAGGCAAAAAGGATTTACGATTATTGAGGTGGTTCTGGTTTTAGCTATTGCTGGCCTTATTTTCTTGATGGTGTTTATTGCGCTTCCAGCCCTGCAACGCAGCCAGCGTGATACGCAGCGTCGGAACGATCTGAGCCGCGTTCAGACAGCGGTTCAGAGCTATAAGACAAACGCTCGAGGCGCTCTGCCTACCGACACTGCAGCTTCATGGAGCACTTTCAAGACAAATTACCTGGTAGCCGGTGGCGACAGCTTCACTGACCCTAATGGTACAGACTACACAATTGTTTCGACTTCACAAACGCCATTTCCAGATGCCGACCCTAAGTTTACAGCAAACCCACGTAATATTTATGCTACTATCGGGGCAAAGTGTGCTGGCGACGGGTCTACAATCGACGATAACCAAGGAGCTCGTAAAATTGCGTTTCGTATGATTCTTGAAGGCGGCGGTGTCGCTTGTATAAGTGACTAGTTGACCTACTCTTGCGACTCAATGAACTCTAGAAATGTCTAGAGTTCATTTTTTGCCCGTTACTGATACTATAGTCAGTATGGATATGATATATATAAGCCTTATTCTCGGGCTGCTCGGGCTGGTATTTGGTAGTTTTGCAGGGGCTCAAGTCTGGCGGCTACGCGCTCGGCAGCTCGCTGAGGATAAACGGGCGAGCGAGCCATACAGTAAACAGGAATATAATCAGCTAGCACCGCTTATGAAGCACAAAGGTACTGCCGATCGTTCACAGTGCCTCTATTGCCATCATCAGCTGCACTGGTATGACCTGCTGCCTCTGGTAAGCTGGGCGCGTACAAAAGGGAAATGCCACTATTGTCAGCACCCGATCGGCTTCCTTGAACCGCTGATAGAGATCGGAGTGGCCGTCTTTTTTGCCGCCTCTTTCCTGTATTGGCCTTTTCCCCTGGAGTCAACGTTGGCTATTGTCCAGTTAGGGCTGTGGTTACTGACTGGTGTGATGCTTGCAATATTATTCGCCTATGACACCAAGTGGTTCTTATTACCCGACCGAGTCGTTGTCCCTTTAATCGCGGTTGCTGTTGGATTTAGCGTCATATCGATAATGAGGCAGCCGGATGTGGCTGGCGCCTTAGTAAGCACCGGTGAGGCCATTGTAATTCTTGCTGGTCTCTACTTAGCATTGTGGCTGATTTCTCATGGGCGGTGGATAGGCTTTGGCGACGTAAAACTCGGTCTCATCTTAGCTCTTCTCGTGGGCACCTGGCAGTTAGCCTTCTTGACGCTGTTTCTGGCCAATCTCATCGGCTGTCTTATTGTATTGCCCGGCCTCATCACCAAGAAGTTATCGCGAACTACCCAGGTACCGTTTGGTCCGATGTTGATTGTCGCCGGCATTATCACGGTTTTGTGGGGGGACAGTATCATCGGCTGGTACCTCACAGCCTTTATCTAGAGCATGCTTTACTCTTTACTCCACCAGTAGTGCTTATGCTATAATGATGGCACAATGAAGATGCGTAGTGCTGGCTTTACGATTATTGAGACGGTCCTATTTCTAGGAGTGAGTGGCATGCTTGCCACAGCTATTTTGGCGGGCTCTTCCATCGCTATTTCACAACAACGTTATCGCGACGCAGGAACCACGCTTCAGGCGTTTTTGCAGAACCAATACACCAACACCTCAAACGTCGAGAACGACCGCGATGCTCAGCATATTTGCAACGACAATGCCACGATTACGCAACAGGCGGGCGGGACAATCGCTGGAGCAAGCGACTGTGTCATCATGGGGAAACTGATCCAGATAGATGACCAGGGCAAACTGCTTGTCGTTTCGAATATTATTGGTCGCGAGAAAGTATCAGGGGTGGTGACAAGTGACATGGAGGCAATCAATCAATATGCTTTAGCGTGGACGACGGTCGGTCAAGAGCAGAAACAGGTTGACTGGGGTGCATCATTGACATATCCGGCGAGCCAAGGTGGCGGCACGATTGATTCGGCTAGCCTCTTGATCATCCGCTCGCCCTTCTCAGGTGTTATGCGTACCTTCTCGCCCGACGAATCCACGCTTAACCAGGCTCAGCAGACCATATCACCGAGTGCTGTGAGCGGCTTTAATGAAAAACTGACGTATTGCCTTAATTCACCTGATCTGACAGTGTTTCAGCGGCTTGGTATAGTCGTGCGCCCCGGAGCTACTTCACCAAGCGCTATCGAGCTGTTCACGGAAGGAAGCGGATGCTAAGGCGAATGCATGGTCTTCAACGTGGAGACACAATTATTGAGGTATTATTCGCCGTCAGCGTCTTTAGTCTGATCGCCGTAGGGGCAATTATGGTTATGAACCAGGGTATCGCGACGGCTCAAAAGGCTCTTGAGATTACGCAGGTTCGTCAGCAAATGGATGCTCAAGCCGAAGCACTGCGCTACGCTCACCATAGCTACGTTATGAGCCTAGGTACGGGTGGTGGTAGCGAGGAGTGGAATAAGCTCCGAATCAAAGCTGGGCAAGCTGGTAGTATATCGCCACTGGAGGTAACGGGAAATCCCCAAAAGTGTAATGACATCCCTGGGCGGGCGTTTATTATGAATGCTCGGAGGGCAACAGTTGAACTCGATTCGAACAAGCAGCCAAAGTCAATTTCTTCGTCTGAGGCAGGCTATACACCGCCACCTTTTGCGAAGGTTTCCTATTTGGACAGTCAGGCGATTGAACGGGTTGACGGTATCTGGATCGAAGCTCAGGAACATGGCGGGAGCGGTGGGGTAGGCTACATCGATTTTCATATCCGTGCGTGCTGGGAGAGCCCGGGAGCCGGTCCTGTCATAACACTCGGCACGATAGTGAGGTTGTATGAACTGGCAGCGTAGGCGTCGTCATGGCTTTACGATTATCGAGCTGATGCTCGCTATGGGGTTTGTGTCGTTACTCCTTTTGGCTATTGCGATGCTGACCATTCATATTGGGGCAATTTACAACCAAGGCATAACGTTGAGAGAGGTGAATGAGGCAGGTTTAATCGTCTCAGAAGACCTTCAGCGTACCATCGGAGCGGCAGCGCCGTTTGTTATCAACGCTGATAAAGAATCAAGCCAGTATAAATTGACGACCGAGGGCGGTCGGTTATGTGTCGGGAGTCACACGTATGCTTGGAATTATTTAGGAAAAGAGCCTGAGCCCGGTGAAATGAATGAGTACACGACATCTCAAGCGGCTCCGATCTCACTCGTAAAGGTAGCAGATCCCGGGGGTAGGCTGTGTCAGAATGTGTTCGAGCGGATTAACCCTGATAATGCGAATGAGCTGCTCGCTGTCGGGGATCGTAATCTGGTTGTTTATGACTTTAAAATTAGCAGTCCAAACTCAGTGTCACTCGCAGCGGGACAAGCTTTATATGCAATAGACTTTACGATAGGCACAAGCGGCGATGGTATTGTGCTCTCGTCAAATAAGACCTGTGAACCACCGTCTGTGTCTGATAGAAATCAAGAGTATTGCGCGGTCAATCAGTTTAGTATAATCGTAAGAGCAGGCAGTGAAGCAGGCGGAAGGTAATAACAATGAGACGAGTACATGTATCTAAAAGCGAGAATCAACGCGGCGCAGTCTCACTAATTGTAGTTATATTTACAGCACTTCTGGTGACTATTATTACAATTGGGTTCGTGAGCCTCATGGTGCGCAATCAACAACAGGCAACCCAAAGCGATCTTTCGCAGAGCGCGTATGATTCGGCGCTTGCGGGGGTCGAAGATGCCAAGCGGGTACTTCTTCTTGATAAAAAGTGTAAAGAAAACAATAATACAGTGGATAACGTAAACTGTGGCCAGATCGCTACAGCTATTGCTGGCGGGGCGTGCAATACGATTAAGTCAATTTTTGGTGGCGAGGGTGACGAGATGCTCATAGGGCAGAGCGAAGAAGATAAACAGCTTCGCCAATCATATACCTGCGCCAAGATTTTACTCAACACACCAGACTACCAGCGCCAGGGGCTGGAGAATGGGAAATCCCACCTTATCCCCCTGGTGGGTGACCGTGCCTACGACACAATTGAAATTGCGTGGTTCACCCAAGAAGACGCCGCCGCTGCCACTGGCGAAGATGAGGGGCTGAGTACAGTTAATCTTACGTTACCACCGGCAGGGACCACTCCGTTGCCGCAACAGGATAACTGGGGATCTCAGACACCCCCAATTCTTCGGGCGCAGCTCATGCAAACCGGCGCCTCCTTTAATCTATCTGATTTTGATGATGCGGGGCTGGTGGGTGCAGCCAGTAGCAATAGCACCCTGTTCTTATACCCATCGCGCAACGTTACCGAAGCAAACGGCTTTGCCCAAGATTTACCTACTTCAAAAAACGTGCGTCAGGTAAAATGCGATGCAGGTACATTTAGAGACGGAGGATACGCGTGCCGAGTTGAACTAGCAGTGCCACCACCGAAGACAGCCGGTAATCGCCAAGCTTATCTACGTCTAAGCTCGATCTATAACATGACTCGCTACCGCGTTGTATTAAAAAATGCTGGCCAACCAGTGTCATTCTTTAATGTGCAACCTGAAGTCGATGTAACAGGCAAGGCTAATGACATCTTCCGCCGCGTGAAAGCACGTGTCCAGCTTGATGCCGAATACCCATATCCTGAGAGTGTACTCGATCTAAATGGTAACCTGTGTAAGGACTTTACCGTCACAGATAACGGCAATGATTATGCCGGGCTCAACATCGATCGCTGCGATCCTCGCGACTAAATCTACGATTCGCTATGAAACTTTTCGTACACTTCGCGTAAGTGTTCATCGGTGACGTGGGTGTAGACTTGGGTTGTACTGATGTTGCTATGCCCGAGCATGCTCTGCACGCTTCGCAGGTCGGCCCCATTCATCAGAAGGTCAGTCGCAAAGCTATGACGCATAGTGTGCGGACTCACATGCTTGGTGATACCGGCAAGGCGTGCGTACTTGCTAATGATTCGCTGGATACTCCGTGCGGTCAGGCGTTTATAATTTCCAGAGGTATCGACGGCTTGAGTATTGCGACTATAGCTAATGAACAGGGGCACTAGGCTGTCGCTTCGAGCTTCAAGATAATTAGTGACGTGCTGCGCGGCCGCTTCACTAATAAATACCGGACGGTCTTTTTGGCCTTTACCGCGTACCATAAATTCCCGGCGCTTGGTATTGATATGATCACGGTTGAGAGCAACAAGTTCCGAGACGCGCAGCCCGCTTGAAAAGAGCAGCTCGATCAGCGCCCGGTCACGAAGGCCAGCTTCATCTGACACATTAATCTGTTCAATCAGCCGCATTACCTCGTCGTAGTGGAGAAAGGTCACTTGTTTGCGTGATACTTTTGGTAGCTTGATCTTTTCTGGGCTGAGGCTGGCAATATCACGTTCGGAAAGGTAAGTCAGAAAACCTCTGAGCGCAATGAGATGGTAGCTCTGGGTGATGGTTGCCAGGTTTCCTTCATAGTTATTTGTATATCGATTGAGCCAGAGGCGGTATTTGCGGATCACTTCAGTTGTTATTTTATCAACAGTAGTATCATTGGTAAACTCAACAAAGCGTTCGAGGTATAATTTATAGTTTTCGGCTGTTTTTGCCGAGCGACCACCTTCGACTTCTAAGTGTTCAATATAATCCAGCAGCAATTCCGACATATACATACACTAAGCATAGCGCAAATGGGGCATTTATAGGTACAATAGAAGCTAATGAGTATCATTGAAGCAATTGTCCTGGGGTTGATCCAGGGGCTAACCGAGTTTATCCCGGTCAGTAGTTCGGGGCACCTTGTGATTGCCCAAACCTTTTTTTCCGGTGCCTCGAACCACTTGTTCTTGGAGTGGATCAACCTCGGAACGCTCCTAGCGCTCCTAGTCTATTTTCGCCAGCGCATCGTGACAATTCTTACTGATATCATTCAGCACAAGAAATACACACTGGCACGCAACATTCTTATCACCGCAATTCCGGCTGGGATCGTCGGCTTTGTGTTTGCCGATTTTATTGCCGGTACCCTCTTTTTTAATAGTGCCATCACGGTAGTATGGACCCTGGCTCTCGTGGGTGTCGCGATGATTGTGCTTGATCGGTTACCTAAAGCCTCAACGGTGGCCTCGGGAGAAAAGCTCAGTAAAACGAGGGCTCTTACGATTGGTCTCGCCCAAATTTTGGCCCTCATTCCGGGAGTATCGCGCTCCGGCTCGACAATTATCGCCGGCCGTCTCATGGGGCTAGAAGCTGCCGAGGCGGCTGAATACAGTTTCCTCGCCTCGCTGCCGATTATGGGGGGTGTCGTACTGAAACTACTCGTGAGTAGCAGCGATCGCCAATATTTCATTGATAATGCGGCTATGCTAACGCTGAGTAATGCATGTGCCTTTATTTCTGGCCTCCTCGCCGTCGGCTTTTTAATGCGCTACCTTTCCCGTCATAGTCTGGCAGTCTTTGGTTGGTATCGAGTGGGACTGGCCGGTGTTCTTGCGCTCATCCTTTTGATACAATAGGCAGGAAGCTACAGTACAACTAAAAGGAGACATATGGCAGAACAGACGAATATTGAACGAACGTTGGTACTTTTTAAACCAGACACGGTCCAGCGTGGGTTGGTTGGTGAAATCTTGACACGCTTTGAGCGGGTGGGACTAAAAATAGTCGGTACCAAAATGATTGCACCATCAAAAGAGCACTACCATAAACATTACGAAGAGATTGGTCAGATGATTACCCGTCGCGGCGAGCATGCCTTTGACGTCACCTTGCAGATGATGATCCAAGGCCCTGTGATCGCCATGGTGTTTGAAGGAGTTGAGGCGATAGCGCTCGTCCGGAAGCTTGTCGGGGGTACCGAGCCAAAATCAGCCGACCCCGGCACTATTCGGGGTGACTTCTCGCACATGAGCTTTGGCTACGCCGATACAAAAAATAAGGGTATTCCAAACCTCATTCACGCTTCAGGAGACGCTAAAGACGCGGAACAAGAAATCGGCCACTGGTTTAGTGAAGATGAGCTCTATGAGTACGAAACCGTGCACGAAAAGTTCACACGCTAGATAGCCGGTATAAGAAGTACAGCGGTCAAACTGACCGCTGTTTTCATGCTACAATAGCGGTATACGCCTCGGTAGCTCAACTGGATAGAGCAGATCCGTCCTAAGGATAAGGTTGTAGGTTCGACTCCTGCCCGGGGTACCAGTAAAGAGTACAATAACTATATGAGTAACAAAGATTCTACCCCCAAAAAAGATTTCGACGGCCAACGAGAAGGCGAGGAGCTCTTATTTGTCTTTCGTCGGCATATCATCGCCATGCGCAAGGGTTTTTATTTGCTATTGATTCCATTCGCCCTGTCTGCCATCCCGCCGCTCATCTGGCAAACTAACCTTCAGCTCTTCATTTTGCCGATTGTCGGCCTGGGAGTAGGGCTACTACTCTTCTCCTATCACTTTATGATGTGGTATTTTACGATCTATATCGTGTCCAACCAGCGTATCCGTCAGGTTACCCAAAAAGGCTTTTTTGGTAAGAACGTCGTCGAGCTGAAGCTGTCAAAGATTCAAAACATAAGCTATAATATACCTGGGTTCTCGGGTGAGTTATTTAAGTTTGGCACGATCATTATCCAGACCTAC
>Ga0172380_10002890_pt1 | contig 25008 bp, 21 predicted proteins | sample Leawe162metaG_FD_119747 | JGI IMG/M metagenome (GOLD analysis project Ga0172380, IMG submission 119747) | Leachate microbial communities from a municipal landfill in Southern Ontario, Canada - Leachate well 162 metaG | ecosystem: Engineered > Solid waste > Landfill > Unclassified | place...
CTATTGACGCAAGCGGGTGAAATGACTAACATGCGCGCCTCAACTGTTCCTCGATAGCTCAGTCGGTAGAGCGCCGGACTGTTAATCCGTAGGTCCCTGGTTCGAGCCCAGGTCGGGGAGCCATGATTCAAGCACCAAAGCCATCCTTCGGGGTGGCTTTTTTGCCTCTCGGAGCTCTGTACAGGGGATCCTGGTTTCATCATAGGTTTCGTGGCGCGATCATGGCGGCCTTTTCTGGCGCCACCTCAACAGCGTACCCCATGAACGTATACGGATGCCCAGCCGGAAAATACAGGGGAATTTTCTGCACGAACAGTGGCAGAACGTATCTGGGACCCAGATGCCATATTCCCCGCGACATGCTTCCACCCCGGCCAACTTAATGACAACAGTATATTGCCGGTATGGGGACGGCACAATTGGGCGAAAGATATATGGCTATGGCGCTATGGCCTCGGCTTGCATCTCTTCTTTGCTCGGTAGGTGCGTAACCTGCTTCATCGGCGTCACAGGGCGTCCCTCGGTTTCCTGGAAGATGTGTCGCTGCTTCAGCAGATAATCCCGATGCTGGTTCGCGGTCGGCGAGGACGGGATCGATGAGCATGATCCCAGATGAGACTCAGGGTGTCATGCCAGGCAAACGAGGCAAACGCACGCTATCGACGAATTTCATATCTGCGGCGCTCGGCGGCTTGGTGAGCAGGCTGACCACGATGATCGCCGCAAAGCCGACCGGCAGCCCGAAGATTCCGCAGGCGATGGGTTGAATCTCGAACCAGGAGGCGGCCATCGAGCCGCCGAAGAAGGGGTGAGTGAGAACCGCATAATGGACGGTCACGGCGACGCCGCCCACCATGCCCGTCACCGCGCCCCAGCGGTTGGCGCGCTTCCAGAATACGCCGCAGGCCAGCGCCGGAAAGAAACCGGCTGCCGCAATGGAGAAAGCCATTCCGACGAGAAAGAGGATGTTGTCGGGGCGCAGCGAAGCCACCCAGGTGGCAACCAGGGCCGCCACCAGCAGCATCGCTTTGGAAACCACCAGTCGGCGCGGCGTCGACGCCTGCGGCGCCAGCAGCTTGTAGTAAAGATCGTGGCCGAGTGCGTTGGCCAGGGTAAGCAGCAGGCCGTCGGCGGTAGACAGCGCCGCGGCCAATCCTCCCGCCGCGATCAGGCCGGAGACCACGTAGGGCAAACCGGCGATCTCCGGAGTGGCCAGCACCACGACGTCGGAGAACAGGGTCAATTCGGAAAGCTGCAGTATGCCGTCGCCATTGACGTCCTCGACGCCGACCAGGCCAACCCTGCCCCAGGAGGCTATCCAACTCGGCAGATGATCGATGGCGACACCGACCACATCGTTATATACCGACCACTTGGCGAAGACCGCGTAGGCCGGCGCCGTCACGTATAACAGGGCGATGAAGAAGATGGACCAGAATACCGAATTGCGCGCACCTCGCACCGAGGTCGTGGTGTAGTAGCGTATCAGTATGTGCGGCAGTGCCGCCGTGCCTATGGTCAGGCAGATCACCAGGGCGATGAAATTTCGTCGCGCCACTTCGACGCTGCTACCGGCCCTGTCCGGGAAGGCCTCGGCATGGGCCAGCGGCCGCTCCGCCTTGTCCAGTGCCAGGCGGCGTGCCGCATCCCACTTCTGCCGCGCTTCGGCCTCACGGTGCGGCAGGTCCTTGAGCGCCCGCTCGGCCGTGAACAGATCGCGCGCCGGTGTCGCGTCGCTTTCCTTCAGCGCCTCGACCCTCGCGCTCAGGCGCTGGCGCTCCGCACTCAGGGAAGCCGGCAGGGTACGCAACTTCAGCTCGAGGTCATCGGCCCGCGCCTTATAGAGACCCCGCGCCTCGATCTCCTTCGGACTATCGAACAGCTCCTTTTCCTTTGCCCCCAGCTTCTCCAGGACGATGCCGTAGGTCAATTGCGGCAACGGCACGCCGGTCACCTTTTGCGACAGTATGGCGACCGGCAGCATGTAGGCGATGATGAGCACGATATATTGCGCCACCTGGGTCCACGTGACGGCACGCATGCCCCCCAGGAAGGAACACACCAATATGCCGGCGAGGCCGACGAAGACGCCAACTTCGAATTCGACGCCGACCAGGCGGCTGGTGATCAGGCCGACGCCGTAGATCTGCGCGACGACGTATACGAAGGAGGCCAGTACGGCCACCAGGGCGCCGATCAGACGGGCGAAATTGCCGCCGTAGCGGGCGCCGAGAAAATCGGGAATGGTAAACTGGCCGAAGCTGCGCAGATAGGGAGCGAGGAGCAGCGCGACCAGGCAGAAGCCCCCGGTCCAGCCGATAATGAAGGCGAGGCCCTGGTAACCGTCGAGGTAGAGTGTTCCGGCCAGTCCGATGAAGGAAGCCGCGCTCATCCAGTCGGCAGCCGTGGCCATGCCGTTGAACAGGGCTGGAACACGGCGGCCGGCGACATAGTACTCGACCATATCGGCGGTACGGCTCTTGACGCCGATGCTGGCATATAGGGCGATGGTCGCGAACATGAAGATGTAGCCGATCACGCGCGGCTTCATGCCCAGCTGTTCGGCACCGGCGAGCAGCAGGATGAACAGGACGAAGAGACCCGTGTAGCCGGCGTAAAGAAACTTCAGGCGGCGAGTGAAGTTGGGCTCGTCCATGATCGTTTAGCGGCTATCATACTTCACTTGAAGTCCGCAGCGCTGGCCCGAAGCGCATCGAGGGAGATACCATGAAGAAGTTGACCGTCCGCATCTACGCCGAACTGGAAGTTCCCGACGACTGGGAAATCGTCGAGGTCGATGAAGGGATCCAGGTGCTGAAGATTGATGGTACCTTCGTAGACTTCGACATCGCTCCGCTGGCCAGCGACTCGACCGGGCCCGAGGCCACCTGGAGCGACGAGGACGAGGAGCTGACAGCCACCATCCTCGACACCGTGATCGGCCTGGATACCGAGCTGAGCCTGGAAGACTAGAATAGGCTAGCCACCACCCACCGGTCGCGGTTCTGCAGACGGCACAGCCCCTTGATCACGGCACCCGAAGCGCCGCGCCGCGCCACGTGCCGTTGGAACGTGACAAGAGCCTTGTTCAGCGGATAGCTGGTCTCGTACCAATTCTGGCGAAACTGCGTGAAGGGGATGGAGCGCGCCGAGAGCTTGCCTGTCTTCAACGGTACCAGCGTGACGCTGAAACCGTCGTTGCGAATCACGATCGCTGTTGTTCTGTTCTCGTCGATGACCAGCATGGGGCCGCCCCGGCGTTGTCCTCTTGCAGGGATTACGGCAGCAAACGGCAAATCTTCAGCTCTGGGCGCGAAAATGGGCCACCAAATCGCGCAATTCGTCGGCCGTAGCCTTGAGTTTCGCTGCGGCCTCGGTGACCTGTGCCATCGAGGCGTTGTTCTGCTCGATCAGTTGGGCGATCTGCTCGGTGTTCCCGGCGACATCGCTGGTCGCGACCGACTGCTCGCGGGCAGCGCTGGCGATGCTCTCGGAGATTTCCGTGACGCGTTCGCTGGCCCGGGTGATGTCTTGAAAGCCCTCGTGGGTCTGGGCGATCAGTTCGCGTCCCTCCTGGGCGCTCTTGACCGCATTGTCCATCGCCGTCACCGCGGCTTTGGTAATGGCCCCGACATCGCCGACCATGCGATTGATCTCGGCGGTGGTGCTGGCGGTACGCTCCGCCAGTTTGCGCACCTCGTCAGCGACCACGGAAAAGCCCCGCCCCTGCTCGCCAGCGCGCGCCGCCTCGATCGCCGCGTTGAGCGCCAGCAGGTTGGTCTGCTCGGCGATTTCCTTGATCGCTGCCGCCATGGTGCCGATCTGTCCGAAGGCGGCGTCGAGCTTGGCGATATGCTCGCCGGAACTGCGCACGGCGCCAGCCACCTGGTCCGCCGCCGCCATGCTGCGCGTCATGCGCTGGTTGCCCTCGCCCACCACCTGCAGCGTGCTCTTCGCGGAATCGGCGGCACCGACGGCAGTCTGCGCGACCTCGCTCACCGACGATGACAGCTCGTCCATCGCGGCGCTGACCCGGACTATCCGGTCGCTCTGATCGCCAGAGATTTCGGCCACCGTGCGCACTTCGCGCTCGAGCTGCCCGCAGCGTTGGTCGACGGTCTCGGCGCCAAGCCGGATCTGGTCGATGAGGACGCGCATGTGCACCTGCGCCGTGGCCAGTCCGGCGAGGACACGGCCCACTTCGTCGGGCCGACTGATGGGAATCTCGCTCAGCAGGTTGCCCTGCGCCATCTGGTCGAAATAGCCAATGGCCTCGTGCAGTGGCCGCGCGATGGTATGCGACATGAACCACATGCTGCCCAGTGCCACGATCACGGCGACGGCGCAAATTCCGCTGCTCAGCGCGGTGGCACCGGCAGCACCGGTCACGCCGGCGGCGATCGCCAGCCCCGTCATCAGCGCCACGAACAGGGCAAAGCGCGTGTTGAAGGAGAGACGGAAGAGCAAATCGATGAGGCCAACCTTGCCTATGCTGGCTCTCTTGGCCTTGATGGCGGCGTAGAGCGCCTCCGCCGCACTCTTTTCCGAGGCTGAGGCCTCGGTGCGCACCGACATGTAGCCCGTGGTCTGGTTGCCTTCGCGCACGGGGACGACCAGCGCCTTGACCCAATAATAGTCGCCGTTCTTGCAGCGGTTCTTGATGATGCCGCGCCAGGGTTTGCCAGCCTTGATCGTGGTCCACAAATCAGCGAAGGCTTCCGGCGGCATCTCAGGATGGCGGACGAGATTGTGGTTCTTGCCCAGCAGTTCTTCCGGGCTGAAGCCGCTGATGGCGACGAAGGCATCGTTGCAGTAGGTGATCGCGCCCTTCAGATCGGTCTTGGAAACAAGCGTCTGCCCGTGTGATAGAGGGACTTCGACACTGCTGACGGGAAGGTTGACTCGCACCCTGGGATCCTCGACGGAGAAACGGTGGCGCAATTATAGCGCCGCAACCAGCCGGCCCGGATCCTATCTAGAGCCTGTAGTCGAGCTGCAATCTCTGCTGCAGCTTCTTCGCCTGACGGAAGGCCTGCTTGAGCGTTTGCCGATCGAGACCGTTGAGTGTTCCCGGATCGAGGCGATTGGCGCAACGCGGATCGAGTTTTCGCCCCTGCTGGTTGCGCAGGCGCAGCAGTTGGATGAAGTAGAAGCTATCGACCAGGGCCGCCACATCCTCCTGTTGGAATTGCAGCATCGCGCTGGCTGCGCGCAGACGCTGCGCGGTACCCGTCTCGGCGATGCCGTTGGCCAGAGCAAGGATGCGCGCCGCGTCGACAAAGGGCCGGGCGCCATACATCTTCAGGTCTATGGTGCGGGGGAATTCGGCAGAGTCGTAGACGAAGGTGCGAATGAGGCCGAGCGGCGGATTGCATTGCAGCGCGTTGACCGCCATCTGGCGCAGGAAGAGCGGATTGGCGGTGGTGATGGCGAGCAGGCTGGCACGCAACTGCTGGCTCAGACCCTCCTCGCCGTAAAGCGGACGAAAATCGAAGAAGATCGAGGCGTTGAGCAGGGCCTCGGGTTGCGCCTCGTAGATCCAGCCCGAGAAACGCTCTCGCCACTCGTCCAGGGACAGGCACCACTGAGCGTTGCCCGCCATGACCTTGCCCTTGCACAGGGGAAAGCCGCACAGGTCGAGCTTGCGATTCACCTCTTGCGCGAAGGGCACAAGCGCCTGGCGTAGGCTCTCGGCCGAAGCTCCCTGCGGACAGGCGAAGATGATGCCATTGTCCTGATCGCTGCTGAAGGTCTGCTCGAAACGCCCGACCGAGCCCAGCGCGATCCAGCACCAGTCGACCTGCGGCAGGGCGAAGTCGGGCAGGGTCAGTTCGATGACGCGCAGGGTGAGGATGTCGTTCAAGCTGGAGATGAACTGGGTCAGCGTTTCGGCGCCTATCCCCTGCGCGAGCATTTGCTGCGCCATGCGCGCGATCCCCGCCGAACCGCGCTTGAGGCCTTCGATGTCCGCGGCATCGCGTATCTCGCCGCTGACTTCCTTGATCCCGGCGCGCTGCAAAGCGTAGAGGTCGTTCTGCGACACGACGCCGAGCAGGGCGCCGCTGGCATCGGTGACCAGGATGTGGCGCAGGCGGTGCTTGGCCATCGCCAGCGCCGCCTGGTAAGCGGTGGCCTCGGCGCCGAGCATCACCAGCTTGTCGCTGCTCATGACCGCCTCGATCGGCTGCTCACGATCCCAGGAACCGAGGGCGACCCGGGTCAACAGATCGCGCAAGGTGAACACGCCGAGCGGCTTGCCATTGGCCGTGTCGGTCACCACCAGCGAGCCGATGCGCGCCCGCTCCATCACGCGCAGGGCATGCAGCACCGTCACCTGCGGCGGCACCACCACCGGCTTCCGCCGGATGATCGCCGCCAGCGGACTGTACATGGTCTGGTATTGGGCTTCGGTTTCGCTCATCGTCAATAGCGCAGACGCGCGTAATAGGTCTGCTCAGCCGCGGCCAGCGCCTGCTTCAGGGTGAATATGCCCATGGCGTTGAGCAGGGGGATCATCTTCAGGAATACCTCGCCGGTGACGATGGCGTCGCCCAGCGCCGTATGCCGCCCGAGCAGATCGACACCAAGGCGCTCCGCGATCGCTTCCAGACGGTGGGACTCGTGGTGAGGGTGGACGACGGCCGAGAGCAGCAGGGTGTCGAGCACCGGCTGGGAAAAGCGGATCCCGCTGGCCTCCTCCTTCATCGCCAGAAAGCGCAAGTCGAATGCCGCGTTGTGCGCAACCAGAACCGTATCCTCGCAGAACTGATGAAACCTCGGCAGCACCCGCGCTATGCTCGGCGCACCGACCAGCATCTCGGCGACGATGCCGTGGATGGCCACCGACTCCTTTCCCAGCGGGCGACCGGGGTCGATCAACTGCTCGAAGCTCTCGTGGCGCAGCAGCCGGCCATTGATCAGGCGCACGGCACCGATCTGGATGATCTCGTCGCCGGCCGAGGGTTCGAGGCCGGTCGTCTCCGTATCAAAGGCCGTGTAGCTGAGTTCGCTGAGCAGGCGCTCGTCCTGCGCATGGGTCTGGCTGGCGCGCTTGAACAGATCGAAGTCGTAGTACTCGGGACGGCTGCCATGCGCGAGCGGGGTTCGCGCGGCGCTCTCCGCAGGCCCGTCGATGGGCGCCACCGTCGGCAGCAGCAGGCGGAAGTAGGCCTGCTGCGTCGCCCGCTCGCGCTGGAACCAGATCTCACCACCGTGGCGATCGATCACGTCGTGGAGGCTGAGCGGCGTATCCTCGCCATAGAGATTCATGGCCTCGCTCTCCCAACTGGCGAGCGCTTCGGATGACACGGCAGCGCCGGTCCAGATCAGGTCGAGGTGGGCCAGACGCCCGCCCGGCAGAAGGCGGAAGCGCAGCAAGCGAATATCGAAGCTCTCCCTGAGGCGGGTAGCCAGGTAGCTGAGCGCCTGGATCAGGGAGTAGCTATCGACGTGCAGCCAGAGTTGCGCATCCAGTTCATCGACCCGTGTCGCCAGGGAGAGGCGCGCCTCTATGCGGCGCTGGGCGGCGGCGATCAGGTCCGAGCCGGCCATTTCCTCCAGCGGCCAGCGCGACTTGAGGCTGTCGGCGTGCTGGTCCAGGGTCTGGTTGATGCGGCCGCCGAGCCCGCTCACCTCCTCCGCGATCACCGCCAGAAAACGCTCGCGCGCGACCTGATCCATGTCCCGATAATTCTGCAGCGTCTCCACGGCAGCGCGGATATTGGCCAGGGCGGCGCGACTGCCCTCCGTCAACTGCTGCAACACCAGGTCGCGCCGCGTCTCGTTCTCGACGCTGCGGGTGATGTTATCGAGCAGCAGCACATAGCCGCTGATGCTCTGGCGTCCCTGCGCGTCGGCGCTCATCACCGGCGCCATATGCACGCGTATCAGCCGTCCGCTGTGGGTGGCGGTGACGAAGTTGGCCCGGGGCTGACTCGCCTCCGAGTGCACCTGACGCTGCAATTCCTCCAGGGCGTGAACGATGCGATTGCGCTCGAAGAGCGAAAACACCGAGCGGCCCAGCCCGAGCAGGGCACCCGAACTCACGTTATCGCTGGCCAGCGGCTTGAACTCCTGGCGCGCGCGGCTGTTGTAGAGCAGTATGCGCCCGTCGAGGTTGCACACGACGACGCTCTGCGCTAGTTCCGACATCAGGGCCGCCAGCCGATTCTTCTCCTCTTCCAGCTTGGCCTTGGCAGCGCGGATCTGCGCGTCGACATCACGTTCAAGAGCGTCGCGCTGATCTGCCAGCGCATTGACCACCGCGACCAGGCCATCCCAGGGGCGACCGCGCGGAGACAGGCGCGACGCCCTATGCACCGTCAGCATCAGTGCCGCCTCGTCGGCCAATTGCAGCGGCTCGGCGACGTAGCGGCGAACAGCCCAGCGCAGCGGCAGCACAGGCAAGACGACGACGACCAGGCCAAGCAGGATCAGCAGCAGCCACAGGTCTTCGCCGCCGGTAGCGACGCTGAAGATGGCCACGCAGGCGGCAATGATCGCCACCAGACAGGTGCTGACGATCCCCAACGCCAGGGCGAAGCTGGCCGCGGCTCTCATTCGCCGAGCAACTCCCGCACCTTTGCCACCAGGTCCTTGGTGGCGAAGGGTTTGGTCATGTAGGCGTCGGCCCCAAGGGCCATGCCCTTCTGCATCTCGGTGTCGCGACCCTTGGCCGTGAGCATGAGAATCTTCACCGCCGACAATTCCGGGTGGGCGCGAATCTCCTGGCAGACGACAAACCCGTTCTTCACCGGCAACATCACGTCGAGCAGGAGCAGATCCGGCCGCTGCTGCTGCGCCATCTTCAGCGCAGCGTCGCCGTCGCCGGCGACGGCGACCTCATAGCCGGCGCGCCGCAAGAGGAACTCCAGGGAAATGACGATGTTCGGCTCGTCATCGACGATCAGGACGCTCTTGCTCATGGTCAATTCGCCGCTTGCAGCGGCAGGGTGAAGAAGAAGTTCGCGCCAGCATCACCCGTCGGCGCGGCACTTGTCACCTGCAGGGTTCCGCCGAAATGTTCGATGATCTGCCGGCTGATCGGCAGGCCCAAGCCTGTACCGCGCGGTTTTCCCGTCATGCTGTCTCCCCCCTGGCGGAATTTCTCGAATATGACCGCTTGATCGTGGGCATTGATTCCGGGCCCGTTGTCGGCAACCGAAACCACCACAGCGGAATCCTCCTGTCGCATGCTGACCGCGACCCGGCCGTTTTCCTCGGCGCAAAACTTGGCGGCGTTGGACAGCAGATTCATCATGACCTGTACCAGGCGGTCGCGGTCCGCGACCACCGGCGCCACCTGCGCCGGCAGCTTCAGTTCAAGGCTGATGCCGCGCTCCTTGAATAGCTGTTCCATGGCCTCCGTCGCCTGCACCACCACTTCGCGCAGATCGACCTTGCCGCTGTGCCACTCGGCGTTTCCGGATTCGATCTTGGCCAGATCCAGCACCTGGTCTATGAGCCGGGTCAGGCGCTCCGTCTCGGCGACGATGATGCCGAGAAACTTGCGCCGTTCCGCAAGTTCGATTTCCGGATCATCGAAGAGCATCTCCGAGAAAGCGCGGATGGACGTCAGCGGTGTGCGCAATTCGTGGCTGACCGTGGAGATGAAGTCGTCCTTGAGCCGATCGAGCTCCTTCAGCCTTTCGTTCGCGGCACGCAGTTCCCGCGTCGCGGCCGAGAGTTCCCGCGATTGCTGCTCGAGTTGGTGGCTGTATGCGCGCACCTGGTGCGCCTCGTCGAGGATGTTCAGCACTTCTTCCAGGCCCAGGGGCTCCTCTTTGACCACCGAGGCCATCATCAGTCGCGCCGAAGCGCTGCCCAGCGCCCCGGCCAGCAGGTTTTCCGCGTAGTTGACCAGGTCGGCATCCGCCCGCAGCGTCTCGACGGACGCCGCACCGCGCCGCCTGGCGTAGTCCTCGAGCGCGGCCTGAGCCCGCTCCCGCCCCAGAAAGCGCGTCAGCAGCGGCTGCAATTGTTCGATCTCGGCCCGCCCACGCCAGAAGCGGGCGCGACCGGGCGCCTGGGCCAGGCGATCGGCATCGACGAATAGCATCGCCTGCCCCGCTTCGCGCGCATCCGGCTCGCGCTGCAGGGAAACGGCCAGATAGGCGCCGATGTTGGCGAGCAGGCTCCAGAACAGGCAGTGGGCGATTTCGTCGAAGCCGGACAGGCCGAACAGTTGCTGCGGTTTGAGCAGCGCAATGCCGAAAACACCCTGCTCGAGAAAGTCTCGGGAAAGCCAGCCGGACTTGGCAAAGGACGGCAGCAGGAGGGTGTAAGCCCAGACCAGAAATCCGGCGCAGAGCCCGGCCAGGGCGCCGTGGCGGGTGCCGCCTTTCCAATAGAGGCCGCCGAAGATGACCGGCGCGAACTGGGCTACCGCGGCGAAGGAGATGAGGCCAATGGCGACCAGCGCGTAGGCCTCGCCGGCGAGGCGGAAATACAGGTAGCCGAGGAGGACGATGAGGACGATCGCCCAGCGCCTGATCCCCAACAGCAGCCCCGACAAATCTGTGCGCTGGTTCAGTCCCAGCCAGTGCCAGCGCAGCATCAGGGGCATCACCAGATCGTTGCAGACCATGGTCGACAACGCGATCGTCTCGACGATGACCATGCCGGTCGCGGCGGACAGGCCGCCGATGAAAACCAGCAGCGCCAGGCCCTGCTGGTGATGGACCATGGGCAGGGTGAGCACGAAGGTGTCGGCGTCGATGCCGTTGCCGAAGAGCAGCAGCCCGCCCAGGGCAATCGGCAGGACGAAGATGTTGATCAGCAACAGGTAGAGAGGGAACAGCCAGAGCGCCCGCCGCAAGTGGTTCTCATCGACGTTCTCGACGATGGCGATCTGGAACTGGCGCGGCAGGAGCAGGACCGACATCATGGAGAGAAAGGTCAATGCCGCCCAGCCGCTGGCACTGCCGCTCTTGCCGCCCGCTCCCAGCAGTTCCGCCAGTTCCGGCTCGAGGCGGGCCCGCGAAAAGATGTCGCCGAAGCCCTCGTAGATCCCGAAGGTGACGAATAGTCCGACCGCCGTAAAGGCGAGCAACTTTACCAGCGACTCGAAAGCGATGGCGGCGACCATGCCCTCGTGCCGTTCGCTGGCGTCGAGATGGCGGGTGCCAAAGAGTATGGTGAAGGCTGCCAGCGTCAGCGCCACATAGAGGGCGCTGTCTACGTGCCAGGGGATCGCGGAAAACGCCGCAGCGCGCGCCGGCACGATGATGTCGGGATAGTGCAGCAGGATGGTCAGGCTGCCCGACACCGCCTTCAATTGCAGGGCGATGTAGGGGATCACGCCGAGCACGGCGATCACCGTCACCAGGCCGCCGAGCAGTTGGCTCTTGCCGTAGCGGGCGGCGACGAAATCGGCGATCGAGGTCAGGCGATGGGCTTTGGCGATGCGGATCATCTTCAGCACGACGAACCAGCACAGGGCCATCATCAGCGTCGGCCCGAGGTAGATGGGCAGGAAGCCGATGCCGCTGACGGCGGCGCGGCCGACGCTGCCGTAGTAGGTCCAGGTGGTGCAATAGACGGCCAGGGACAGCGCATAGACGGTCGAATGGCCGATCAGCGAACGGCCGGCGTCGGCCCGCCGGTCGGCGTAATAGGCGATGGCAAAGAGCACGCCCAGATAGGCGAAGGAGGCAATGATGATCGCGGCCTGGGACATTCAGGCCTCGCGCCGCTCGATGACTAGCGCCATCAGCGCGATCAGGCCGGCCCAGGCGGCGAAGACGTAGGCATAGACCAGGGGCACGCCAAAGACGCCGGCTTGGTCATCGATCAGGAACAGGACCGGATAGTTGAGCAGCACGCAACCCAGCAGGAAGATCGCCGCCAGTCGCGAACCGGTCAGGCGCTGCCGATTCATGCTTGCCTCCTTCGCTCTTGAAGCCGGAAAAAAGGCGCCCGGAGGCGCCTTCCTTCTCTCCCCCCGGCTGTTTCTCGCCTCAGGCGTTCGTCTTCAACTGGTCAAGTATGGCAGGATTCTCCAGCGTCGACACGTCCTGGCTGATTTCCTCGCCCTTGGCCAGCACGCGCAGCAGGCGGCGCATGATCTTCCCCGAGCGGGTCTTCGGCAGATTCTCGCCGAAGCGGATGTCCTTGGGCTTGGCGATCGGCCCTATCTCCTGGCCCACCCAGTCGCGCAAGGCTGCCGCGATGCGATGGGCATCATCGCCGGTAGGACGCGCGCCCTTCAACACCACGAAGGCGCAGATCGCCTCGCCGGTCAGTTCGTCGGGACGTCCGACCACGGCGGCTTCGGCCACCAGCGGATTGGCGACCAGGGCCGACTCGATCTCCATGGTGCCCATGCGGTGGCCGGAAACGTTGAGCACATCGTCGATGCGGCCCATGATGGTGAAGTAACCGGTCTTGGCGTCGCGCATCGCACCGTCACCGGCAAGATAGAGCTTGCCGCTGAAATCCGCCGGGTAGTAGGACTTGCGGTAGCGTTCCGGATCGCCCCAGATGGTGCGGATCATGGCCGGCCAGGGCTTCTTGATCACCAGGAAGCCACCCTTGCCCCAATCCACCTCATGTCCGGCCTCGTCCACCACGGCGGCCTGGATGCCCGGGAAAGGCAGGGTGCAGGAACCCGGGACCATGGGTGTTGCGCCCGGCAGCGGGGTGATGACGTGAGCACCGGTCTCGGTCTGCCAGAAGGTGTCGACGACGGGACAGCGAGCGCCGCCGACCGTGTTGTAGTACCACATCCACGCTTCCGGATTGATCGGCTCGCCCACGGTGCCGAGGATGCGCAGGCTGGAAAGATTGTATTTTTTCGGCAACTCGGCACCGGCCTTGATCAGCGAACGTATCGCCGTCGGCGCCGTGTAGAAGATGCTGACCTTGTGGTCCTGGATCACTTTCCAGAAGCGGCCGGCATCGGGATAGGTCGGCACCCCCTCGAACACCATCTCGGTGGCACCGCAGGCCAGCGGCCCGTAGGCGATATAGGTATGACCGGTGACCCAGCCGATGTCGGCCGTGCACCAGAAGACGTCGCTCGGCTTGATGTCGAAGGTCCACTTCATGGAGAGCACCGCCTGCAGCAGATAGCCGCCGGTGGAGTGCTGCACGCCCTTGGGTTTGCCGGTAGAACCGGAGGTGTAGAGCAGAAAGAGCGGATGCTCGGCATCGACCCATTCCGGCGTGCACTCGGTGGGCTGCTTGGCGATGACTTCGTGCCACCACTTGTCGCGGCCCGCCACCATGTTGCAGGGGCCGCCGGTGCGCCGATAGACGATGACGCTGTGGATGCTCTCACAGCCGCCGAGGGCAATGCCCTCGTCTACGGCCGGCTTCAAGGCCAGGCTCTTGCCGCCGCGACACTGCTCGTCGGCGGTGATGACCGCCACCGCACCGGCGTCCTGGATGCGCTCCTGCAGGCTCTTGGCCGAGAAGCCGCCGAACACCACCGAGTGGATGGCGCCGATGCGGGCGCAAGCCTGCATGGCGATCACGCCCTCGATCGACATCGGCATGTAGATGATGACGCGGTCGCCCTTCTTGATGCCGCTGGCTTTCAAGGCGTTGGCGAACTGGGCCGTGCGCGCGAGCAGGTCACGGTAGCTGATCCGGGTCACCTTGCCGTCATCGGCTTCGAAGTTGATCGCGATCTTGTCGCCCAGACCGGCCTCGACGTTGCGGTCCAGACAATTGTAGGAAACGTTTAGCTTGCCGTCGGCGAACCACTTGAAGAAGGGCGCGCCGGATTCATCGAGAACCTGGGTGAAGGGCTTGTTCCAGCTGAGGTGCTCGCGCGCCAGTCGTCCCCAGAACCCCGCGTAATCCTGCTCGGCTTCCTTGCACAAGGCCTGATACGCCGCCATCCCCGACACCGCCGCCTGATTGACCAGCTCCCCGGGAGGCTGGAACACCCGGGTTTCCTGCATTACCGATTCGATCGTGGACATCGACAGTCTCCTCTGGCGTGGGACAAACAACAGCACCTGTTCGGTGCTTATTCTACTGAGATTAAACGACAATAATCTTACACCGGTCTTACGCCCACGAGCCCCGGCGGAGACTGGGGGGAGTGGTAGAATTCGGCACCGGCGCAAACTCCCCCAGTACCCCCGATTTGCATAACATCAGCCCCGAGGAATCGGCATGACTACCATCCGTCAGGAAGACTTCATCGCCAGCATTGCTGACGCCTTCCAATACATCAGCTATTACCATCCGGCCGATTTCATCCAGGCCCTGGCCGCCGCCTATGAGTCCGAACAGGCCCCCGCCGCCAAGGACGCCATCGCGCAGATCCTCATCAACTCGCGCATGTGCGCCGAGGGTCACCGGCCGCTGTGCCAGGACACGGGCATCGCCGTGGTCTTCCTCAAGGTGGGCATGGGCGTCCAGTGGCAGGGGACCCTGTCGGTGCAGGAAATGGTCAATGAGGGGGTGCGCCGTGCCTACCTCAACCCCGACAACAAGCTGCGCGCCTCGGTGCTGCTCGACCCGGCCGGCGCACGCAAGAACAGCAAGGACAACACCCCGGCCGTGGTGCATTACGAGATCGTTCCCGGTGACCACGTGGAGGTGATCTGTGCCGCCAAGGGCGGCGGTTCGGAGAACAAGTCGAAGTTCTACGCCCTCAACCCCTCCGATTCCATCGTCGATTGGGTGCTGAAGACCGTGCCGACCATGGGCGCCGGCTGGTGCCCGCCAGGCATCCTCGGTATCGGCATCGGCGGCACGCCGGAGAAGGCCATGCTGCTGGCCAAGGAATCCCTGATGGCACCGATCGACATCCATGAGCTGAGAGCAAAGGCGGCGCGCAAGGAAAAGCTCTCCCGCGTCGAGGAGTTGCGTCTGGAAATCTGCGACAAGGTCAACGCCTTGGGCATCGGGGCGCAGGGCCTGGGCGGACTGACCACGGTGCTCGACGTGAAGATCCTCGACTATCCGACCCACGCCGCCGGCCTGCCGGTGGCGATGATTCCCAATTGCGCCGCCACTCGCCACGCGCACTTCCACCTCGACGGATCGGGTCCTGCCAGGCTCGATCCGCCCAACCTCGATCTGTGGCCGAAGCTCAGCTACGACGCCTCCAAGGGCAAGCGGGTCAACCTCGACAGCCTGAGCCAGGCCGAAGTTGCCTCCTGGCGACCCGGCGACGTGCTGCTGCTCAACGGCAAGCTGCTCACCGGCCGCGACGCGGCGCACCAGCGGATTCAGGACATGCTGGCCAAGGGCGAAAAGCTGCCGGTCGATTTCAAGAACCGGGTGATCTACTATGTCGGCCCGGTCGACCCGGTGCGCGACGAGGTGATGGGCCCGGCGGGTCCGACGACGGCGACGCGCATGGACAAGTTCACCGAAATGATGCTGGCGCAGACGGGCCTCATCGCCATGGTCGGCAAGGCCGAGCGCGGCCCGGCAGCGATCGCGGCGATCAAGAAGCACAGGTCTGCCTACCTGATGGCGGTCGGTGGCGCCGCCTACCTGGTGGCCAAGGCCATCAAGGCGGCCAAGGTGGTCGGCTTCGCCGACCTGGGCATGGAGGCGATCTACGAATTCCAGGTGCAGGACATGCCGGTCACCGTCGCCGTCGACGCCCAGGGGACTTCGGTCCATGAGAGCGGCCCCAAGGAATGGCAGGCGAAGATAGGCAAGATCCCGGTCACGGTCGCATAGCGACAACCCCTCAAAATCAACAGGAGCCGCAATGAAATCCCTGCTCATCTCCCTGGCGCTAGCAGCCATCTCCACCACCACCGCGCTCGCCGCCGCCCCTGCAGCAGCCCCTGCCGCAGCGCCTGCCGGCGGCGTGCCAGCGGGTCACCCGGCGCTTCCGCCTACCACCGGCCACGGCGCTGCGGGACCGGCCGACATGAACAAGGCCACGGCACCGCTGACCAAGAAGGCCAAGGTGCTGTCCGTGCTCGACGCCAAGCAATTCACCTACATGGAAATCAAGGTCGCCGGCAAGAGCCAGTGGGTGGTCTCGCCGGCAGTCGCGGTCAAGGCTGGCAATAACATCAGCTACGCCGACGGCGAGGTCATGGCGAAATTCCACAGCACCGCTCTCAACAAGGATTTCACCAACGTGCTGTTCACCACCCGCGTCGTCGTCGACAAGTAGCCGCAGCACAGGATAGTCGGCACGGCCGAGAGCAGCACAGCGTGATCGGTGTCTTCGACTCCGGCCTCGGCGGCCTCTCGGTGCTCGCTGCCGTGGCGCGCGCCCTGCCCCGCGCCGATCTGCTCTATTTCGCCGACACGGCCCACCTGCCCTACGGCAACAAGACGGACCCCTTCATCTGCACTCGCGTCGCGGCGATCGGCCGCCACCTGGCAGAGCGAGGTTGCGACACCCTGCTGGTCGCCTGCAACACGGCGACGGCAGCCGCTGTCAGCACCCTGCGCAGCCAGCATCCAGAGCTCGCCGTGGTCGGTGTCGAACCCGGAGTCAAGCCGGCAGCAGCGTCCAGTCGCAGCGGTCGCATCGCCGTGCTGGCAACCGAGTCCACAGCGAGGAGCGAGCGGCTGGCGCAGCTCATTCGCAGCCACGCCGGCGACGTCGAGGTCTTGGTCGAGGCCTGTCCGGGCTGGGCAACCCGCGTCGAGTCCCTGCACGCGATCGATGCCGATCACGAGTTTGCCGCCGAGGTCGCCGCCAGAGTCATGCCCTTGTTGGCCGCCGGGGCCGACCGGCTGGTGCTCGGCTGCACCCATTACAGCTTCCTGCGCCCCCTGCTGGAACCACTGCTGGGAGAGGATGCAGAACTGGTCGATGTCGCCGAGGCGGTGGCGCGACAATTGGTGCGCCTTAGCGGAGCGCAACAGTCAGGCAGCGGCCGCCTGCAACTGGCTGCGAGCGCCGCACCCGAGCGCCTGCAGGCCGCGCTGCCGGCCCTCGGTCTCGCCTGGCTCGCGCAGCGCTTGACCGGGCCGGCGCAAGCCGTGGCTGTCTAGTTCACCATTCTTCAGCTTCGCCCAACCACGCTCGTAGGCGGTACCGACTCGTGATGCCGCAGGCGCGCCGCAGTGGCGCGCAGTGGCGAGGATGCCCTCGGTCGACCAGAATATGCACAACCTAGAACTGCTCTCAGGTATAGTTGGTCTCCGTAAGACTTGCCGAATGCGATCTTCGTCTTGGCCCTGGCGTTTTCAATGCCTGGGGCTCGGCCAGGTTAGCGTGTCGAATTGGAATCGCCTGGACATCTGAATTATGTCTGCCAATAGTGGTTCGGAACCAGCCTATCGCTGGGTGATCGTGGCGGCGTCGGCCGCAATGCTGGCCATTGCGATGGGCGTAATGGTCAATGGGTTCTCGGTCTTCGTTGTTCCTCTGACTACAGAGTTCGGTTGGCAACGCGGATCCATATCGCTGATCAACGTAGCGGGCTTGATCGGGCTGGCGGTGGGCGGGATCGTGATGGGATGGATCGCTGACCGGACCACGACCCGTCAGATCTGCCTGTTCGGTTCCCTGGTCTTTGGTCTGTGCATTCTGGCCGCATCAAGGGCAGAAACGCTATGGCAGTTTTATGCCCTCTTCTTCATCGCCGGATCCCTTGGTGCCGGCGGCCTGTATGTGGCCATCATTGCCAACGTGGGGAAGTGGTTCAAGAGCGGTGCAGGATTGGCGCTGGGTATCGCTTCCGCCGGTCAAGCCTTGGGTCAAGGTGGCGTGCCGTTTGTCACCGCAATCATGATCAGCTCCTCCGGTTGGCGCAGCACTTTCGCCACCATGGGGATGATCGCACTGGCAACCCTGATTCCGCTTGCAGTGTTGGTCCGGGAATCCCCTCTCGCAACTCAAGCAGGAGGGAGCAGCGTTTCAGCGTCGGATGACGAATCGCCTGTGCCTCTGCCGCCACATGTTGTGACGACGTGGTTGAGCGTGGCCGTTATCTTTTGCTGTACATGCATGTCGGTACCATTGATGCATCTGGTGCCGTTGCTGCAGGACTGTGGATTTTCTCCGGAGCAGGCTGGCAGCGTGCTGTTCATCATAACGGGCGTGGCTATCGTAGGTCGAATAGCTTTTGGCAAGCTCGCCGATATGATCGGTGCCTTGCCGGCATATATGATCGCTTCCCTCTGGCAGACCGTGTCTGTGTTCGGGTTCACCCTGTTTACCGAACTGAATTCCTTTTACATTTTTGCAGCGATCTACGGCTTCGGTTACGCGGGAGTAATGACAGGAATTCTGGTATGCGCGCGTGACTTGACGCCACTTTCCAAACGAGCTTCTGCACTTGGCATCATTTCTGTGTTTGCTTTTCTGGGCCACGGCGTCGGTGGCTATCAGGGAGGATTGTTCTTCGACTTGACCGGAGGCTATAGCGTTTCGTATGCCAACGCAGCGATTTCCGGCATCATCAATCTGCTCATTGTCGGTTCACTGTATATCACCATCTCGCGCAAGAGAGTTTTGGCAGCGAACAGCGGGGCACGGCCGGAAGCAGACCTGGCAATCTGAAACCCGGAAGCGACGATTGAGCCATCATCGTCCGTTGGCGATACTGGCAGGTGCCAACTCAAGGCTGGGCGTTCGGTGAAAGTGTCTAGCGTCCGTGAGGCCGCGGCAGCTGACTCAGAGCGGCCAGGCGGCAAGAAATTCGTGCCAATGGGGCTGGCCGATATCGCTCAGGCAGCGGCGCACCAGTGCCACCTCGGCATCGTGCTCGGCAGCCGAGAGCGCACCGCGCATCTTCTGGAATCGCAGATAGACCAGGTAGGTGTTGACCACATCGGTCTCGCAATAGTCGCGGATAGAAGCGATACCACCCGCCTGCCAGGCATCCCAGACCGCGCCGCCGTCCATGCCCAGTTTGCCGGGCAAGCCCATCAGTTTGGCCAGTTGATCGAGAGGCGCCGCGCCGCGCGGCTGGTAGAGGGCGAGCAGATCCATCAGGTCGAGGTGGCGGGCGTGGTAACGGCTGATGTAGTTGTTCCACTTGAAGTCGCGGCTGTCGCGGTAGTCGCCCTCGCCCATCTCCCAGTAGCGCATCGCCACGATGCCGTGGATCAGACCGCGGTAGTGCAGCACCGGCAGATCGAAGCCGCCGCCGTTCCAGGACACCAGTTGTGGCGTGAACTTCTCGACGCCATCGAAGAAGCGCTGGATGATCTGCGCCTCGCCGCAATCCGGCTCGGCCAGCGAGCGCACCAGGAATTTCTCGCCGTCGCGCAGCGCGTAGGAGATCACCACGACGCGCTGCAGGTGCAGGGGCAGAAAGTCGCTGCCGTTCTTCGCCCGCTGCTTCTGGAAGGCGTATTCGGCGACCTCGCCGTCGGAGAGCGCAGCATCGAGTTCATAGAGCGCGCGCAGACCGGCGACGTCGGGTATGGTCTCGATGTCGAAGGTGATCAGCGGCGGCATGCGTAGTTCGATCTAGGCAGGAAAGACCCCGGTGGATAAATAGCGGTCGCCGCGGTCGCAGGCGATGCTGACGATGACGGCGTTGTCCAGCTCCGCCGCGACGCGCAGGGCCACCGCCAGAGCCCCACCGGAGGAGATGCCGGCGAAGATGCCTTCCTCCCGCGCCAGGCGCCGGGTCATGTCCTCGGCCACCGCCTGACTCACCGACTCGACGCGATCGACGCGCGAGCGATCGAAGATCTTCGGCAGGTAGGCCTCCGGCCACTTGCGTATGCCGGGGATCTGCGAGCCCTCCTCGGGTTGGCAGCCGATGATCTGGATGGCGGGATTCTGCTCCTTGAGGTAACGCGAGACGCCCATGATGGTGCCGGTCGTGCCCATGCTGCTGACGAAGTGCGTCACCCGGCCCGCTGTGTCGCGCCAGATCTCCGGGCCCGTGCCTTCGTAGTGGGCAAGCGGGTTGTCGGGGTTGGCGAATTGGTCGAGGATGATGCCCTGGCCTTCGGCGCGCATCTTCTCGGCCACGTCGCGCGCCATCTCCATGCCACCGGATTTCGGCGTCAGCACCAGTTTGGCGGCGTAGGCGCTCATACTCTGCCGTCGCTCCATGCTCTGGTTTTCGGGCATCACCAGGATCAGGTGATAGCCGCGCATCGCCGCCACCATCGCCAGGGCGATGCCGGTATTGCCGCTGGTCGCCTCGATCAGCGTATCCCCGGGCTTGATCCTTCCCGCAGCTTCGGCACGCAAGATCATCGACAGCGCCGGCCTGTCCTTGACCGAGCCGGCGGGGTTGTTGCCCTCGAGCTTGGCCAGGATGAGGTTGCCGCGCCTGTCGTTGTCGGCACCGGGCAGCCGCTTCAGGCGCACCAGCGGCGTATTTCCCACCGTCTGCTCTAGCGTCAACATGGTCATACCTCTCTTCCCCCGAGTAGGCGCGCGACATAGTCGGCGACCCCCTGCTCCACCGTGGCGAACTCGCCCTTGTAACCGCTGCGCCGCAAGTGCGCCAGATCGGCCTCCGTGTAGCTCTGGTACTTGCCTTGAAGCTCTGGCGGAAACGCGATGTATTCGATGATGCCCAGTCTACGCATGTCGGCAAGGCTCAGAGCGGGCTCCCCCCTGGCGGCGCGGCAGGCGTTCACGGTCGCCACTGCGACATCGTTGAAGCTCTGCGCGCGGCCGCTGCCGAGATTGAAGATGCCGGATAGATCGGGATGATCGAGGTAGAACAGGTTGACCTTGACCACATCGGCGATGGAGACGAAGTCGCGCCTTTGTTCCCCGTCGGCGTAGCCGCCGCTGCCCGCGAAGAGCTTGACTCTGCCCTCGCCCTGGAACTGATTGAAGAAGTGGTAAGCCACCGAGGCCATGCGCCCCTTGTGTTGCTCGCCGGGGCCGTAGACGTTGAAATAGCGCAGGCCGACCAACTGCGACGACATCTCCGGCAGGCGGCGACGCACGACCTGGTCGAAAAGAAATTTGGAATAGCCGTAGACGTTGAGCGGCGCCTCGAATTGCCGGTCTTCCCTGAAGACGCTGCCGCCGCCATAAACCGAGGCCGAGGAGGCGTAGAGCAAGGGCAGTTCCTGTTCGGCGCAAAAGTTCAGAAGGGCGGTGGAATAGCGGAAGTTGTTGGCCATCATGTAGCGACCGTCGCGCTCCATGGTGTCGGAGCAGGCCCCCTGGTGCAGAACGGCATCGACAGCGTCGTCGAACTGGCCATCCTCGAGGGCTCCGAGAAATTCCTGCTTGTCGAGGTAGTCGGCAATCTGGCAATCGGCCAGATTCACGAATTTGTCGGCCTGGGTGAGATTGTCGACAGCGATGATGTCGTCGACCCCACGCTCGTTCAGGGCCTTGATCAGGTTGGCGCCGATAAACCCGGCGGCGCCGGTGACGATGGTGTACATGCGAGTCCTATTCCGTTGCTTGGAGTTCAGCCAGCGTGCAGGTCGCCGTTCCCAGCTTGCCGACCACGACGCTGGCGGCACGATTGGCCAGACGCATCGCCTGGGGCGGCTCCAGGCCGCTGGCGAGCATCACCGCCATTGCCGCGATGACGGTATCCCCCGCACCGCTGACATCATATACCTCGCGCGCGTGCGCCGGCTCATGCACACGCCCACTGGCCGAGAATAGCGTCATCCCTTCCTCCGAACGGGTCAGCAGCAGAGCGTCGACGCCAAGCTGGGCGCGCAGCGCCATGGCCTTGGCCTCGAGCTCCACCTCGCTGCCCCAGCGGCCGACGACCTGGCGAAACTCGGCGCGATTGGGCGTCAGCAGCGTCGCGCCGGCATAGCGCGCAAAATCCTCGCCCTTGGGATCGACCAGCACCCGCTTGCCGGCCGCGCGTGCCGCGGCGATCATGTCGCCGATGTGGGCGAGGCCGCCCTTGCCGTAGTCGGAGAGGATCACCACATCGCAATCGGGCAGGCGTTGCGCAAACTCGGCCAGTTTGGCGCGCAGCACCTCGTGCGCCGGCCAGGTCTCGAAATCGATGCGCAGCAATTGCTGCTGCCGGCCGACGACGCGCAACTTGACCGTGGTCGACAGTGCGGGATCCTGGTGCAGGCTGGCATTGATGCCTTCGGCCGCGAGCAGGCGCGCCAGCGAATCGCCCGCCTCATCGACACCGACCACCGACAGCAGCGCCGTCTGGGCGCCGAGCGAGGCGACGTTGCGGGCGACGTTGGCTGCACCGCCCGGCCGCTCCTCGACGCGCTCCACCTTGACCACCGGCACCGGCGCCTCCGGCGAGATGCGGCTGACCTCGCCGAACCAATAGCGGTCGAGCATGACGTCGCCGACGATGAGGACGCGGGCGAGCGCGGTGTCGGGAATCTTCATGCGGCTCTCATGGGCTAAGGTCGTACTCTTCGCTGCGCCGCGGCGGATAGGTCTCCCAGCCACCGCAGGCCGGGCAACGCCAGTAGAACTGCCGTGCCTTGAAACCGCAGCCGTCGCAGCGATAGCGCGCGACGCGGCGGGTATGATCGTGGATCAGGTTCTTCATGAGTTCGAGATCGGCTCGGCGCTCGGGCGGCGCCACGAGAATCTGCGCTTCGAGCAGCTTGTCCAGGCCGAGCAGGGTAGGATTGCGGCGCAATTCGTCGCGCACCAGGCTGTACGCCGCCTCCGCACCATTGTCCTGCAATGCGGACTGGAACACCGCGTCGAGCAAATCCAGCGAAGGGTGCTGGGCAAGCCAGCTCCTGAGCAGGGCCACCCCCTGTTCTTCCCGTCCTTCGCGCCGATAGGCCTCGGCCAGACGGCTGGCGATCAGGGACACGTAAGGCGGGCTCTGCTGCTCGACGCGTTTCCAGGCCTCGATCGCCGTCGCCGTGTCGCCCGCCGCCAGCGCCAGTTCGCCGAGCAGGATGGTGGCGCGCACGCACTGGCGGTTGGCGGCCAGCGCGGCGTCGAGCCGCCGCTTCGCCGTCTCCCGGTCGCCCTCGACCAGGGCGGCGGCAGCCAGCTCGCAGTGGAAATTGGCGATCTCCTTGGCCCACATGTGGCCGGCGTGCGGCGGCAGCCGGCTGGCAATATCGATCGCCTTCTGCCACTCCTTCTCCTGCTGGTAGATCTCCAGCAGCGAGCGCAGCGCCTCCTCGTCGCGGCGCGTCCCGAGCAATTTATCGAATGCGTTCTCGGCGCGGTCGAGCAGACCGGCCTTGAGGTAATCGTGGCCCAATTCCGCGAGCGCCTGCAGGCGCTGCTCGTCGTTGAGTCCGTCGCGGCCGATCAGGTTCTGATGCACGCGTATGGCGCGATCGGTCTCGCCGCGACGGCGGAACAGGTTGCCGAGGGCAAAGTGCATCTCAACGGTTTCCGGATCGACGCGCGCAGCCTCGATGAAAGCCTCGATCGCCTTGTCCGGCTGTTCGTTGAGGAGAAAATTCAGGCCGCGGAAATAGGAGCGCGGCAAGGCACGCGATTCGCGCACCAGGTGCTTGATGTCGATGCGCGCCGCGATCCAGCCGAGAATGAAGAATAGGGGTAGCGCCAGCAGCCACCAGAGCTGGATCTCCAGGCCACCGCTCACCTTGCTTGCGCTCCCGGCGCGGTTTGGTCTTGCGCCAGCTGCTTCTTGAGATTGAGGATCTCGCGCCGCTGCCGCACCCGGGTCACAAGCGCAGCGCTGGTCCCGAGCGCCGCACCCGCGGCGAAGCAGGCGAGCACCAGCAGCGACAGAGGCGCCTGCCAGCTGGTATCAAAATACAGGTGCAGCTCGACCAGGCTGCTGTTCTTGACGGCGAGTCCGAAGAGCAGCAGGAGAATGACGGCGCGCAGGAGCCAGATCAGCGCTCGCATCCGGGTTCACCTGGACCAACAGCGCCCTAGGGACGCCGCCGGTCCACGGGCCCGATGCCGAGCCTGAGTCTAATCTCGCTGGTCGACACGCTCGCGCAGCTCCTTGCCGGCCTTGAAATGCGGCACGTGCTTCTCCGGCACGCTGACCTTCTCTCCGGATTTCGGATTGCGGCCGACACGAGAGGGTCGATAATTGAGGGCGAAACTGCCGAAACCGCGAATCTCGATGCGATCACCGCGCGACAGCGCCGCGGTCATCGCATCGAGGATCACCTTGACCGCAAAATCGGCATCCTTGGCCACCAGTTGCGGAAAACGCACAGCCAGGCGGGCGATCAGATCGGACTTGGTCATAGCAGGCCGAGCCACCCTACTGCTGCGTGCTGTTCAGCTTGGCCTTGAGCAGCGCACCAAGGCTGGTGGTACCGGCCTGAGCCGACCCGCTCTCGGCCGACAGCTTCTGCATCGCGTCAGACTGCTCGGCCTGATCCTTGGCCTTGATCGACAGGTTGATCGAACGCGTCTTGCGATCGACGTTGATGATCATCGCCTCGATGCTATCGCCCTCCTTGAACAGCGAGCGCAGATCCTCGACCCGGTCGCGCGCCGCTTCGGAGGCCCGCAGGTAGCCTTCGACGTCATTGCCCAGGTCGATCACCGCACCCTTGGCGTCCAGGCTCTTGATCGTGCCCTTGACCACGCTGTTCTTGTCGTGGGTGGCCACGAAGCTGGTGAAGGGGTCGCCTTCGAGCTGCTTGATGCCGAGCGAAATGCGCTCCTTTTCGACGTCGATGGAGAGCACCATCGCTTCCACCTCATCGCCCTTCTTGTAGCCCTGCTTGGCCTCTTCGCCGCTGGCCGACCAGGACAGATCGGACAGATGCACCAGGCCGTCGATGCCGCCGGGCAGCCCGATGAAGACGCCGAAGTCGGTGATCGACTTGATCTGGCCGCTGACCTTGTCGCCCTTCTTGTGGTTCATGGCGAACTCGTCCCAGGGATTGGGTATGCATTGCTTCATCCCCAGGGAGATGCGGCGGCGCTCCTCGTCGATCTCGAGAATCATGATCTCGACTTCGTCGCCGAGTTGCACGACCTTGGACGGGTGGATGTTCTTGTTGGTCCAATCCATCTCCGAGACGTGCACCAGGCCCTCGATGCCCTGCTCGACTTCGACGAAAGCGCCGTAGTCGGTCAGGTTGGTGACCTTGCCGAAGAGGCGGGTGCCGGCCGGGTAGCGACGGGAAATGCCGACCCAGGGATCCTCGCCGAGCTGCTTCATGCCGAGCGAGACGCGGTTCTTCTCCTGGTCGAACTTGAGGATCTTCGCTTCCACCTCGTCGCCC
>Ga0172380_10002891_pt1 | contig 25007 bp, 27 predicted proteins | sample Leawe162metaG_FD_119747 | JGI IMG/M metagenome (GOLD analysis project Ga0172380, IMG submission 119747) | Leachate microbial communities from a municipal landfill in Southern Ontario, Canada - Leachate well 162 metaG | ecosystem: Engineered > Solid waste > Landfill > Unclassified | place...
AGCGAGCGATGCGGTCCCAGTTGCGGCTGATGTAGTTGGAGCGATAGACGTCCATGTAAACCCAGTCCTTCATCGCGGCGATATCGGCGCCGGCGGCGAAGGCTTTCTCCGAGCCGGTGAGGACGATGCAGCCGATCTCCTCGTCGGCTTCGAAGCTGTCCAACGCCCGTCCGAGTTCGTCGATCAGCGCGTCGTTGAGCGCGTTCATCGCCTTGGGTCGGTTGAGGGTGATCAAACCCACCTTGCCGCGGGTTCCGACGAGAATATTTTCGTAAGCCATGACTACTCCTGTGTTGGGGTGGTAAGTTCCGGCGCTGCTTTGAGGGGGCGCGCCGGCGAACTGCCGAGGAGCTTTGCGCCGGCTTTGGTATCCTTGTTCTTCGGCTGGATCACTGCGCGAACGCGGGCGTCCCGACCTGCGACGGGCGCGACCACGGTACCGCCGGGACCGTTGGTGACGAGATAGTTCTCGCTCTTGCCGTCGTAGGAAATGTACTGGCCGCGCACCTCGTCCAAGCCGCTCTTGATGCGGGCCCGCAGAAAGAACTGGGCGACTTCGCTCTTGCCATCGTATTCGATGCGTTCGGCTTCGCCCTCTATGTACTCGTCCTTGCCCTCGCGCTTTTGGCGAAAATGCGCGAGGCCACGCTCGCCAGCGAAGGCGACGCCCTTCTGGAATCCGTCCGCATCCTGGGTCACGACCAGTCTTTCGGTATGGATGACCAGCGTTCCCTGGATCAACTGGACCCTGCCTTCGAAGACTTGCACCTGTTTGGCGTCGTCCACCGTGATGCGATCGGCCTCGAGCTGGATCGGCTTGTCCCTGTCGGCACGCTCTGCCAGCGCGGGCGCGGCGGAGAGACCGAGAACGATGAGCAGGGCGATGGGAGCATTCATGGCTTGGGGACCCTCTGCCGGTTGATTAGCGCTTGGGCGCGGCCCTGCAGCTTATACACGCGGAGCTTGTAATCCGCGTCGAAACCGGTGCCGTTGATCACGCTGGAACCCTGGGTGATGGTCACCGGCGCGCTGCTGCGCGCGATCTCCTCGTCCGGATAGACGATCATCTCACTCGTCGTCAGCAAGGTCGCCGGCTCCGTCGCGGTCGCTTCCTGGACGACGCGGACATCGTCTTTGAGGCGCAGCTCCTTGCCCTCAGGTCCTAGCCAAGCGCGCAGCGACGTAACGTCGGTGCGGCGACCGTTGCTGAAGGTGCGCAAGGCCGGGGCGGTGACCTCCGTACTGTCGTCGTCCGTGTAGTGCAACATCTTATCTGCCGTCAGAAGGTGCTGCAGATGACCGTCGGTGTCGTAGCGGCGAACGGTAAACCGGTCTACGATGAAGTCCGGATCGTGGCGCTCCTTGCCGTTGCTGCGCTGCTCATCGACGTGAGTGGTCTGGTCGAGCCAGAAGGTCAGTGCCGCGAGCAGCGTCAGCAGGATGAGCGGCAGCAGCCGGGTACCCGAGACTCTCATACCACCTTGGCGCGAAACAGGTCGTGCATGTTGAGGGCGCCGCACAGACGGCCCGAGCTGTCTACCACCAGCAGTTGACTGATCCTGTGCTCCTCCATGAGTTGCACCGCCTCGACGGCCAGCCGCCCTGGCTCTATGGTGCGCGGGTTGCGGGTCATCACTTGCGAGACCTCGGTAGCGCGCAGATCGCCGTATTTCTCCATGGCGCGGCGCAAATCGCCGTCGGTGAAGATCCCCAGCAAGGTCTGTGCGGGCGAGAGTACGGCAGTCATCCCCAAGCCGCCTCTGGATATGGCGTGCAATGCCGCCGGCACGGGCGTCGATTCGAGGAGCGCCGGAACCTCGTCGGCCTTCCGCATGACGTCGGCGACATGGGTGAGCAAGCGACGCCCGAGGGCACCGCCCGGGTGCGAGCGGGCGAAGTCCTCGGCGCCGAATCCGCGTGCGTCGAGCAAGGCCACTGCCAGGGCATCCCCCAAGGCCAACGCCGCCGTGGTGCTGGCGGTGGGTGCCAGGTTGAGCGGACAGGCTTCCTCGCGAACGCTGACATCGAGATGCACGTCGGCCTCGGCCGCCAGCGCGGATTGCGGATTGCCGGTGGCGGCGATCAGGCGCGCGCCCTGGCGCTTGACCAAGGGCACGATGGTCAGCAGTTCGTCGTTCTCGCCGGAGTTGGAGATGGCGATGAGAATGTCGCCGGGCGCGATGACGCCCAGGTCACCATGAACAGCCTCCGCGGCGTGCACGAAATACGACGGCGTGCCGGTGCTGGCCAGGGTCGCCGCAATCTTGCGGGCGACGTGACCGGACTTGCCTATGCCGCTGACGATGACCCGCCCGCGGCAGGCCAGTATCAGTTCGAGCGCGCGCAGGAATTCAGCGCCGAGGCCGTCGCCGAGGCGTTCGCCCAGGGCGGTGATCGCTTCCGCCTCTATGCGCAGAACCCGCTTCGCCATTTCGAGGGCGCGCGCGCGGGTCGCGTCGTCGCCGGTTTGGCTCATGTTCGCGATGAAGTTATGATTCCGGCAATTATAAACGCGCCGGCGACAATTGATGGCCACCTCTCTACAACTAGTCCTGCTGTTGCTGGCCCTGGCGGTGCTGGTGGTCGCCCTGTTTCGCGTTCTCTCCCTGCCGCCCATCCTCGGTTATCTGCTGGTCGGCGCCGCTATCGGCCCACACGCGCTCAAGCTCTTGCCCGAATCTGCCGGTGCGCGCGATCTCGCGGAATTCGGTGTGGTCTTCCTGATGTTCACGATCGGCCTCGAGTTTTCGCTGCCGCGCCTGATGATCATGAAGCGGCTGGTCTTTGGCCTCGGTCTGGCGCAGGTGCTGGTGACCATGCTGGTCATCACGCCCCTGTCAATGTGGCTGGGCACATCCTGGCAGGCGGCGCTGGCCCTGGGCGGCGCCCTGGCGATGTCGTCCACCGCGGTGGCGAGCAAACTCCTGTCGGAGCGCATGGAGACAAACTCGCCGCACGGCCGGCAGATCATGGGGGTGCTGCTGCTGCAGGACCTGGCCGTGGTCCCGCTGCTGATCCTGGTGCCGGCGCTGGGGGGCGAACTGCAGTCGTTGCCGCGCGTGATGTTGCTCGCCGCGTTGAAGGGCGCGGTGGTGCTGGCAGTGGTGTTGTTTTTTGGTCAGCGATTGATGGGCGCGTGGTTTACCATCGTCGCCCGGCGCAAGTCGGCGGAGCTGTTCATGCTCAATGTCCTGCTGATCACCCTCGGCTTGGCCTACCTCACCGAACTGGCCGGATTGTCGCTGGCGCTCGGCGCTTTCTTAGCCGGCATGCTGATCTCGGAGACCGATTATCGCTTCGAGGTTGAACAGGACATCAAGCCCTTCCGCGATGTCTTGCTCGGGCTGTTCTTCATCACTGTCGGCATGTATCTCGATCCCCTGCTCATCGGCCGTCACCTCGCAGCGGTCCTCGGCATATTGGTCGGTCTGCTGGCCGCCAAGCTGGGCATTGGCGTCGCTTTGTCGCGCTTTGCCGGCGCCAGCTCGGGAAACGCGCTGCGCGCCGGCCTCTGGCTTTGCGCCGGCGGAGAATTCGGTTTCGTACTGCTGGCCCAGGTGGCCGAGGAGCAATTGGTCGGTACCCTGGTGACGCAACTGGTGCTCGCCGCGGTGGTGCTGTCGCTGATGCTAGCCCCCCTGCTCATCCACTTCAGCGACCGGATCGTGTTGCGTTTGGTGGCATCGGAATGGATGTTGCGCTCGATGGCGGTCACCCAGGTCGCGGCGCGCACCATCGCCAGCGAAAAGCACGCCATTCTCTGTGGTTACGGGCGCACCGGCCAGCATCTGGCGCGTTTCCTGGAACAGGAGGGCATCTCCTACGTCGCCCTCGACGTAGACCCCGAGCGCGTGCGCGAGGCGGCGGCAGCCGGTGATCCGGTGGTCTTCGGCGATGCGTCGCGGCGCGAGATGCTGATCGCGGCCGGCATACACCGCGCCAACGTCGTCATCGTCACCTCGAACGATCCCCAGCTCGCCCTGCGCGTGCTGCACCATTCGCGCGAACTGGAGCCCGGCCTGCCGGTGGTGGTGCGCGCCGCCGAGGAGGCCGATGTCGAACGTTTCGCCGCCGCCGGGGCGGCGGAAGTCGTCCCCGAGGCACTGGAATCCAGCGTCATGCTGGCGACACACGCCTTAGCACTCCTTGGCGTGCCCATGCACAGGGTCATCAAGCGGCTGAGAGAACTCAGGGAACAGCGTTACGTCCTGCTGCGCGGATTCTTCCACGGCGCCAGCGACAGCACAGACCACCTGACCGATGCACAGCAGCCGCGACTGCATTCCCTGGTGCTTGCGGAAGGCGCGCGCGCCATAGGCAGGAGTCTGGGCGAATTGAAACTCGATGAAGCCGGTGTCACCGTCTCGGCGATACGCCGCCGCGGCATCCGCGGGCTAGAGCCGGATGTCGAGACGCGACTCGAAGCGGGCGACGTCGTCGTGCTGCTCGGCGTGCCGGCGGCGGTCGCGGCGGCTGAGGAGAGGTTGCTAAGGGGCCATTAAGCTCGAAAGTTCGGCTGTCCGCATTCCGTGATCGACTTCTCGATGGCGGGAGCGCCAATTGGCCATGGATGAATCATCAGGCAGGAAGCAGCAAATAGCCGTCATTGCACCCGCTTCCGGGGGCGTCGGCAAACCGAATGTAGCCGCTGGATTTACGGAATAGCGCGGCTTTCTTGTGGCTCCTGTATGTCTGTCTGCGGCCATCCACGGACCCGCTCGGGGTGATGATGCCGCCACCTTGGCCGTTCGTGGGCCGTTGAATATGTCAACTTGCCCAAAGCTGTCCGAGATCTTGTCTGAGACCAACTTCGTTCCGCAATCACAACCCGGTGGCAGGCCATTGCCGCCTGAAAGCCTGGTGGACACAGGGGACTCGATGTTGCAGATGCGCTTAAGCCGCCGTTAAGGTTCTCCACCTATTCTGCCGCATGTCGATAACGCGATTTCTGGAGGACATGGTGGAAGATCGTAACAAGCCCCGTGTGGAGGTACCGACCGTAGGGCGATCCGGGAGGCGTCGATTTCCTGATGCCATAGTAGCTGCGGTCAGCGGTTTACTGATCATCGCCTTTGGTGGTCTGAGCCTGATCTTCGTCTTGCACGAGATGGTCATGGCCGCTTAGCAAGGCGTGATCTGTCTGTAGTATTCCGATGCCAAGAGTGGCCGTCGACATGACGCGCCTATTGACGGATGATCCGAGGGAGGAATAGCGCAATGAAGATGATCAAGTACCACACCGGTGAATCGTCGTTGCCTTGCAAAGGCGTCGATACAGAGAACAAGTCTCAACCGAGGCCCACCACGTGGACCACAGAGGAGGAGCGGAATGTTCTTCGGGATCTCGGCAACGGCGCCTCCCTACAGGCCGTGATGCGGCTCCACGGCATCTCTCTGGAAAAGGCAGTGGGTATCCAATCCCTGATTGATGCTTAGGGCTAGACATTCGAGAGGAGATCGTGCTGATGTTTGGATTTACTGAGGAACAGATTACTTCCTTCTGCCTTCCCTGTGGCATCGGCATCCTCCTCCTCTTCGCACTGTTTAAGCCCATCTACTTCGCTGGAGCAGAAGGGAGGCGGCGCCTGATGTGTGCCCGCTCGACGGCAAATCCATCAATGATGTGACAAAGATCGAGGATGACATGCAGACTTCAACCCGAAATACCGTCGGCAAGTCCGACGAGACCATGGCCGATAGCCTGCGGCAAGCGCCTGGACGGAGCGCCGGATTTTTTGCTTTCGGCTTCCTCGCCACGCCTTTCTTTGTGTTTGGTACGATACTTCTTCTCGTCGATAGCTTGAGGGTATAAATTTCCCATGAAGCAACGCATCCTCGTTTGGGATCTACCCACCCGCGTCTTTCACTGGTGCCTGGTCGGCTCCTTCGCCGGTGCCATGATCAGCGCAGAGAGCAGAGGCTTTCTCTTGACGCACATCGTCTTCGGCTACCTGCTGCTGGGCCTGATCGGCTTTCGGCTGGCATGGGGCTTTGTCGGCAGCCGTTATGCGCGGTTCTCGGACTTCGTGCGCCGCCCTGCGGTGGTGATGGCCCACCTGCGGTCCCTGGTGGCGCGTAATCCTTCCGGCCATGCAGGGCACAACCCCGCCGGCGCTGTCGCCATAATCGGCCTGCTGGTGTTGGGGGCCGCGGCAGCACTGAGCGGGTTGGCGACGTTCAACGGCATCGCCGGAAAACCGATGAAGGAATTCCACGAGGGCGTGTCCTACTTTATGCTGACGCTCGGGGGGGCTCACGTGCTCGGGGTGCTCGTCACCAGCGCACTGCTGCGCGAGAACCTGATACTGTCCATGTTCAGCGGACGCAAGTTCGGCGCGCCGAAAGATGCTGCGAGGCCCGCCCATGGCATCGTGGCGATCGTGCTCCTGCTCGCCGTTGGCGCTTTCGCCTGGGCCCTGGCGCGAGGCCAGCTTCCGGTCCTGATCGACCCGGCAATTCTGGCCGAGAGGATGAGCAGCGAGCATCACCACGGCAGACATCGCTGATGCGCATCCTGATCGCCGAAGATGACCGCCTGCTCGGCGAGGCTATCCATGCGGGCCTGAAGCAAAACGGATTCAAGGCGGAATGGGTGCGGGATGGACTTGCCGCATGGAACGCTTTGCAGGCTGAAGCGTTTTCTGCTCTGGTTCTCGATCTAGGCCTGCCAAAGCTAGCGGGTCTCGACTTGTTGCGTCGCCTGAGAGCCTCCAAGTCATCTTTACCGGTCTTGATACTTACCGCCAGAGACACCGCCAAAGATATCGTTTCGGGGTTAGACACCGGCGCCGATGACTATCTGGTCAAGCCCTTCGACTTGGGCGAACTGGCTGCGCGGTTGCGGGCACTGGTGCGACGGGCTGCCGGTACCCCGGCTCCCGTCCTCGAATGCGGAGCGCTGCGGATCGACCCGGCCGCGCGTTCGGTTGAATTTGAAGGCCGTACCGTGGAACTTGCAGCCCGGGAGTTTTCGCTGCTGCATGAATTGGTCCTCAATGCCGGCAAGGTTCTCTCGCGCACTCAACTCGAGTCAAAACTCTATGCCTGGGGTGAGGAAGTCGAATCGAATGCGCTTGAAGTCCATATCCATCATTTGCGCCGCAAGCTCTTGCCGGAGTTGATCCGCACCGTGCGCGGCGTTGGCTACATCGTACCCAAATGAATACATCCAAAGTGTACAGTCTGCGCTTTCGCCTGATCGCTGCGACGCTCTCCGCCATCACGGTTATATGGATCGCCTTGGCTATTAGCGCCTGGAGCGAGGCGACGTCTGAGGCAGATCGCCTGTTTGACCAGCATTTGAGCCAATTTGGCAAGATGATGGCAGGCCTGGTCAGTGATTCCAGTGCCGAGGAGGAAATCGCAGAACACCTGGAATCTCCCGGCTTTATTCCGCAGACGACCACCCAAGTCTGGTCCAAGGACGGCGAACTGCTATTTCGCACGGCCGACGCGCCCCCACAGCGGCTATCGGATGTGAAGGAGGGATTTTCGAACAGCGTCAGTGGCAACGAGCAGTGGCGTGTGTACAGCATCTCCGATGCCGAACACCGCTATCTGGTCCAGGTCGCGGAAGGGGCTGTCACTCGCGCTGCAGTCAAGAATGAGGTAGCCGCCCATTTGCTTATGCCCCTCGTCGTTGCCCTCCCCCTATTGGCAGGCGCCCTGATCTGGCTGATCGGCGCCAACCTCGGGTCTCTGACTCGCCTGGCTGCATCGATCGCTCAGCGTACACCGGAACGCCTCGATCCCATTCCGTTGGCCGATGTGCCAAGAGAACTGCAACCAATACTCGAGCAGTTGAACCGACTCTTTATCAGGGTAGGTCAGTCGATGGACCAGGAGAGACGTTTCACAGCCGATGCCGCGCATGAATTGCGTACCCCCCTTGCAGCGATGCGTGCCCAAGCGCAGGTGGCGAGGGCCACTCATGACGATAGCGAACGCGATCGCTCCCTAGGTAGCTTGATTGAGGCTAGCGACCGCACGACGCGACTAGTGGCACAGATGCTGACCCTCGCCCGTGTCGACGCAGCGGAAATTGGCGATAAATTTATAAGCACCAATATCCGCCAGATTGCCGCAGAGGCGATCGGGTTGGAGGTTCCGCTAGCGATTGCCAAGTCTATCGACCTTGGGCTTGAGGATGGCCCGGACGGAATGGTTAGCGGCAATCCGGTGCTGCTCGCGGTGCTCGTTCGCAATCTAGTCGATAACGCTGTCCGTTACTCGCCTGCCGGCGGTACGGTGACGGTTATCACTCGAGTTGAGGAGGGCAAGGCTATTCTAGATGTCCTTGATAGCGGGCCTGGAATCCCGGCGGACGAGCGGGCGCGGGTTTTAGAGCGATTTGCGCGAATAGATGGCCACCAGGAGACGGGGTCGGGCTTGGGACTGTCGATTGCCGCACGCATCGTCGAGTTGCATAAGGCGCGCCTTGAGCTAGCGGATGGGCCAGGAGGCAAGGGTTTGTGTGTGCGGATAACCTTCCCGCGCTCTTTCATCTTCTTGTCCAACTGCCGATAACAGTTCAGCCATGCCAATCTACTTGGGGTCATGGCTACCGAGCATGCTGATGCGAACCAGGTCCGCGACGCTACCTGCGTTCAGCTTGGCCATCAAATGCGACTTGTGGGCTTCCACCGTGCGTGCGCTTATACCCAGGGCTGGAGCGATCTCCCGATTATGCCGACCCCTAACGACGAGATCCATGACCTCTCTTTCGCGCGGCGTCAGGTCCCTGAGTGCCTGGGCGAGCTGTTCACGATGACGTATCTCCCCCAGGGTGAGTTCCTGTCGCCGCAGCGCCTCCGTGATTGCCTCGACCAAGTTCTCGTCATCGAGCGGCTTCTCCAGAAAGTCACTCGCGAAGGCCTTGAACGCCTGTCGCGCCGAAGCGGCATCACCATGCCCGGTCATGATGATCACCGGCAGATGGCAATCGCGTTCGAGCAAGCTCTGCTGCAGCGTCAATCCATCGATACCCGGCATTCTGAGGTCGATCAGCAGGCAGCCCGACCATTCGGCTCTCCAGGCTTTGAGGAAGTCCTCTCCGCTCGCGAATAGCGCTGTATGGTAGCCCTTCACACTGAGCATCAGTCCCAGTGAATCGCGCACCGACGGATCGTCATCGACGATAAAGATACAAGGCTCAGCTGCCAATTTTCACTCCTGAGGCGAATAATGGAAGGACGAATTTGAACACCCCGTGGTCTCCGGTTTCCGCCCAAAGGGCGCCGCCGTGGGCTTCGACGATGGAGCGGCTGAGGACCAGGCCCAAACCCATGCCACTCGACTTGGTTGAAACAAAAGGCTCAAACAAATGCCTAGCCGACTCGCCCGAAACGCCATGGCCTGAGTCCTCCACAGAGATGCCCAGCCTTCTTCCCGGCAGAACCTCTTTCGTTACGGTGATACGGCGTTCGGCGCGGGGCCGCTTGACGACTTCATCCAGCGCATTGGTCAGAAGGTTGCGCAACACCAATTCGATCTGCAGACGGTCGGCGTACAAGGTCAACTGGCTTACGCCCGTAATATTCAGGACGACTTCGTTTTGCTCGAACTTGCCCGCCAAATTCCGGACTGCCTCTTCAATGAGGGCGTCGACGTCTATTGACTCCATGTTCATGGCGCCGGTGCGGAAGAAGTCGCGTAGTCGCCTGACGACATCGGATGCGCGGCCCGACTCGTCGAGCATTTTCTGTATGGCTCCCGTCAGCCGCTCTCCTTGCTCCCCCTTCGCCAACAAGTCCTTGCAGGCCTTGCCGTAGGCGATCAGCGCCGTCATGGGCTGATTCAGTTCGTGTGCCAGGGCCGATGCCATTTCTCCCGCCGCTGCCAGGCGCAGCGTGTTCTTCAAGTCCTCCGCTGCCTGCTTCTGCTCATCGACGACGACACCGATGAAGAAGCCGACCAGCGCCAGCACGGCGCCGAGCATCTGCAGTTCGACCACCGGAATATTGTCAATGGGTAGCCACTTGACGACGACGATGATGCCGATCTGGACCACGAAGGCTATCAGAGCGGCTCCCTGAAGGCCTTGCCGCGTGCCAGCCCAGACGATAGGCAGGAATAGAAAATAGAAATGCTTGAATTCGGTATGCGGAACCAGGCCAAAGACGATCCACAACATGAACGCCGCAAGCAGCACATAGCCGGCCGTCTCCCAGTGAAGGGTAGCGAACCTCAACCGGCTTCGCGCATGATCATCCAGCAGCAGCCAAAGGAACGGCATCGAGCCGACGATGCCAACGATGTCACCGACCGCAAAGCGCTGGAATGCGGTAGCCCACTGCCCTTGCGGAATCAGGCCTGCCAGGTAGAGAAGAGAGATATAGACCAGGCCATTGACGACCGATCCCGCGATTACGACGATCAGCCAGGAAAGCAGGTTTGCGCGCCGGTCGAGCGTCTTGCCGCCAGCAAATTGGCGCCGCAGCAGTTCGCCGATAAGGCCGTAGCCCAAGGTCAGCAGCGCCGAAAACGCGGCGGTCAGAAACCAACCGGCCAGCAGTCCGCGCACGCCGATGTCGGCGAGCATGATGGCTGCGAACCAGGGCAGCGCAGCACGCTTGCCGTAGCGCATCCAATAGGCCAGTCCTAGCGCCGGATCGGGGTTCCAGGGCGTGATGTTGAGCCCGTACAGGGCGTCGATGTAGCTGACCCAGTCGAGCGCCAGGAAGACGGCGATGAAGCTCAAATCTGGAAGCCAGCGGATCAAATAGCGGCGCATCAGGATCACGGTCTTCTGCGGATCAGGAGATTATGCCCCGTAGCATCGCGAATCGCATCATTGTTTCCTTATCAGTGAAGCACGTAGACGACGTCTAATGGTCTGATCCAACACAAATTGTTGACCAACTGTCGGGCGACGATACAGGCAGCAGGCAAGGGAATCGCTGTGCGTGTTGCCCGAATTTACGCTGCGCAGCACAAACCCTAGGATGGCCGGGCTCTTTTAGGCACCCAAAGTCCATGCACCGCTGAGCACCATCACCATCACCATCGGGGCGTAGTTGGCCTGGATTACCAGCCCGACTGCGCCGCCGCCGATCCCCATGCAAATGCGTCTTCGCCCAACTATGCCTACGCCGCTTGCCTCCTCCCCCGCCAAACTCGTTGTTGCGAGCGGTCTGCAGGGCCTGGATTCCATCATCGAAGGTCTGCGCATGGGCGACAACGTCGTTTGGCGTGTCGATAACGTCGATGACTATCGCGCCTTCGTTGCGCCGTACGTCGCGGCTGCGATGGGTGCCGGCCGCCGCGTGATCTACGTACGTTTCGCTTCGCATCCGCCATTGGTAGAGAGCGCTGCCGTCAGCGCCGTCTATGACCTCGATGCTTACCGGGGCTTCGAGGCATTTACCGTTCAGTTGCACAGCATCATCGCGAGTGAAGGGCCGGAGGTGTTTTACGTCTTCGACTGCCTTTCCAACCTGCTCGAGGCTTGGGCCAACGACAGCATGGTTGCCAATTTTTTCCGCGTGACCTGTCCCTATTTGTTCGAATTGCGCACCGTCGCCTACTTCGCGCTGCAAAGAGGTGCCCACTCGTTCACCACCGTGGATCGAATCCGCTCCACGACGCAGTTGCTTCTCGACCTCTACAACAAAGACGGTGTGCTCTACCTGCACCCGCTCAAGGTCTGGCAGCGGTCTTCGCCTACGATGTTTCTGCCGCATCGGCACGCCGACGGTCGGTTCACTCCGGTTACCGTCAGTTGCGAGGCTACCAGCTTGTTCGCCGGCCTGCGTGGGCGCGCCGCGGGAAATGCGGAGCGTCAACTCGATTCCTGGGAGCGCCTGTTCATGCGCGCCGCCGATCTGCAGACCTCAGGCGCGCCGGCCAGCGAAATGCAGGCCATGGTGGAACAGCTATGCCGATTGTTGATCGGACGCGATGTGCGAATTCTGAATCTGGCGCACGGTCACTTCACCCTCGATGATCTGCTGCACATCAAGGAACGGCTGATCGGCACAGGCTTCATTGGCGGCAAGGCGGTCGGCATGTTGCTGGCCCGGGCCATCCTGCGCTCCGATTCGAAAGAGTACTGGGACGAGGTGCTGGAGCCGCACGACTCCTTCTTCATCGGTTCCGATCTGTATCACTCCTTCATCGTCAATAACGGCTGGTGGCCGCTGTTCACCTGGCAACGCAGTGAAGAGGGCTACCTCGATGGCGCCTACCAGCTGCGCGAGCTGTTCTTGAAGGGCAGCTTTCCCGAAGACATTCAGCTGGAATTCCAGAAGATGCTGGAATATTTCGGCCAGTGCCCAATCATCGTCAGATCCTCGAGCTTGCTGGAGGATGGCTTTGGCAATGCCTTCGCCGGAAAGTACGACAGCTACTTCTGCGTGAACCAGGGTACCCCCGAGGAGAGACTGACCCAGTTCATGCAGGCGGTAAGAAAAGTCTATGCCAGCACCCTCAGCGAAGAGGCACTGCAATACAGGTTGCAGCGTGGCCTAGCCCGCCAGGAAGAGCAGATGGCGCTGCTGGTTCAGCGCGTCTCGGGCGCCTACCATGGAGAACTGTTCTTCCCGGCTTTCGCCGGGGTCGGCGTGTCCTACAACACCTTCGTCTGGCGCCACGATATCGATCCGCGGGGGGGAATGCTGCGCATCGTGGTCGGCCTGGGAACACGGGCTGTCGACCGGGTGGAGGGCGACTATCCGCGCGTTGTGTCGCTCGACAAGCCGCTGCTGGTTCCCTACGCCGACGAAGAAGGCCGGCGTCGATTTACGCAGCACGACGTCGACCTGCTCGATGTGGCCCAAAACAGTTGGGTCACGGTACCGCTCAGCAAATTGTCCGCGGAAGACAAGACGCTGCCTCTGGAACTGTTCGCCGAGCGCAAGGATGATCGCTGGGTGGTCACCTTTGACACGCTGCTGACGAAGACGAACTTCACCGAGACCATGCGTCGCCTGCTGGCGACGCTCGAACGCGCCTACGACTATCCGGTGGATGTGGAATTTGCCGGCACCTATGCCAGCGACGGTCGCCTCTACCTCAACCTCATCCAATGTCGCCCGCTGCAGACTCGCGGCATACAGGCCAAACGCGTGGAGATCGACGCCGGCAAAGATGCGGAAGTGCTGTTCAAGAGCAAGGGCCGCTTCATGGGAGGCAGCATCGTTCAGCCAATCGCACGCGTGATCGCCGTCGACCCGGAGCGCTATTCAAACCTGTCGTTGTCTGACCAGTACCAGGTTGCCCGCGTCATCGGCCGCCTCAACCGCTGCACAAGATCAAGCCGTGATTTGGCGACCTTGCTGATGGGCCCGGGAAGGTGGGGAACCTCGACACCGAGCCTGGGGGTCCCTGTCCGCTTTGCCGAAATAAACGCCATGGCGGCAATTGTCGAAGTCGCCTTTTCAGCCAGGGGACTCCAGCCTGAACTGTCGTTCGGCACGCATTTCTTCCAGGATCTGGTGGAGACGGGCATCTTCTACGTGGCCCTGAATCCAGGACAGCAAGACTGCCTCATGCACGAAGAGGCAGTCACTTCGCTGCCCAACCGCCTGGCTGAACTGCTGCCCGATGACCAAGGTCTGGCAGCGGTGGTGAGCGTTGTGGATCTGCCTTCCGGCTGGCGCTTGCTGGCTGACATCGTGAGCCAGCAGGTGATCTGCGCCAAATTGGAGGGGGCAGCTTGAGGAAGCGACCTCGCGCGCGCAGTTGCGGCGAGGGCTATCGACTATCCATTGTTGCAAGCATACGACCAAGCAGTTTTTTTGTATCCAAGGGGAGAAATCATGGCAATAGCGTTGGAAGAAAAGATCGAGGCCATCTATCAGAAGGTCAAGGCACGAAATCCGGGCGAGGACGAGTTTCATCAAGCGGTAAAGGAGGTGCTCGAATCGCTTGGCCCGGTGCTGGTAAAGTATCCCGAGTTTGCAGAGCAGAAGATCATCGAGCGCATCTGCGAGCCGGAACGGCAGATCATCTTTCGTGTGCCCTGGCAGGACGACCGGGGCGAGGTGCACATCAACCGTGGTTTCCGTGTCTGTTTCAACAGCGCGATAGGCCCGTACAAGGGCGGCCTGCGGTTTCATCCTTCCGTCTATCTCGGCATCATCAAATTCCTCGGCTTCGAGCAGATTTTCAAGAACGCCCTGACCGGCATGCCCATCGGTGGCGGCAAGGGTGGTTCGGATTTCGATCCAAAGGGAAGGTCGAACAACGAGATCATGCGCTTCTGCCAGAGCTTCATGACCGAGTTGTATCGCCATTTGGGCGAGCACACGGACGTACCTGCCGGTGACATCGGGGTCGGCGGCCGGGAAATCGGTTACCTGTTCGGACAATACAAGCGCATCACCAACCGCTACGAGTCGGGCGTTTTGACCGGGAAGGGGATAGGCTGGGGCGGCTCGCTGGTGCGCACCGAGGCGACAGGATACGGCGCCGTCTATTTTGTGCGCGAGATGCTCAAGGTGCGCAAAGACAGCGTCGAGGGCAAGACCTGTGTCGTCTCGGGGTCGGGCAACGTCGCCATCTACACCATAGAGAAATTGCACGAACTGGGCGCGAAGGTAATCGCCTGTTCGGACTCCAACGGCATAATCGTCCACGAGAAGGGCATAGACCTCTCCCTGGTCAAGAAACTGAAGGAGGTCGAGCGGCGCCGCATATCCGATTACGCCACCTACCACAAGGACGCCAAGTACATCGCGGGCGGCAACATCTGGGAGGTTCCTTGCCAGATCGCCATGCCTTCGGCGACGCAAAACGAGATCAATGGCAAGGACGCCAAGATCCTGGTGAAGAACGGCTGCATCGCCGTCGGCGAAGGTGCCAACATGCCGACGACACCGGAGGGTGTGCGCGTTTTCCTCGACGCCAAGATCGCCTATGGCCCGGGCAAGGCGGCGAATGCCGGCGGCGTGGCGACATCGGCGCTGGAGATGCAGCAGAACGCCAGTCGCGACTCGTGGTCGTTCGAGTACGCCGAACAGAAGCTCGACAAGATCATGACCGGAATTCACCAGGTAACCTATGAAACTGCCGACGAGTTCGGCGCGCCGGGAAATTATGTCGTGGGTGCCAACGTCGCCGGATTCATCAAGGTCGCACAGGCGATGGTGCCGATGGGTTTGATCTAGCGGGAGCGCCAGCCATCTCACTTCACTGCGAACACTAGAGACCGACGGTACCGGCCGGACTTGGGCGGGCATGGAGGTACATCCATGCCAAGGCCAGCGGCCGTCACCGCAACACGTCCTTCCTGTGGCGACGACTGACAGTGGATCCTATCTAACCGTCAATCGGTATTTGGTATAGGTTAATGCGCGTGCCCAGCGTGATGCGGGTCATGTGCCTGTCCCGCGCCCTGCGCATCCAGCCATAGCCGCTCCACGTAGTGGACATAGGGCACATAGGCCTCGACATACGCACGTCCCGCCTTGACGTCGTTCGGGTCAAGATTGCGCTGGCTCGCGGCGGCTTCAAATTGCGTCTGCACGCCCTTGCGTATCGCGTCGGTGAGCAGCTTCAACACCTGGTCGATCGAGCCGCTCCCAAGCGCTCTATCGGCAGCCGGAACCGCCGGGCCAAGGTCGCGACCCGCAGGTTTTATCCCCGTGTAAGGCGCCCCTTCCCCGGCCCGATGTATGTGCACCAGCGTTTCGAAGAAATGCGTGTCCGCTAGTTCGCGAGCCTGTCCACCGAGTTTGCGCACCGACTCCGTTTGGTCGAACACCCTTCGGATCTCGCCTTCGTCTTCGACCCGCACCCAAGGCAGGACCAAGTTGACGTTGCCGGTTTCGAGTGCCTTTCTCGCAACCGTCACCGCCGGTCCATCCAACCCATCGCAATGCCCAAACGCCCAGATCAGCGCAAGGCCACCATTGCCCAGTCCGAAGACGTTTGTGACGAGGCCGCCGGCAGAGTCATCGAGCCCGAAATGCTGGGCCAGCGATTTCCACGTTAGGTACAAGACGCTGGCAAACAGCACCAGTGCAGTGCGCGATTTCAACAGCCCTTGGATGTTCATGGTATTCACCTTCAAACGGTTGTAGTGGTCTAAGAACCTATAACAAGAGTCAATTGCTTGCAACCTGACGTGGGGGAGCACAAGGGGAGGTATCCCCTCGTGCTGGAACAGGCCCTCAATGCTGATGGGCGGTTGCCGCGGCTTCCGGGGCCTGGCCATGAGCCGGGCTCGCGGCCGCTTCGTAGATGCGCTCGACCGAATGGATGTACTTGACATACGCATTCACGTAATCTTGTCCGGCCGCAACGTCGTCAGCTTTGAAATCCTGCTTTGCGATTACGTCTTTGAATTGCGCCCCCACACTCTTGTGCACCGCGTGTGTGAGCAATTCCGCCAAAGGCTCGACCGATCCCGTTTCCAGCGCCTTGTCGCCGGCCACCACCGCCGGGCCAAGGTCGCGACCTGCGGGTTTTATCCCCGTGTAAGGCGCCCCTTCTCCGGCACGATGCACCCGCACCAGGGTCTCGTAGAAGTAGTGGTCAGCCAGTTCCTTGGCCGAAGGGTTCAACTGCCTGACTTCGAGCGCCTTGCGAAATGCGTCCTTGATCTGCGCTTCGTCAGTGTGCTGTACCCAGATCAGCACACGATTCACGTTCCCGCTGTCGAGCGCTTGCTGCGCTGATTTGATGACAGGCCCGTCCTCGCCGTCGCAATGCGCCGATGCAGGACCCGCCGCGAACAACAGTGCCAACGAAATAGTCGCCAAGGCCGCAGCTTTGACAGTGATTTTTTGATATCTCATGATATGTAATTCTCCAGTGTTGGTTACGGACTACGTTTCGATTCGGGACGTGCCGCGATGAGCGGAGCGTCCTGGCTCGGTCCCGATTCGACCGGGCCCTACTGATTAAACGAAGCCGTTGGAGATTTGTTCCGGAATCTTTTTGAAGCCGCAACGCCTGCGCCTGATCGGGCACGCCTGTGCGCCATCAGGCGGCGCCGGTGTGGATCAGCGTGCGTGCAGTTTCTGCGCGCCGCTGGTGTTCCGCGGGTCTTGCTTGAGCAGGAGGTCCGCGAGGGCAGTTCGCTGCTCCGGGCTCAGCATCTCGCGCTCCTTCATCAGTTGCACGATGACGTTGCGCTGTTGCGCTTCCTGCAGGGCAAAAATCGCCGCGCGCTCGCGTTCGATCACCGCCGCGTCGGGCTGTCCGGCAAATATCTCGCGCACTAGTCGCTCGCGGTGAGCCTGGATCTCGCGTCCGGCGTCGTTCAAGGCCTTTACGAAATCCTGCTCCATCCCATGCCAGCGCTCTCGCTGCTTCGGATCGAGAATCAAATAGTCCGGCACCCGCTCGTGGCCCATGCCGAATAACGCGACTTCGGTCGCGCCTTCGGCGCGTCGGGCCTGAAACCATGCGCCGGCGAGCACGCCCGCATTGATGAGCAGCGATAGCGCGAGCAGCAGATAAACCAAGTAACGTTTCATGTCAGCGCCCCGTCGGCTGGCAAACTTGCAGCGCCGGGCACAAAGCGCCGGGAGGATTCGCGGTGAAAGCGGCCATCTGCAGCGCCGCAGGTTGTGCCGCGACTTGGGACCCAAGCATCAGCGCACTGCCTAGATAGACTCCGAGCGAAAGTGAGAGGGCGCCGCCGAACGTGGCCGGCGCGACCTGCCACCAGCGCCAGCGCCGCGGCCGCGGCTTCGGCTTGGGGACGACTGCGGCGGCGATGCGGCGGTCCACCAGAGGTGCGAAGTCGACGCCGGGCGCAACGTCGGGCAGTGCGGCGAAAGTTGTCCGCAACTGCCTGAACTCAGCCAGCACCGGCGCGCAGATCGCACAGCCCGCGACATGCGCGTCTAGCGCAACGCGAGCGGGCTCATCCAGTTCATCGTCGACCAGGGTTGAGAGTGCCTCGGTTCTTGGGCATTTTTCGGTAGGACTCATGGCCGGCTCCTCGCGTGAATTTCGATCAGGGCGGCTCGCGCACGGGCCAGCCGCGACTTCACCGTCCCCTCGCTCAGCGACAGCACGCGTCCGATCTCTTCGTAAGACATTTCTTCCACCTCGCGCAACAGCAATATTTCTCGGTGCTCCGGTGCCAACCTCTTCAGGCTCGCTTCCAGTTGCCGCACTTCCTGCGTGGCCTGCGCCTGACGCTCGGGACCTGGTTCGCAACTCGGCGCATCGAAAGAGTCCTCCATCGGCACGAATTCGACCAACTTACGCCGCCGCAAAGCATCGAGCGCAGCGTTATTTGCGATCCGGAACAGCCAGGTGCGGAACTGCGCCTCTGGTTGCCATTGCGGAAGCGCCTGCCAAGCCTTGACGAAAGCATCCTGCGTCAGTTCCAGCGCGTCATCGTGCGATCCGAGCATGCGCAGCAAATAGCGGTAAACGCGTTCCTGATGGCGCCGCACCAACTCGGAAAATGCTTTTCGATCACCGGCTTGCGCGCGCCTTACCCAGTCTTCGTCGGGTCCATCGGAAGCCAGCACACCGATCACCTCATTCTATATAACGTATGGCGACAAAATTGGTTCCCTGGATATCATACTTCAGTGCCAATCCGCTTTGGGTTGCCAGATGTGCTCGTCATGCTGACGCCCGCACGCGAGTGAGAAGTGCGCCGCCGCCACATCAGGTGGTGCGCGCCGTTGGCAGTGGATGTCGAGGGCCTGCTTTCCGGAAGACTATCCGTCCGATTCCCTCGCCAATGAGCGAGCGTCAGCAAACGGGGTTGGCCAGCAATTGCATGACCCGGCCATATCCATACCGTCGAGTTGGCCATTCCTTCGGCACGAGCGTACAAAAGACGGAGCGAAGAAAATCGAATGAGTTGAGCGACGACAGGGCGTTACACCTGCGATTATCCCGAGAGCCGCGCCGGTCCGGTTTCAGGCCCGGCTTACCGTGGTCTGCGACAATTGGGCTTCACCCGGCACTTTTCCAGTGCCGCGCCGCTCAATGCTTACTAGACCACATTGGCCATGCCGTTGGAAGCATTTGTAATGACTTTTTATTCGATACAGTCTGGGCAAGTCGGCACAATGGGCGCTGGGCGGCCACAAGCGGTCCCAGGGACTCCGACACGAACGCCGATTTTGGGAAATCTGTCAGACCGAGTCGAGGTGATACGGGGCCCTTTGACTGTTTTCCTGAACCGGTGAACCGGGGTTAGCCCTGAATGTTCACGCCACCGCTTCTAGGATCTCGGCTAGGCGCTTCGGCGCGTCGACCATGACGTCGTGCCCGGCTTCCTCGGCGTAAAAAACAAAGGTCTTCCATGTCGGATCGGCTTTGCATTTGGCGAGCGCCGCATCGAAGTGCGGCTGCGGATAGCTGACGGCGCGGATATAGGTCTTCTTTGCCACCTTGTCGCGCGCACCGCTGAGTACGATGGGCTGGACCGCGGGGCCCGTCGGCTGTGGCGTCATCTTGGCCTGTACCCAGGCGGCGTTGCTCGGATCGCGTATCCGGAACGCTTCCGCCTTAGGCACCGGGCGCCCAGCCTCGCCTTTGGCAATTGCTTCGCGAAGCTGTTCCTGGAACTGGGAACTGGAGGTGTCAATTCCTTTCTGGCCGTTCTCAGGAAGGTGTGCATCTAGATAGACGATAGAAGCCACCTGTGGCAACACATTCTCCACCGCGCCTGAAATCGGCCAACCGCCATATGAATGGCCGACGAGGACCGCGTGCGCAATGTCTTCCCACTTGAACAGGTTGACGATGTCGGCGATGTGCGTGTCGAGGTTGATCGAGGTGGAGAGGAGGTGAGAGCGCTCGGCAAGACCTGTCAATGTCGGCGTATAGACGCGATGGCCTTTTGCGGTGAGCATGTCAGCGACGTGGCGCCAGCACCAGCCGCCGTGCCATGCACCGTGGACGAGTACGAATGTGCGGCCTCGATCCTGAGCCAGCATGGGTGCCGATCCCGTGGTCGCTGCGACGACGATGCCCGCACCGGCTGCCGCAGCGTTGAGCGCATCGTGACGTGTCGCTACCATAGTCACTCTCCTTGGCTGTTCTGAAGGTATTAACGGGAAGCTGATTGTAGCCTTAGCGAGGTGATCATGGTCTTAGGGGCGGTTTGTCTGGGGGGTGCCCCATCCAGGCTTCCAAAATCCGCTACACACCACAGGTGGCTGATCACGATAGAGCCGGACGTCGACACGCGACTCGAAGCGGGCGACGTCGCCGTGCTGCTCGGCGTGCCGGCGGCGGTCGCGACGGCTGAAGAGAGGCTATTGCGTGGGCATTGAATTAGAGTGACTTGCAGAGGGCGTACAGTTCGCTGTCGTCCGCGGCGTTGTAGCCGATGCTGTTCTGCACTGCGGTGGCGCGCGTGGCGTTGGCGCTACAACCACGAACCAGCGGTTGCCGGTTCTGGCTGTAGGCTCTCATGGTTCCGGTCTGCGGCTTGCCGTCGTCGAACTGGGCGTCGAGCGCCGAGGCGATCTTGCCGCTCAGGTTGCTCGAGCATATGACCGGGCCGGAAAGTTCTGGCGCGGCCGTGGTGCCGGTGCCGGTCTGCACCCCGAATATGCCCCCCGCCGCATTTGATGCCTGCTCGGAGAGGCCGGCGTCACCTGCCAGGAACCCTGCCAAACGCAGATGTCTCCAGAAGTAGACCGACTCCACGCTGCCGCCTGGATCGGCGCAGAACTCGCCGGCTATGGTGCCACCCCTGTCCCCGTCCGGCACGCCGGCGCCCCAGCGCGCGGAAGCCCCGCTGTCATCACCCGGGAGTGCCTTGAACCGCTCCTGATAGGCGTAGGCGGCAGCAGAGATGGCGCTAAGGTCGTTGGCAAGGTTGCGGATCTTGGCGCTGCTAATCAATTCCTGGCCTTTGAGCGTGCCGCCCAGAAGCAGCGCGATGATGACGAGGACGATGGCGATTTCGACGAGGGTGAAGCCGCGACATCTGCGCTGCATGGTTTCGTCCTTTCTTGGAAGGTTAGGCGGAGAGTAATTTCTAGGGGAGCCGTCCGGCCGCGACCAGACGGTTATAAAGGATGGTCGGCGGTAGCCACAGGAGCTGGTCGTCGAACTCTCCGCCGTTACCGCCCACGCTGCGAGCGTCGTGAGCGACGAAGACGCGATCGCCGTCCCGGTTGGCGCCAGCATCGGGCCCTCTCGCCGCATCGTCGGGATTCTTGCCCGTCGAATAGACAACGGCGACGGCGCTTTGTGTCAATGCGCTCGCGCTAGCGCAGTCGGCATTGGCTGCTCCGGCGTGGGCGATGCTCGCGGCGCCGCTGCATATCTGCAGACTGGACGGCGGCGGCGTACCCTGGCCGGCCCAGTAGTTGCGCATGCCGTTGCTGTCGGTAAAAGTGGTCGCGGCGCCGGCGGGACCGGCACTGACGGCGTAGCGCAGCCGCCCTCCCCAGGCGTCGAGCAGGTAACCCTGGTCGTCGCTGGGGGACAGACCAAGCGTGATCGCCGGAACGTAGCCGCCAGCCGCCCCGCTGCCACCGCTGGAGCAAGCCGCTGTGCCGCCGCCTGCTTCGATGCCGGTCGCGGAGCCCTTGGCGGGGCAGGGCATGCGGCCGAAGGCGATGGCAAAACCCAGCAGGGCGTCGCGCACCTCGTTGAGAGTGCGCTTCGTCTCGGCAATCCTGCGTGACTCGCTTTGCGCCGCCAGTGGTGTGAGCAGGCTGGTGGCTAACACGCTCGCTACCACCAGGACGATCGCCAGTTCCACCAGGGAGAAGCCGCCATACCGCGAGCTCATGGACAGGGTGCTGCCTGGAGGGAGGTGTCGATGCAGTAGAGGATGTCATTGAAGAGCGGGGTTGCAACTCCGCTGCGGTAGTTGGCGTTGCCACTGGCGTTGGGATGAGTCGACGCGTTGCGCTCCTCGAGGTAGTTGCTGATGGCTGCTCTGTCGCCGACGCCCGAACGCTGCTGTCCGGAAATTCTGGCGCCGGAGAACACGATGATGGCGGCGTAGCGACCGCTGCCATTTACGCTCAGACAGTCGCCACAGACGCCGGGACGGCTTGCCACCGGGGCGTAGGCGCCGGACACCGCATAGAAGAGATGATCCTTCCAGTTCTGATACCACTCGTCGTCGAGGGCCGACCAGGGCGACGGGCAGTTGCCGGCCATGATGAGTTCGGGGGTGCCCATGGTGTTGCCGGTCGCGTTCCTCGACAGGGCAACGCGATACGGCAGGCGTCCGGCGAAGCGTCCGCCTTCGTCGGCGTATGCGTCGTTGTCGCCGTAGTCGGCAAGAGCGAGCGGCGCCGTCCACGGCAGTCGCGGGTCGGTCGCCCCGGCGCGGTTTCGCGTGCCGTAAGCGGCGACGCACCGGCTCAAGCGTTGCAGATGCTCGTTGATCTGCGCCAGAAAATTCGAGCGTTTTTGCACGGCGGCGAATATTTCCCGCGGTGTGACGACCATCAACCGGTCGTTAACACCATTGCCACTACCGCCGGCGATGAACGTGGTCAGCGCGCCCGGCACAGAAGACATCACCGCGTTGTTCAGCTCGCCGTTGGCGTCGAGGTAACTTTCAGCGCGATAGTTGCCGCCGCACAGCGGCGCCACGGAAGTCGCATCGCGCCGCTGCACGCCCATCGGTGTACCTGGGGCAAAGATCACGGCGGCAGCGCGCTCCTCGGAAATCGCGCCGGCGACCAAGGATCTTCCGTCAGCTTCCATGACAACCAACTGTCCGAGGCTGTCCCAATTCAGCATATCGGCGGCGGGGTCGTTTTTGAAGGCGCCCGATACGGCGTACCACAGACATTCGCCGCTACCATCGCGCAAGGGCTCCAGCCCGAGTTGGTGCCAGGGCAGGCGGCCGATGACGCTGACACCCTTGCGGCCGCAGGGAGGATCGGGACTGCCCTCATGCACGTTGACGCCGCGCGTGCCGGTGTCGGGGCATGGCAGGTAGCCGGGGAGCTTGTTGGGGTGCGACTCGCCGTAGGTCAGCGCGTAGGCGATCAGGGCTTCCTTGGCCAGGGCCAGCGCCGCATCGCTGGCAGCATCACGATCTCGCAGCAGGGCCGAGGGGTGTTGGACGAACAGCGCCGCGGCGGCAAATAACGTCAGGACCAACAGCAGAAAAAGTGCCACGCCGCGTTGTCTCACGCCGCAGGGCCGCCCCAAGGCGGGAGCAGCCAACCCCCTGCGAGCGCAGCGAGCCGGAGTCACCCTCTTCCTCGGGAAGAGGGCCGGGGTGTAGGTGCTCATCTCGCTGCTTCCCCGACGCGCAGGCGTAAGGGCCGCCTTCCGGTTAGACGCAGATCGACTTGCGAGGGGTCGCGGTCATCCGCGCCCAGGTCTATTTGCTCTGATTTCTGGTACAGCGGCTGCCCGTTTAACCAGATCGTCGAACGGCCGGCCGAACGCCAGACGAGGCCATTGAGCGCCAGCCTCGCATATCCGGTCTGCGCTTTGCCGGCGGCGAGTTGCCTTCTGTATTCGAGTGCGGCCCGCTCATCCGGGCTGAAAAACAGCCGCCCGAGCGGGGCCGCTTCGGCGCTCAACGCGCAGCACAGCGCGGCGGCGAGGGCCGCGTTGGCCACCATCGTGTTTGCCCCGGCACTCACGGGGCACCCTTGGCGCTGCGCGCCTTCCCGCGAGGCGGGAGCGATCCATCCTTCGGGCGGCCGCGCGGATGTCTCATGTCTCTTCGTGCAAGCTAAGCCAGTCGATGCTGCATTCGGCGCGCAGCGTCGCTGCAATCCCGTCGCCATCGCCATCGTGGCTGCCGGCGGGGACACGCTCGATGCTGCAAGCGCGCACGCGTAGATAGGCACCTACCCGGGATCTCAGGTCGGCGAGCAAGCCGAGCAGATCATCCTCGTGGAGCAGATCCATGCGCAAATGCATGCGGTTAGCCCGCAATTCCGGATTCCGCGGTGCACCTGGGTCCAAGCGGACCTGCGCCGCGAAATCGGCCTCCGGTGAACTGACGTGGCGCCGGGCGGCGGCTTTGCGCAGCTGTGCCAGCCATTCCAGGCGCCCCTCTGCACCAGGGCTGTGGCGCCGCGCGATCTCCCGATAACGCTCCAGTCGGGCGAGGTACTCGCGATGCTCGGCGTCCATTCTGGCCAAGCGCTGTTCAGCCGCACGCAGGTCTTGCTCGGCTAGCAGCCTCGTCTCGCGAGCGGGGACGAGACGCAGATGGGCTGCGAGCGCCAGGGCCAGGGCGAATGCGGCCAGAACCGTGCAGCCGACGATGAGGGCGCGGATGCGCAACAGGTCTCCCAGGCTCAGCCCCACTGTCATCACCGTGGCACGACAGCCAGGCGCAAGATGAAGCGAGGCGTCTCGCCGACTATCCGGTCGAGGTCGCCCTGGGCAAGCGCCCGCTGCGCATCGATCGCGGCTGGCCATTGCAAGGTGTCCACCGCCAATCCGGTCGTGCGCCGCAGAGCTGCCGCGAAGCCCTTGACCGCTGCTGCTTGCGCCGCGACATCGTCGCCCGGCAGCAGCGGCAGACCGGCGTGGATTTCGATGCGCTGGACCTGCGCCTGGGTTGCCGGCTCTTGGTCCTGGCCCCAATCAAGGCGTTCGAGCTCGATGCCCTGCGTCTGATCGAGCGCCGCGCCGATTTGCGCCAGGGTCTCTGGCAGGAGGGTCTCCTCGCGCTGAAGAGCGTCTACGCGTTCAAGCACAGCTTGCAGCCCACCTGCGTCAAGCTGTTTCGTCGGCCTGCTGATGAGAGTCGTCTGGTAATTGCTGCGTGCCGCAGCAATGCGCGCGGCGAGCGGCGCCTGCTCGTCGCCGAGACGACCGTATTCCGCGAGGTCCCGTGCAGCGCTCGCGAGGCCAGCGAGAATGATGGCTGCCGTGGTCGCCCTCAGGAGGGACTGGATTCGTCCCAGGTGGTAGAAACGACGCAGCCCGGGTGGCGCGTATTGCGCAGCGGTTGTCCGGCGCACCATCAGATGCAGGAAAAGACTGTCACTGCGTGAATCCTGAGGCAAAGGTAGCTGTTCAGCCCGACACTGGAATTAGCGGGGTAAAGCTGACGTGATTGGTGGTTGTGAAATTTGTGGCGTAGCTGATGATACGGGGCATGAGCGAGATGCCGGATCTGACGCGACTGA
>Ga0172380_10002892_pt1 | contig 25005 bp, 36 predicted proteins | sample Leawe162metaG_FD_119747 | JGI IMG/M metagenome (GOLD analysis project Ga0172380, IMG submission 119747) | Leachate microbial communities from a municipal landfill in Southern Ontario, Canada - Leachate well 162 metaG | ecosystem: Engineered > Solid waste > Landfill > Unclassified | place...
CTTGCGGCGTCCCCTGCGGCATCCCATGCGGCATCCCTTGCGGCGTCCCTTGCGGCATCCCATGCGGCATCCCTTGCGGCGTCCCTTGCGGCATCCCATGCGGCATCCCTTGCGGCGTCCCTTGCGGCTGCCCTTGCGGCGTCCCATGCGGCGTCCCTTGCGGCGTCCCTTGCGGCGTCCCATGCGGCGTCCCTTGCGGCATCCCCTGCGGCGTCCCATGCGGCTGCCCGAGTAGGGAATACCTTCCAAGCCTTGTCTTTTCTGCCTTTCTTTTTGGCAAAGAAATTAACATCCTTGATGGACGCCACGAAATCCATGGCCTCGAAAAACCAAGGCCGGTCTTCCTTCCATGCCTTCAATTCCGCGCGGCATTCCTTCTCCGCCCATTTTGCGTTGTACCACGAGGGCAGGATGTCTTGATCGGTCTTGAATTCCCATTTCGAGAACGGGAGCAGATACTTGTTGTCCGGCGGCGCAATCTCTACACGGACAATCTTTTGGGGATCATCCTTGAGCCCGAAGTGCTCGATGATTGCCTCGTGCCGATCATCCGATGGATGCCGGTAGATCCGCTCCCGAGTCACAACAAAACTCGCTAATCTGCACATCTCCTCCCCCTTTCATCGCTCGCGGGTCCTCCCAGTAAGTCCCCGCGAACGCGCTACTTCCTATCAATTATGTATAGCAAATCTCCGCTTGCCTTATCATAATATATCGCGCGGTCTATCCTGTCAAGCATAATCTTATCTTTTTTTTCAGTCCACGGCTCGCGTGTAAGCCTTAACATGTCGCGTATCTTATCTATATCCGTCATTACCATTCTCCTTGCAATAATAGTTGCATCATTTTTTTATAATTAGGAATTCTAATTATATTTTTACGGAAGCTATATTCTATTTGTTTGATACGTTCCCTACTAAGATCAAAAATAACGCCCAATTCCCTATAATTCAATTCTCCAGTCATTCTATGTCGTACAATTGCACGGTCTCTATCTTTTGGCACAACCTCTTTTAATAATGTTAATAGCATACGGATTCTTGTTTTTGAATCTTCTTTTTTAATCCATCTCTCTATATCTGTCATGCTATTAATATTGCATAGCATGGATGATTTGTCAACAAAAATATTTAAATATTATTACCAGTAAAAACCTAGTAATCATTCCCCTTGCATAACCCAAGCGATTAGGATATATTATAGCAGAAAGGATGGATGAAGAGATGACAAAATTGATGGCGGATCTAGTGAATGGCGTAACACGGACGGATGATGCCGAAATCGCGGAAAAAGGCCTTGAGCGGATGAGCCCCGAGCTTTTTTACGCCGGTCTTTCGTCTGGCGCATCTGAGGGCGGATACGCGGAAGTCGATGATGAGCTATTCGCGCGCATCGATGCTGAGTATGGCATCCACTAAGGGAGGGCAAGATGGATCTCTACAGAGTACAGAGCCAGGATACGTATCACGGTAAGACGGGCGGCGGCCTCGTCGCCATGGCCAAGGTCGCGCAGTCCAAGGCGGGGACGTGGGAGATCTGGATAGACGGGGAAATAGCCGAGCTGTCCGACTATGACGAGCTGATCCTAACGGACACGACCGGGATAGTGGCGGCGGTTACTCTATCCCCTACGGCGCTGCGCAAAATGCAGGGACTTGTCGCCCAATGCGAGCGCGCATACAAGGGGGATATCTCCTCCGCGGCCTCCGCGATGGGCCTAAAGGGCGGGTTGGCGAAGAGCGAACGCAAGGCAGAGGCGAATCGGGCGAAGGCTGCGCTTCCCCCGAAGCCAGGAAAAAAACCACGAGGGAGGCCCAAAGCGATGATGACCAAAGTAGAAAAGAAGGCGAAGCTCGACGCGATGAAAGCTCAGATGGCCGAGTACGACAGGACCGGGGATGTCGTGTTGCGCGATCAGATGGCGCGGAGCATCGAGGAAGCCGAAGCAAGCTGGATCGCGAAGTAGCGCAAGGCGGGGCGACCCGCCTTTTATTTTGCCGTCAGCTCCCGGTATCGCTTGCGCAGTGTGCCCTCTGCTATCCCCAGCGTCTCGGCAAGCGCGGCCTTCGGGATGCGGTTGAAGTGCTTCATGATGGCCCGGTCTTCCTGTGCGGTGAAGGGCCGCTTCTGGACTCCCCCGCGCCTTGCCGGTATGGCCGACAGTTTGCGCTCCAGCGCGTCGTCTACTTCGACGACAATTTCACGTCTCGCCATTCTCTCCTCCGAACGATTTTAAACGGCAGCAAGTGCGGCCGATACTCCCAATCATCGGGGCGGCGGATGATAAGCTCGCCTATCCCCATATGGTAGTAGATCGCCTTGCACTTGCGTCCGAAAACCGTCTCCGGCCACTCAAGGCAAGGGACGATGATTGCCGTCTTGTACCCGATATCCATACGCGTCGAATAATGGGCATGCCCGCGCAGTATCAGGTCGGCGGACTCTGTGCCCGATAGGATGGCCTCAAGCTGGTCGCGCACCGCCTCCTTGTATGTCGGAGTCCCCTGACCATAGGGGATATCCGAGCGCCCCACGGGATGCCGCGCGTTTATACGAACCCCGCCGATCCGCAAGAGGTGCCCGTCTGCAATGTCGGCCCCTATTTTCTCGGCAATCGGCTCTTCGTAGCTGTAGCTGCCGACTGTATGATATGGTGTGCCGTACTCATAGTAACGGCAGCCTCGCGGGATCTTCGGGATCGAAAGGACCTCGGCGGCAAGCTCGGCCTGTACCTTTGTATCTGTCTCAAGCAGTCCGATGCTGTCGCGCTTGCCGTCCCCGTCAACCCCGTCGCCGACATAGATATCAAAGTCCAACGGCCCGAGCGTGCGGATCATGCGCCGCGTTTCGGTCCAGAGGAGTTCCTGCGTTTTGCGAAAATCGTCGTTCCATCGGCGCGGAGGTGTAATGCCCGCCTTGGCGCCCGTGTGCCCATCTCCCCATATTAATCCTCGTATCACTTTGCCTTCTTCTCTTCTACTAGGCCGCACAGTAGATCAAGGTAGTTTTGTCCATCGTCGATTCGACCTTCAATACCTTCCGTCCCTTCGCGTCCCGTCTTAATCCACTCGATGATGGCGTCGACATGCTTTAAAAAATAGACAGCCCAAACCTTTTCCGTCGGCAGATCGAGCATGCCGGCGATCCGCTTGAAATTACAGAGGCGATCATCAAGGTTGCCCCGCGTATATTCGCGGCTCTTGGCGTCGCACATTGAAAAGCGGCTCGCGGTCCAACGCTTGCGCGCCCGCATGAATACTTTATTTGTCACAGCTTTATTCTCCTCATGCCGAATACCCATCGAGCGACAGCCCATTCCTTGCGCGCTCCCCTGCTATGCTTCCAGCCGCTAAGCATGTAGATTGCATCACACTCGGCTAGGCTTACGATATCGCGGCGCATGTACTCGTAATGTCCCCATCCGTCGACCGCCCCAAACCTCCAGGGATTCTCCACGTCATAACCGAGAGCGCGGAGATGTAGCTCGGAGCAGAGAAAGGCATCACGATTATAGTTCTGGACCCCCGTCATCGGCCCTGATATGTAGACTTTCCTTGCTCTATTCTTTGTTACCAATTTTACCCCAATAATAAAATAGCAGGGCCGGGGCTCGAACCCGGAATGGCGGGAAATGAGCCCGCCCGGTTGCCATTACCTCACCCTGCGTCGCATTGTCAAATAATATCAGCTAGTCCTTTTGCAATTTAGATATACCGCGATTTGGGGGACAACGTTCCCCCCTCCCGCCGCCGCGGCAGACTTGAAGGCGATGATATCGCTGTCCCAGTATGTTGAGGTCGCGATGGTGACCTGAGCATGGACGTTCGACTGAGCGCTAGTGAAAAGCTTGTACCATGTTGCAAACGCGGGGAAGGATGGGGATTCGTCGTATCCGTCAGGCGCGCCTTCGGCGATAAGGAAGGATGATTTTACGCTATTTAAATAATTTCGGACAACGGCAAGCACGACCTCGTCGGTCCCTGTGGTCGAAATGTTTCCGGTCTGAACAGCCGTCGAACCGTTGCTTGACGCTGCCGAAGGACCGGCATCCTTAGTTACAGTCTCCCCGCTGTCCGGGCGAAATTGATAGACGACAAAGTAAACATTGGTTAGCGAAGCGGTGGACGACAGCCTTATGGTCGAGGACGCTTTTGCGCTTGCCGCTATCTTGTATCCTATGCGGCAGAAGTTATTAACCGAAGTCCCCTTGACCTCGGCGAGCAGATCCATGACATTAGTCGAGCCGTCGCTATCGGCAACTTTAAAACCCGACGACGCCGCTCCCTCCCAGCCACAGCAAGCCACGAGCAGATCTCCAGCCGCGACGTTGAGGGCTGAGCTGCAATCTATGGCCGTACCGGTGGCCGCATACTCGGGATGCACCGTGGCGATCAGGGTCAAGGACAATATTTTCTCCTATTATTTATTTGACTGCCGAATAAACTCCCAGACCCATAGCAAGCCCTCCCACTCCAAGGGCTACCCATTTCCATATCGCGCCCTCCCTTTCCGCCTTATCGCGTTGACTTTTTATGTCAGCGATATCTTTCTCATTTAACGCTTGATAATCCTTCAAGGCTTGATCGGATATTTCCAATGCTGCGTAGGATTCGGTTAGTGATTGCAATATCACCATCAATTCCAATTCCAATTGCTCCCGCGTTTTCTGCGCTTCCGCCGATTCCGCTTGCAAGCTTAGCAAGTCGATTTTCAAGGATTCTATTTGTGCTTTCCGCTCGTGCAGCCGCGCTATTAGCTCGATCAAGTCCGCCTCGGAGCGCTGCGCCTCCTGCAAGCATCCGCTCGTAGGCTGCGGCGCGTTCTCTTGCCCGTGCACGATCCTCGGCGTCATGAGCAGTAGCGATATTACGAGCAATGAATAAAGCGACCACGCCGGCCACCAGGAGGCCCGCCGCGAATGCGACAAAAAGCCATTTAAGCTTGACATTCATTCTACGCTAGCGGATGATTGTCCACCGAAGTGATGCCGAGAAGGGCGGCGCCGAGCCCTATCACGACAGAGCACACGGTAACGTCCAGCTTCATAAACCATCCGACTAGCCCGCATACGATTAGTGCAACACCGCCCACCCGCCGAGCGGAAGTGCTTCCGTCCATGTTTTGGAATACCTCTGCGATCTTATTGAAAAAATCTTTCATGCTTGCACCCCTTTCATCTCAAAATGTGGAAAATCTGGAAACGAGGTCCAGTCCCCCCCCCACTCAAACCCCTCGGCCTTCATCGCCTCAGCGATCGCCCTCCACCGCCCGTCTTGCTTTCCCGGCCAGCAGGGATATCCCTGACTAGTCATGGGCACTATGTCTAAAGCACTACCGCTCTGATGCTGCGATAGTATTTTTATTCCATCGCAATTTGTAATTTTGCGCATATTTTCCGAATTGCCGATCGGCTTAAGCCCGGCCTTGATCCGTAGATCGTTTACCGTATCCAAAGCTAATCGCCCTTGAGCATAGTATGCGATCTGCGTTTCCGTACTTCGCAGGGTTTCGAAGATTGCATAGAGTACGCCTTTATCATCCATAGCTTTCGTGGCTCGTAGCGCTGCATCCCTTACGGCCGGTCTAAGGTCCTCAAGCTTTTTATTCACGCCTTACCCCATATCGCAACGATTATTGCAGCGATAGCCGCGGCGAACGGACCCAGCTTTGTCAGGTAGGCAAGTACAGTCTTGTCTCGCCTATCAAGCGCACGCCCTACCGCGTCCTCTATGCTGGACAGCTTTGCATCGGCCACCAGTTTGACGACTGCGAGATCAGATTTTATCGCCGGCAGGTCTTCGAGTTTTTCCTCCACGCATTGCAGCCGAGCCTCCGCACCTTTCGCGCCGTTGCCATCGCGCCAGATGGCAAGCCGCTGTATCTCCGAGGAGTGAGCATCGAGCCGATTCTCCACCTCTTCGAGTTTACTCTTGCGCTCGCTGTCGCTTTCTTCGAGGTGTTCAACTCTGATGGCAATGTCGCTCATCGTCCCCTCCCCATGTTCATGATTTCCTCACACGCCAACGGTCGAACCCGTCAGAATATCCAAGCATTGTTGCCCATCTCCGTGAAACTGCACCAGCACTACAATCTATTGCGGCATAAGAGCCGAAAAATACTTTGACCGTAGTGGAATTAATTACATTCATTCCAATACCATATACATATCCAGTACCTGAAGTATTTGCTACTATTCCCAAAGATTCAAAAGCGGCGCCTGTTGCGTCTTTTGCTTCTATCCAAACATTTGGATTAATCTTGCTCCTTACTTCAACAATTATTCTGTCTGTAGGTTTTATGGGTTCCGAGAATCGGACATAATAATAGGTAATGGCAGTATTACTTAATATTGCCGTACCATTTTCGCCTGTAGCAAATGATGATGTATCATTCGTATTTATAGTGGCCTGCGTATTGTAAGCATATTCTGTTATTGTATCCCAACTATTCGCCATTAAATTCCCTTAATTGTATTGATACCGTTGTCATAAAAGTTTTTATTATATTCGTTTCCTAGACCATTAGGACACAGCCCGACATTATCGATATATAAATAATCGCTAGAAGATGCCGCCGCCGCTATTGATATTCCCAGCGTCGCTCCAACGGCAGTCGTGGCAAGGGTTTTAGAAATGGATACCTCCTGCCATGCATCATAAACCGCAGTCGGTCTAGTTAGTGATTCACTCCATCCCGTCCCGCAATCCCTAAATACTAGTCCAATTTCTGTTGATAAAATGCCGGATGATGGAATATACATCTGGGCGCTTAGAGTATACGAGCGCATTCCCAAAAGACCATGCATATCACTGGTAGATGCGTTATCTGTTAAATAATTGGTCGCGGCAGTTCCCGATGTTGCGGTCTTGCTTAATTTATAACTATAGCTATCTGCATAGATAAAATCCGTGCTACGTGCGAATGTACATCCCGTAGAAGTATTTAATACCTCTCCCAACATTGCGGGCGGGGCCGTGGTCTCGCAATTGCCATTATCAATTATGGTTCCATTATCTCGGCAATTATTATTGGATACCATGTTATCGAAACCAGTCGCTATTACAATTCCATGATCCCCATTATTTGCGACAACATTTCCTTTTATTTGAGTGTTATTTGTTTCTACGTATATACCATCGTGTGCGCAATCTTTAACCGAACAATCAATTATCTGGCAACCATCGGAAACAGAATCAATCTCTAACAACCTGACATCATCTATCCAACAATTATTAATGCCAGATTCTCCGCGTATACCAAATAAGATGTCGGTGGCATTAAAGGGTATTGTTACTGTTAGTGCCATTTCCTCCCATGAGGATATTTGCGAACTATAAGGAGAATAATACGCTTTATCGCCAGTGGGACTATAAGTAAAAAATGTAAGTCTAAAATAATTTCTTGTTTCAAGTGTTCTATTGTAAAGTTTTGCCTTAAAAGTATAAGTTGATCCAGGAACAAGTCCATGTAAACTGACGCCGCTTTCGGTTAGCCATACATTACAATAACCCAAACCCGAGCTATTCAATTTCCAAGAATAACTACCATCGTATTTATAAGTATCATCTCTTGCCCATGTGCAATTATATACAACAGGAGTCGTCTCTCCGGTTACCATGGGCGATGTTTCCGATTCGCAATCCCCTCTATCAATTTTATCCGTAGCATTGCCGCATATAATATATGGCCCGTATCCGCACGACTGTATTGCAAGAGCAGAAATCAAGAGATACGTGGACTGGATAGCCAATATGGCTTTTCCCGAACAACTAGTTATTTTACTTTTATCTATTTTCATATTCTCGCAATAACTCATATAGATACCGTCTTCATATGAGTTGTATATAATGCACGATACCTCCGAATCATCTACATATTCATAATGGACCAGCTCTATTGAATTAGTATCCCCAGACGCTCGCGTAATTGTTCCATAACCCCGGATGTTGGCATTCTCAATATGCGTCACGGATGTTCCAACAGCCTCAACCGCATAATCATTGCAGTTTTTTACAATCCGCACACCAGAATCCAACCAAAGGGTAACGTTTGATTTTAGTTCTATAGCGGCGGTAGTATTGAAATCTCCGCCCAATAACTTCACCATGCCGGTAGTCGAGGAACCATTCAGATAGTTTATTGCATTATTGATTTCCGTCTGGTCGGCGGTTCCATCACAGTAATATGTTGCGCGCCCCGTATAGTATTGAGATGCAATGGTTATTTCAGAACTGGTATTTTTCGTATTTCCACCACCCGACGCCATGAATCGGGCGCTTTCATTGCTATCAAACTTCCAGTCTTCTTCAACCTCCCTAAATGCAATGGCGGTACTTTTTTCGCCAGTTGCGGTACACGAACATCTAAGTTGATAACATTCCACTATCGAATCTATATATTCCTGTTGCCCCGCCCCACCAATATTTAATTCATACCACTCACCGGGTTCAAAATAGGATTGAAAACCAATTAAGGTTAAATTATAAATATGTTTCTTGGTCTTATTCTTTTTCCAGGTGTAATCCGCAATATTATTTATCTGGGTTAAAGTAACAATGAAATTATTATTAATTTCTGTAAGCTGTTCTCCGTTAATCGCTATGGATTCATAATCCACAAATGCATCATGGATATATCCGTTATCTCCCGATAAGCGATAAACGAGTTTTCCACGGATGGCGCAACCGGTCATGTTTCTTTCGACGCCAGTATTATTGGTTAGCAAAAAATGAGCACTATCGGCGCTTGAAGTATAATCAAATATGGATTGCGTAAGTCCGGTGCTATCATTTTCCCATGTCGAATAAATTAATACCGGGTCTTTTATGCCGACAATTTTAGTAGTGGGTTGATCGGAATGATCCGCATAAGATGTTATTTTGGGTTTTACATTGGGATGATAAGCGTCCTGATAAAATCCAAAAGAAAACTCACTGCCCTGGGGCATTATGTTTCTCCCGAATATTGCGCCCAATATTCAGGGTAATCAGCAAGAAAAGGCCATGAAACTCCATCCGCTACGGTTTCAAATATACCTCCCGACGCTATTTCATTAAACGAATTAGAATCCGATGCATGCCATACGGTAGCCATGTCGGTTTTCTTTTTAATCTTTATCCCATGTATTTTAATTTTATTTGATTGAGCTATATCGAGAATTGAATCAATTGATTGCGCCGATGAAATGGTTGTAGCGGGCACGGGATCGGTAAACCCCGTTTTAAATGGAGTCCGAAATCTAAACGTTCCGCAGGGGTCGCATCCCATATATAATGCGCAAGTTCCATCGCTAATTTCTTTTATATATTCGATCATGGCAACATCTTTTTCGATTAGCGCCCAGGGATGCAAATAATCAGCGTCGTCACAATCAAAACCTATTGTCTCATAAGAATCGCAATCCGCATCATCTGCGCTTTCTTCTCCGGAGGCTCCATCATTATTATTGAGTATAAACCAATTTAATGATCGGCTATTTTGGATAAGATGCGCGCAATCCATTGATAGGGTGACATTACTTGCAAGGCTGATTGTGCATCTTAAATGATCAGAAGTAGAATCCGTTATTGTATGCGTAACTTCAAATTTCCGCCAACCGGTATTAGCAGTCAATGACCATGCCGAGGTTGTGTATCCATCTTCAACCGCCTCGTCATATTCAGATAAACGCAATGTTCCCGATGAAATACCGGTTGCTTTTAGATAAATATAAAAAGTCCATTTCTGCCCGACATTTAATTTCTTGACAACAGTAAAATCTATTGTTTGATAAACTCCGCCCGCCGCCGCATAGACAAGATCGCCTTGATACGATCCCTGCAATCCCCCACCTACCCGTGCTAAGGTATTTCCAGCTCCATAAACCGCCCAGCTATTTCCGATTGTATCATTTTCAAAAGATGAATTGGCAAGGAAATTATACCATTCCTTTTGAGATTCCATCCTTACGATTGTATGCAGTAAGGATGTTGATTCACTCGCCGGGTCGCAAATATCATAATTCTCGAATGAATAACATCGTTGCCGTATGCGTCTTTTTAAATCATCGATAAAATCATTGGCGCTTATTGTAACTTTCGTCTTATCCTCAAAACCGGAAACCCTATGGAACATGCTATCATCGATACGACCGATGAATTGCAGTTCATATAATCCGCCATACCATATTTCGATTTCCATGGGACAGCGAGTTTGCATATATTTTTGGGCAGAAGTTCCATTATATATTTCACTGGCTGCATTAAATGCCGCATATTGATCGTCTGCAAATTGTCCGCCCGGAGAAGATAAGGCAATTGTAGCTTTATTAGGATTGGCATTTCCGAGCGGGGATTCCACCGAACGTTCTATATCAATCGACATTGTACGAGAAGATACATTGCATCTAGTGCGCCCACATGCATGGCCGTTAAAATGCCATATCGTCTCTTCGTTGAGTTTGTTCTTAAAATTATTAGAAACATCAGCCGCCGTCGCGGTCGTTCCCGAAAACAACCGTAGATAATTTATCGTGTATCCACCGGACGTTCCATTCAAAGCTCGTATGGCAAATGTCGGGAAATAGCTTGCCTTGACATCAATATTACCCGACCATGAAGATGCTATAGACGTTCCATTTAGATATAGAGCCGAGCCGGTAGTTATTCCTCCCGTTGCGACATTAATAGATACCGTTAATCGCGTCCAAACTTGCAGAGTTATATCCGAAATGTAGGCGGATGAAAGCATGGTCCTCGCGGCAGTCCCATCACACCATTCGAGACAATATTTATCAGAGGACGCCTGATAATATAATTTTAAATACCGTGTCGCGGATCGATACCATGACCACAAACATTGATCGCCCGCGACATTATATGCAAACGTCGGCTTGAAATATGCATCAACAATCATGCTCGATGGCATATCGAGAAAATAGGTTGCGTATCCCCCGGTAAAATTATGAGAGCCGGGCTGATTGTCGGCGCTTGTTATTAATGTAAACGTAGGGGATCCGTCGATCTCCGGATATGCCTGTTGCCTAAAATCAATATAACTTCTATGATCCTGGGGCCATTCGGTTTTTAGATGATTCTGCCAAGCAGTTGATATCCAGCGAATCGCCACTACCAACTACCCTGCGCGGATGCAACCGCGCGCGCAAGATCTTGCGTTTGCCAAATGCTACCTGCAATGTGATAATGATTAATTACCGTTCCGCCACCAGTTCCTCGTCCCAGAGGCACAACGGCCTCTGGCCCCGCCTCTCCGATTAACGCCAATGTGGGTCGAGTAACAATTCCACCACTAGCCATTTCGGGAACATTCGCAGAAGTAGTCCCAATTGTGCTCGCAACGCCCACCCCAATAACCCCAAGACCCGCAATCCCCAACCAAAAAGCACAGAGAGGCCAATTCATGGCAACCGCCGCCGCCGCTGCCGCACTGATTGCGTAAGTTACAAGCATGGAGGCTAGTTGAGTGGCGATCGATTTTAATCCCGCCTCGATATCGCCACTTGCAAATGCTTGCGCCATAGTAATAGCCATGTCCGCAACGGTATTGCCAATGCTTTCAAACTGATGCTTGTAATCCTCTAGTGCCTCCTTCGATGTGTCAACTTTCTTGGGATCGGGCATCCACCATCCCTCACCCTTGGAAGAATACGAGAGTTGTTTTATCAATAAATCGAGATGTTCCGCCTCCGCGTTTTTCAATGCGACAGTATCATTAATATATCCCGCCATAGCCTCATGCATTTTATTGTATGCATCGGCGGTTAATGCTAGTTTATCAGCCCTCGCTTGTATTTCCTCGGGAGTTTCTGGAAGAAAATCACTCTCCTTCTTTTTTGATTTTTCTTTTTCTTTATTAATTGCCGCCAGTTGATCTTTATACTCTTGTAATTTTTTATTATATTGCTCTATTACTTTTAGATTTTCTTTATAAGTATTAAACATTTTACCAGCGAAAGTATTTTTTATTTTTTCATTTGCTTCGGTGTCTGTTTTAATTTTATTACTTAATACCTTAATATACGTTTCTAATGTAAATGTATCCGTAATTGTTTTAGGATCAATTTTCCATACTTTTATTTCTTTTAAACCCTTATTAAATTCCGAAAAGAACCCCCCCGCAGCCATTGCGATTAATTCGCCAATTGATTCTTTTATGTCATCAATATTGTTTTTGAATATCTTCAGTTGACCAGCATTTGTGTTCGCTAATTGTTCGGCCATACCACCGAACCTTGTCCCGAGGGTTTTGATAATATCGGAAAAGCGTTCAGTCTGATCTTTTGATTCTTTAATTTTTATTCCATAACGCCCAAGTGCACCCGTATTTCCAGAAATTGCTTTACCAACAAGATTAGCTGCACTCTCCAAATCCATTCCCATAGCAGAAGCAAAATCCTGAACAAGAGGCAATATTTTCTTTATACCGTCATTACTCAATCTGCCTATAGACGCGAGCATACTAGCGGCGGCCATTGATTCTTCATCGCTATACGTTGTAGTGAGTTGTAATGATTGGGCGAATTGAGACATTGATTTTGCGGCCTTATTTGATTCAACGCCGGCGGCATTCAATGCAGCTCTATATTTTGCTATGCTCGATTCTGACTCAGTGTATGCCTTGAAGCTATCAACTATAACGGCTTTCAATGTCCGCACCGAAACATAGGCCGAGATAGTAGACTTGATGAAGTTACCGAGGCTGGCGACGGCTTTTTCAGTTCTTGCGAGTATATCTATCTCTACCCGTTCAGACATTTACTTTTTTTGCCTTTTCCCTAATTCTGATTCTAGTAATTCTATAATATCCAAAAGATAGGCAGGCTGTTCGGCCCATCCACCAGCATAGGGCCAGCCGAACACTTTATATTTCCAATAAAATTCTATCTTCTTTTGATTATCATAAACAAGATATGATGGTATCTCACTACGCTCTATTTCGTGTCCATACAGGACCATCACTCGCCCCTTGTCGGACGGTTTAGGCTTGTAATCCTCCCATCCGCCTTCCATCGCGAGTTGGAAGGCTATTGCAAGTTTTTTGAGTCTTGCACCGCATTCATCGATATGATTTCGGATGCCACCTCCAGGAACATTTCGTAAAACCCTGGCAACTCTAGAAAATCCTTTGCGGTTTCTATCGGCTTGTTATCCACCACGAAATCGTTAATCTTTTTAATGCTAGTAAGGCAAGCCTTTCTATAATCGGGCTTGATCCGCACCCTGCCCTCTTCGTCAAATGTCGAGTTGAGTATGCCCTCCCGCTCCACCGAATTAAGATATTTCAATATAAACTTAACCGGCGTTTCTTCTTTGTCATTTCCATTTACCGTTGGAACAAACTCTTTTTCCCTGGCTATTGTAAATTTCATACGTTCTTGTAACCCTCCACTATTGTTTTTTCCATATTACTCAAAACCTCTCGCATCATTGCTTTTCTAGACGGTTCAAATGTCGGCCTGGCGGGAATAATAACCTGGTGAGGCCTACCATAATATTTAGCCTTGGGAGGTCCGAGTTGCATATATGTGCTAGTCTTGGCATAACCCATATGATGCAATTTACCGTCCTTACCCCGCTTCCATGCCCTCTTGTGCGTTTGCCCGGAGACGACCCTCCCTTGTTCATGCACCTGTGCCTTGTATTGCTGTTTGTTCTGGACATATATCTTCGCGCTTAATGGATTTAATTTAGTGCTTGTCTTCACGGCCCTAATAAGTCTATGCGTATTGGTTTGTAATGTTACTCCCGACCACCGCCTTTTAATTTCTCTTTGTATTAGCGTAGCACCATGGCGCAAAGCCTTTCTAGTAAGTTTAGGCCATGCGCCTTTCCATATTTCCATGTGCGCTTGCAATGCCTCAAGTGTCATCAGACGTACGCCAATCCGCTAGTCCCCTGGAAGGAATATGTTACGCCCACCTTGTCCGCAACCTGGCTATTGATTGCGATGCTTGTAAGCAACGCCTTGCCTATCCATTTGCCGGTAGAGTCGTGCATATGCAACCAAAGAGGATACTGGATAGCCGTTGATTGCGCCATGCCGAGCAATGCCACGCTTTGCTGTTCAGTGCTCGCCAGATCCAGCGTACCGCCCGCGGTCGCCGTCCACGCCCTTACCGTAGGCAGGTATGCGTGAGAATAAGCGCCGAACGCCGTAACGTCCGCGAGATTCACCTCCGAGTTAAGGCTCCACGTATCTATATAAGTAGGCTTTTCCGTAGTCCCAGTGGTGCCTCCCGAGGAACTAGAGCCAAAAGAAATAAACCCATCTTTTCCAACTTGTGCCGCCATTTATTTTTCTCCGTTATGTAGTAGTGAAGGTAAGGTTACCAGTACCCTGGAAGTCAAATGTTATACTAACCTTATCGCCAACCGAACTATTTACCGCCATGCTTTTGACATATGCATTGCCACCCCAATAGCTATTGCCGGTAGCAGAAACGCAAAGTCTAAGCGCCACCACGGCCAGCGTAGCGGCCTCGGTTTGCTGGGATAGAGTTATCTGTTGAGCGTCGGTCTTGTCAAGAGACCCGGACGCATTACAAGTCCAGTCTTTGAGAGTATAAGTATATTGCCTTGCCGATTCCCCAAATGCTGTAATCTCGGCGGTCCCATTTACCGGGCTCAAACTCCATGTATCGATATATCCGATGACATTTGCTCCAATCCTTATAGAGCCATCCTTGCCTACAATTGCCGCCATTTATTCTCCTTTGGACCGATTGTAATTATAGTTAAATTCAACCTTGCAATTTACTACCGAAAAGTTTTCCAATTCCCCCTTATCGGTATCTATACTTGTTATTCCAATATCGTTCACCAAGCTCGTCACCGTTGAATCCGTGGCAACCGACAGTTCTATATCTCTAATCAATCCCGATCTTTTGTCTCCTAGATTGTTATGCTTGTCAAAAACATATCCCAGGATATCTATCTCCCCCTTGCTTTGCATGTCTAGTAACTCAGTAGTCCCCGAGTATGCAAGGAAGGAATCTTGCTCATCGCCCAACACCATGCAAACGCCGGGATATTTATTATGGCTCCAATCCCACCAGGCTTCAGTTTTTTCGGTAACATATTGTATACCGGTACTGTTCTGCAGCGCCGCCTTTATTGCTGACAATATCTTATACCGTTTTGTTGCAATAACTGCCCCGGTAATCGGCCAATAATACTGAGGCCAATAATTTACCGGGTAGCCATTATCGGGATATGCTCTTGCCATTAACTCGTCGCTATCGTTACGGAGGTTCTGTTGCCGTCCGTGGTTGCGGTAAGAGTAAGCCTATTAATAGCGTCCGCTGCATCGCGATAAGTTATCGATGCCGTCCCTCCGCCGGATGCCTTGCCAGCAAGCGCAGCTCGAGTAAGCCTCATCTGCGCGCCATAGCTTTCCGTGGTTTCTGAGATTGCATCCCACACATCGTCCGCAATCCCAGTAGATGCAGGGATATCCGTTGTCATGGCAACGCCAGTGAAGCTCGTAGAGGATGCCGGGGACGCCGGTAACGCCGTAGTCTTGGCCTGTATTGCGGTAAGCGCCGTAAGAGCAGTCGCCATATCCGTTGACATCGCCCAGGACAATATGCTTGTAGACGATGCGGGAGTGGCTGGCAAATTAGTTGTCTTCGCTTGTATAGCCGTAATATTTGTTAAAGCGGTAGCCATATCGGTGGACATGGCCCATGCAAGAATGCTTGTAGAGCTGGCGGGCGATGAAGGTAAATTGGTAGTCTTTGCTTGAATAGATGCAACATTTGTCAAGAGCGTTGATATATCAGTAGATTGTGCATATACACTTTTCATTCCGGATGTAAGCGTTAATGCAATATCGGATGTTTCAGAAACCCAGAAATCTTCCCATACCGGCAGGGCCCCTCCAGCCGAAGTCAAGGATATCATGGCCCTAGTATGGCCGGCGGTTTCCAGGTCGGTAGCAGAAAAAGTTACATTTACATATCCTAATTCTACGTATGCCGGAGTTGTGGCGGTAGATTTTGAGACATAAGCTGCACTTCCATTTTTACTTAATCGAATATCGGTGCATCCAATTGCAAGCGCCGACATGAGAGTAGCGCCATCAGTAGAAGATATAAATGGGCCAAATGAATGTGAAAATGCTGTACCTATTTTAACGGGTCTCATTAATATCCTTATGGATTAAGATGATTATATAAATACCAAACCTCAAAATTGTATTTGATATAAATATAATTATCCGTTAATCCTTCATCTACTTTTTCCCATGTTCCGGGTTTAACCAATAAAACCAAATCATTTAAAGTTGTTGTATTTAAAATAACCTTTCTAACTTCCGCGATATCATTATCTATCTTTACTGCAAGATTATCATTTCTGTCCCTATCATAAATATGGAGAGTAAAATTAATTCTACCTTCCATGTCGGGAGAGGTTCCATGCGGAAATGAAAATCTTTTTCTTGGTTCCTCGCCATCGATCACACAAATACCGGGAAGTTTAGTATGCGACCAATCCCACCAGGGCTCGAGATTTTTTGTTACATGCTTAAACCCAGTGCTACTTTCAAAGGCATCGATAACCGCATCATAAATATCCCCTCGTGTACTCACTTAAAAATACCTATGGCATCTATAATATTCTAGGATTTGTTTGGCGCTCCATGGAAGATCAGTTTCATAGGTCCGCGATCCCCCTTCATAAGATTCAGTCCGTATCCCAATACGATCTTTTTTATCCTCCCGATTCCAGAAAAGTGAACAAGTTTCCAGCGCGGCCCGCTTTAGATCTTCGGGCATCGATGAACTAGAATATCCCATGTTGCATATGATCTTTATATTTAGGTTTCCCTCTGGAAAGGTTCCATCATAACGCCATATTTTTCCTTCGCTTGCATAAATTAATATGTCCGTGGAATCAATAAGATAATCGGTAGTAAAAGTATATGAAGAATCTATATAACAAGTTATGCCCGTGGAATTAATTGGATAATTATTTAAATAGAGTTCCCGCCCCCCATTGCCATCATAACGTTCCGTAGTTTCTTGCGCCTTGAGATGCCTCCCGGCTTCTACATTAAATCTCCATGATACCGCATTAATTATATTTTCATAATTTGAATCATAAGTAGTAGCTCCGGTGGTAGAACCCTCGATAAAGGATTTTGCTTCCGCGAGGGTTACAAGATTAATCCCGGTATCCAGAGACATTCTTTTCCTTTTTTGATTTCTCGGGAGTAGCCTTTATTTCAGAATATGGAACGGTAGACCATCCGCATTTAAGGCAGGGATTAACATTATCATCATCCCACAATTTAGCACAATCGGGATTACTACATATTCTCATTAGTTTTTCTCCTGCGTCGAGGGGGATAAGTCTCCGTTTCCGCCTGTTCCGCTTCCGGTAAAGTCGCAACTTCAATACTAACGGCATCGGTTTTACTTTCGGCAATCGGCTTATCTTCTCCTATCTGTTCGGCGGCCTTTGCATTAATCATGGCAACGGCAACGTTATCCGGAAAGTCGCCAACCTCTCCCCGATTGAAAACCCCCCACGGTCCCGCGATGAGTGATAGACATTTTACTTTCATGTGTTTGCCGATCCTTCAACTACAACTTTAATATTAAATGCGACTCCGCCCCCGGAGGAACCCCCCGACGTCTGAACAATAAGTCTCTCGTTTACAAGAGGCATGGGATCTCCCCATGAATACCCCGTTGAAATTGCGGAAAGCAATGCGCCAGAGGAAGATGCGCAACTTATAAGGGGGAACATTTGCGTAGGCGGAGTTCCCAACTGGAACTTCACAAAATTGATCCCGGTCACTTCGCCCTTCAAAAGAATTGCCCCGGTGGTGGAAAGCGCCCCGGTCGTAGCAGAACCCGTACTAAGCTGGATCATATGAAGAAAACCGTTAAAGACTTTATTAGAATAGGCGGTCGTCTCTCCGCCGGAGGTGAGTAGTCCGCCTATTGTAAAAGAGTCATAATTAAATCTTCCCATTAAGGCCCCTTTTGATTCATCGTTTCATTCGTATTTGCATTCGGATAAATAAATGCTTTCATCAAATAATCAGTCGCATTTACCATTCCGATAGCCTGGTGCATGGTGGCTATATTCTGTTCGGCCGCCGCCTGAGCCTGCCTCTGCTTTTCCCGGTTCTCATCCATGAAATGCTTTAGGCGGTGCGCCATCACAGACCCGAGTTCATCATCGAATCCATAGAGCAGCCACGATTTACAGATATCGCATTCGTCAGGGATTACTACTTTAATTCCTTTGCCGCGTGCGAGACCTACAAAATATTCAACACTCGGCCGCTGGCTCTTGTATTCCTCATCGTTTGCCATATTAATTCCATAGAGATGGATTTCCTGAAAACCCAAATCTATGGCTAGCGCAATTTGCCAACTAATGGTGTTGGTAAAATACGTTCCATATTTTTCAACGATATAATCCTTAGGAAATGGGATCGAGAGAGGAATATCATCGAAATGTTTTTGCATGAGAATGGGACACTTCAATTCTCCCAGTGCCTTGACGTGTTCTTTATTCCGATCCTTATTTTCCAATTCATGGCGCGGATGAAGTTCAAAGAGCATATCTATGCGCTTTTTCAGCATATAGAATTCATTACAAGCCCAAATCTCAAACTCGGGATCATCAAAGGGTGCTTTAACCCAAGTAGGAGCAAAGCCTACAATAGCAATCTTGTTTTTATCCCTTTTAAGTGTGATCATTCCATCCTTGCTCTCAAAACTCAAATCATTAATCTCCTTTCTAAATTAGGGGCGAGTTGCCTCGCCCCCTTTTTTATTACGAGGTCGCCGCCGCGAAGGTGAAAGCCGTTGTCGATGGCATCGCGGACTTGACCGCCCAAAGCGACGTGCTGAGACCTACAAGGGTAATCGCCTTATAGGTGAATGTAGATACACTATCCGTGGATACAGATATGTACTGCATCGACGTAGTGCCCGCATATTTCACTCCAACGCCCGAACCGAGATTGATCTGTCTCTGGTTCCCCGTGGTCTGCGAAGTCCCGATGATAATACAAAGTTCACATCCCGGGACTGGAGCCTTTACACTAAACAACCTAGGGTCCGAGGAGCTGTCCTGTGTCAGAAAAACATTACCGTAATTGGGTAGAGTCGTGCCGGTTAATACATCCGATGCATTATAGGCCGTAGTACCAAATACGGGAGTTTTGATAACACCACTAGTCTCCACTACCAGCTTATCGTGTTCGTCGAAGTGAACCAGATTACTGTATCCGCTTCCCATTTAACCTCCATGGGTGGGGCCGGTCACCCGGCCCCCATTCACTTCATTTGTTAAGTGCAACCCGCATAAGAAACACTATGGACAACTCCATAGATTTCCGTAGACTGAGAAACGGGCTTTTTAGTCCCGTTGTACTGAATGGCAAGGATCGTCATTCCGCCCGCGGCCGTGGCCTTATCCTGATTCGCTCCAATATATCGGGCCTGGGGCTTTATCAGATCCATGACAACACACTGGGTTTCCATGGCCGTAGTCGACGCCGTAGTACCCGCCCAATAGGCGGTAGTGCCGGCAAGTGCCGCAACCGTAGCGCCAGTCAGGGGGTAAAATCCCAGTTTACCGCCGGCGATAACTTCCGTGAAAATGCCGACTAGACAAACATTGTCAAATCCCTGCATGTCCACGTAATTAAGGCCCGTGGTGTCTGCATTTCCCGTCGAACCGATGTACGGATCGATGAGGGTAAACTTCACGTCTTTAAGCATACCAACCATTATTTTTACCTCCTTTCCTTACGCCAGGGTCACACGGACAAAGGCTTCCTCGAGCACGGGAGCGCCGTCCGTTTCCTTGCGGATCACATACCCATTCTGGTTAGTCGCCGCGTAAAGCTCCACGAGAACCTGAATCGTAGTGTCGAGAGAATCCGCAATCCAATACTTCGAGAAGTCTCCGATGATTCCCACATAGAGACCCGTGGTAAAGGTATGAGGGGCCAGTTCCGAAACCACAACCGGAACATTGAGGATGGTGTCCCCGCGATCGCCAGCCAGCCCGGGCTGCCAGAGGAAATCACCATCATTCCCGCGAAGTTTTCGAATCTGCTTCAAGGCATCCTGGTGGAAAATCCATCGGGCATTGCGCCAATAGGCAGACCGAAGTTTATACTTCGCTTCGATAAGCCCATCCGCCGTCACCGAAGTAGCGGTGTTGCCGGTCGCAACATCCTGTCCGGTGTTGATGCCGGATGCAGAAGCCGTGAATACGCCCAGGGGAGAATTAACTCCGGTACCGTTGAGGAAATTGTAATCCTCGATGTAGCCCACCTTGTACCCAAGCTGAGTAGAAATCAGGCTTTCGATGTTTAGAGCCGATGCCCTAACAAGTTTCTTGGACAGCTTGATATACTGCGCAAGGGGCTGCGGCCGAAGTTCACGCTTCCCGAAAGACATAGTAGAATCTTCCGAACCGACAAGAATTTCACTAGTCCAGGTCGGATCGGCCGGGCGGTTGTCGAGCGTAGGAGCTCCCAGGGATTCCGAACCAGTAACCGAAATAACCCTTGAAAGACCGCGCATAACAAACATGGACTTTTCGGCTTCGATCAGTTCCGCAAGAAACTGCTGAGGAGCTACCGTATATCCGCCGTAGATGTCCAAGTCCATCTGCAAGGCACGGGCTTCCGCGCCCTTGTCAATAGAGCAAAGGTAGCTACTAAACGCCTTCCTATACTCATTTGACGCGCGCTTCTCAATGGGTTTGGTATCCACAATATCCGGGATAATTGCCCTATTGATAGGCTTTTCCATTTCCGACTCGATAGCGGACAGCTTCTTGCCGCGCTCCTCGTCGGCCTTCATTTCCTCGGCCTTCTTTCCGAGTTTGTCTACATCCTCCATGATCTTGTCATACGAGGCCCTTTCCTCGGCGGTAAGATCCCTACCCTCTGCGGCAGTAAGAATCTCGCGCGCCTTCTTCGTGAGCCCGTAGCGATCCTGGAGGAGATCAGAAACTTTGTTCATTCGACCTCCAAGGTTTTTGAATGCCTGTCGGCATTTTCTACTCTTGCCAGTTCGGCCCTGTGAGAGTGGTCAACCGCTACCGGCTCCTTGGAGGAGTGATCGGGCTTGATCGGCTCTACCGAGTGATCCCGATTCGGCTCTTGCGAGTGATTTTCCTGGATCGGCTCGGCGCTTTCTTTGGCTATTTTATCCAACTGCGATCGCACCGCGACGCTAGTTTGTGGATATGCTGGAAATGTTACCGGAGAAATATCAAATAATTTCGCCTCAACTAGATAACGAAATGTCTGGCTATCTCTTTTCTCCCATTCATCTTTAACCGTCTTAAAACCAAATGACATTTGATCTATGTCGCCCCGTCGAATCGATGTTAGTAAATCCTTGGCCCATGTAGTCTCCGGCGGATCGATTACTATTTTTAATCCACGTTCATCCTCTTCCAGAACGAGCGTTCCTGTTTTCTTGCGGCCAAGAACATAATTTGCATCGTGATTGAATAGAGCGCGTATATCGGATTCTTGGATAGTCTTTTTGAAAGCGCCCGGTCTTACAATTTCCCTGAATCCGCCGAGGTCTTCACTTTCCTGATTAAATACGCTTGCATATCCCCTTATCTTTGGCTTCTCACCATCTTCGATTCTTAATTCGGATAGTGCAAAAGTTCTTATCTCTCGATCTTCATGCATTTATCCTCCGGAGACTTTTTCATCATTTTTATTATCTTTTTCATCCGTTTTAGAACCATTTACCAAATTATTTTGAATATTTTTAGCGTTTTCATCGCGTTTCTTCATGGCTTCGGGGCTGGAATCCATCCAGTTTTGAGGTGCGAAATATGTTTTGCCGCCTCCGTCTTCTCGCTCATTTCGATTTTCCAGTTCCCGTATTTCATCCGCATTAAATATTCCGGCTTCCAACGCTATGCGGTAGGATTGATATCGAGAAAGGGTATCTCCCCTTAATAGCGCATCCATCAAGAATTCCGGGAAGTATTTCTTTCTGTCTTTCTCCGAAAGCAATTGTGTGAGCGCCGCCTGTTCCCACCGAACGCACCACGGGCGCATAGTGTGAACAGAAAATTCAATTCCCTGGTGCTCGATATTGGAATAGGTTGCATCCTCCATATCCTGGACCATATGGGGCTGCATCCGGTAATACCGGCAGACCTCGCGGGTCAAAAACTTCTGGACTTCAACCAATTGAGCCTTATCGGGAGAGGCCGATATTTCCTTAGCCTCAGTACCCTGCTCCAAAATGGCCGGACGATGTTTCTTGCCCCACCTCGAATGACTCTCCTCCCATGATTTAGTCATTCTCTTATAAGCATCTTCCGACAACTTGCCAGGAGAAGTCAGAGTAAGACTAGGCGTCCCCTCGTTTGCAAAATATTCCGCCGCATATCTTTTAGCAGCCAGGGCCAAGCCGAGCGTCTGTTTGTTTAGTTCGAGCGGGGCATATCCCTGTATTCCATCAAAACTCAATCCCGAAATATGGAATACTTCGTTTTCTGAAAGAATGTCTTTTAAACCCGTAGCCCGATCAGTGTATTCAAAAAGCAATCTTCCCTTTTCTCGATAAGGCTTTACCGAATCCGGGGATAGCGGCCAAAGTTCTTGAACATATCCAGTTCCATTTCTAATTATATTGGCATAAGCATTTCCGAATATCCCCAAATGCCCTTGCAATTGCTCTCGAAACATAAATGCGGTCTGTTGAGGATTTGGCTGGATATGCAAAATGTCAAAGAGCGGATGATTATCAGCTCTGACCTTCCCGCGATCCGTCCGCTTATAGAGAATCCATGGAAGGCTGGCTAGCGTTTCCGAAAGTACCCGTACACAGGCCCATACAATCGGCAGGCCGAGCGCGGATATCCTATCTACATCAAGACCGGTCCAGGTATCTTCTCCATGGAGATACCTAGCTAAATCATCTTGGGATACCGGCTCTTGTCTTGATCTTGTAAATATACCCGCTACTTTTTGCCATATAGCCATTTATTCCCCAAGGGTTAATATTCCTCGCTCCTCATATACACTCGCCGTGTTTCTCATTGCCCTATCCAATCCCATTACTAGGGCAACCATGCCGTCAATTTTTTCCATGCTCTTGCTTTTATCCGGTTTCAAGTTCCCCGCCGGGTCCTGCTTTACAACCATGTTGTTTGCCATCCATCGCATAACAGGATTGCCGCCATGTCGTATTCGTTTGCTTAAAACCAATCTCATTAATTCCGAAGTGGGGGCGGCCATGGACCCGAAGCCCTGACCGAAAGGAATCATATCGAATCCCTCGTCCTCCAATTCGGGGACAATCCCCGCCGCTCCCCATCGGTCATATGCCATCTCTCGAATATCGAATTGCTTTCCTAGTTCCTTAATCCGCTCTTTGATATATCTAAGATCGATTATATTTCCCGGAGTCGCCTCGATTAATCCGGCTTCTACCCATTCCTCATATGGTACCCGGTCTTTTTGCGACCGCTCGCGCATATTGTCTTGCGGTATCCAGAAAAATGGGAGAATGTCGAAGCATCCTTCATTGTCAGGAGATACCAGTACAAAGGCCGCGATATCATTCGTGCTAGCAAGGTCAAGGCCCGCATAGCAAGTCTCTCCATGCAAGTCGCTAGAAACGACCTCACCAGCCGTGGCGTCCCACGATTCAATCGGCATCCACCGCGTTTCTTGTTGCGTCCATTGGCAAAGATAAAGTCGCCTGAAAGTATTCTGTAGAGCCGGGGTCTCTTTTGCTTTATTGCAGAGAGACCGCATTTCCTCCAAGTCTCGAAATTCACCGAGCGCCGGGTTGCAATCTTTCCAAACTTTCTCGTCGGTCCATTCTGCGCTTTCAGGGGCGGAGAAAATAACAGGGTAAAAAGTAGGGTCGGTAACGATACCCTTCTTGATGTTCTCCGCATATTCATGCTGCTCCCAACAAATACTGTTTCTATCGAACCCCGCCGTTGTTATTGCAAATACAAGCGGTTGTCTCCTCGTTCCCCCGCTAGTTGTCAGAACATCCCACAGCTCGCGGTTGGGCTGTGTATGCAGTTCATCGAAAATAATCCCACTAGCGTTGAACCCATGTTTGGTTGCGGCCTCTGCGGAAAGCGCATGATAGACGCTCCCCGAAGACCGGACCACAATCCTTTTTGAATGCTCGACAATTTTACAGCGCCGAGCGAGCCCGTCATTTTGCCTAACCATTTCAGCGGCAACATTAAAAACAATAGACGCCTGGTCTCGATCGGCCGCCGCACTATAAATCTCAGCCCCGCCCTCTCCATCCCCAAACAAAAGATAAAGGGCGATTGCCGCCGCCAGCTCGCTCTTTCCATTCTTACGCGGGATCTCCACATAACAGGTCCGATACTGCCTATTGCCATCTTCCCGCACAACACCGAACAAATCCCGTATAATCTTCTCTTGCCAATCTCTCAAATTAAAAGGCACCCCGCGCCAGGGTGCCTTCGTATGCTTCAGCAACTTTATAAATTTTATAGCGCGGTCCGCCTTATCTTCGTTGTACATCAAGCTTCGCCGAGAAGTTCCTCCATTTCATCTTTCGTTTTCTTGCCGGCTATCGAGAGCCGCGCTCGATCGGATGGACTAATACCAAGTAGCGATGCAAAGCTCTGCATCCTTTGAAAATACTTCAAGGCCAAGCTCTGTTCGGTCGCTACCCTACTTCCGTGATACTTGACAGCCTTGGAATAGCAATTGCAATAACCAGCAATGATTGCCATATCGATTTGCGCAAGCGTGCCCTGGGCGTTCATCAACGGGATTATTCTAGCCCATTCGCTTTTAGCATTGGCATCAAGCCAGTCCGGACACGGGGGGGCTCCGGGTACAGCAACAACCTCCTCCTCTTTTGACGGGAGATGCCTCTTGCCAGGGTTTCCCTCGCTCCTTACAATTGCCAATGGCCTTTTTCTATTTCCCATTCAATTTGTATGCCAAGCTTCCGAATATTTCCAACTGCGGCCGCTAGCGCGAAAG
>Ga0172380_10002893_pt1 | contig 24999 bp, 30 predicted proteins | sample Leawe162metaG_FD_119747 | JGI IMG/M metagenome (GOLD analysis project Ga0172380, IMG submission 119747) | Leachate microbial communities from a municipal landfill in Southern Ontario, Canada - Leachate well 162 metaG | ecosystem: Engineered > Solid waste > Landfill > Unclassified | place...
ATTCTGCGGAGCCTGCTGCTTACCATGCTGTCTCATCGTATCTCTCTCTGGGGTTACGATGAGCCGCAAACTCTCTCTTATGCAATCAGCTCATTCTGTCCGATAGGTCCTGACGGGGGACACAGGCGATGATGTAGCGCGAGAAGTCGTCGAGGATCGTGGAGAGATAGAACCCCCCCCAGCCGATCACCTTCAGGTACGTGAAGTCGGCATGTCAGAGCTGGTTGGGTGCCGTCGTCTTAACGCCGCGCGAGCGGGAAGTGCTCTCGCTTCTTGTCGAATGTTATCCGAACAAAGTGGTCGCTGCGCGCCTCGGCATCAGCCCGCGCACCGCCGAGCACCATCGGTTTCAAATCATGGCGAAGATGAAAGCTCGAACGCTTTCGCATCTGGTCAAGATGTCGGCTGGATTTCCGGATTTTACGCACATTAACTCGAGTATTGGGCGCCAATATCGTTCACCTCATAGGTAGAAGCCCTCATTCTCAGCATCGAGATTGATCGCTAGAAGGGACGAGAGACGCCCGTCACTTGTTAGCAATAGCCTCACCTCCTCTCGTACGATGTTCATCACATTCCCGACGGGAGAAAAACTCGAGTGATCCGAATAATTGGGCAAAGCGGGGGATGCAATTACTTAACACGCGCTATTCCGAGCTTGATCAAATCAGCGCCCGGAACGTCGGCCATGTATTCTTGGGAGTACACTGATGTCACACTTCTATTCACCCGAAGCCCTTGGACGCATGACTACCGCCTACGAACGCGCCACCCGAGAGCTGAAGCTCGAGCGCGCATCGGTCGTTGAACACGAGCGGCTCGCCCGCTGCATTCTCTCCATTGGTAATACCTACACAGACCCGCATCGCTTGCTTGACCGGTCGGTCCGCCTTTACCGCCGCTCACCCACCATGAGCCGTCGTCCGCGAAGGACCATAAATACCATTCACGGTCGCTGGATCGGGAATACTGGAATCGACAGACCCTCTTCCGACAACTCGTCCTGACCAATCCCCAAGGCGTTGTGCGTCAAGGTTCCGCCAGCGCCGCCTTCCAACACTGAGCAGAAAGACAACACTCTGGTCAGCCGACGTGGGGCTGAGGATGTATTCGGAAAGAAAGGGCCGCAGCTATTGAAATTCGCAAGCCATCTCGCTGTCGTTCTGATCTTTGTTTCAGCGGCCGCTCACGCGGATTCTGTGTCGGACTGCAACGACGGGTCTAATCCTGCGCGGCAGATCAGCGGATGTACGCAGGTCATCGCACAAACAATGTTAGATGAGACCTTATCAGTTGCCTACATGAACCGAGGCATCGCCTACGCAGAGCAGAACAAGCCGGCCAAGGCTCTCGCCGACTTCAGTTCTTCGATAGGTGCCAACAAAGCCAATGGCGTCGCCTACTATAATCGGGGAAATGTCCACTTCGACTTGCGCAAGCTTCGGCACGCAGAAGCCGACTATTCCAAAGCCATCGAACTCGAACCGGATATGGCGCCGGCATTTCTAAATCGGGCCCTGGTGAACGAAAGGCTTGGCGCTCGGGAAGCGAGTATTTCAGATTATCGCGCCGCCTTAGCACTTGATCCAATGCTTTCCTTGGCGTCAGCCGGTTTGAAGCGATTGGGATCGTCTCTGTAAGCGCTGCCCAACACAGCGCTGCGCAATCACATTAGCATGTGGCGCGCGCTTTAATTCCTGCTTCAATTTTCGAGTGTTTGAGCAAGTGTCCGCCGCCGATAGTTACGGCATCGAGAAGTTCCGGCCAGGGCGAATAAAGGCCGCTGCAGCCGACCGGCTGGCGCAGTTCGATGTCGCCGAAATTACAAACGTATCGCAAAACCGCGTAGGTAGAACTGCCGATTCACGGCGTCCTGCTTGATTGCTAGAAAACGAGAAAGTCGTCGCCCGATAGCAGCTGTCTCGTGGCCCCTCGTTCGAGGTCCATTACGCGCTATTCGATGCTTGATCGAATCAGCACACAGAACGTCGGCGATGTTTTTGGAGTATACTGATGCCGTCATCACGCATCTACTCCCGCGAAGGAGTTGGGCGCATGGCGGCTGTCTACAAACGCGCCGCCCTAAAACTTTTGAGTTTGGCTCTGCTCTTTGCGCTGCTGAGCCCAATCATTGGCGTCGGACTCTATTTTCTCTTCGTGGAAAACTGAGAGTCTCAGCGTCGCGCAGGACCAGTTGGTGGAGAACGTGGTCGGAGTTACGAAAAACAAATCTAAACCGATTGAGAAACCGCCATGACTATCGGCCATCGAGGAGCAAACCGACATGATCGACGTCGCCGCCTACCTTTATCTCTACTCGCCGTCTCGATGGATGTGACGCGGAAACACCTCACAGCTTACGGCGCATCGTCGGCCCACTTCGGTTCCTTGTCACGGACCATCGAGATTTCAAGATATAACGCTGCGGAAGTGGGATGACCGCCCGACAAGATCCATCATATGGGCCGCTGCGTGTATTGTAAGCGGATGGTGGGTAAAGTCCGGTCTCGGAGAGATGTATCCCGCCATTTCGCGAGCCAAATCGAGTTGTTGTTGCGATGCCGTGGCGAACAGGGAAACCACCAGGTTCTCCAATGCGATCACCCGAACATGCAATGCCAATAACTCTGCACTAGTCATTTCCGGAACCGGAACTTGCTCTCGGGCAACGGCCGAAGCTACGGCAGGCCCGCCCGGCCCGGCACCGCCTTCATTGTCCCATCTTGATAGTGCGCGTTGACGCTGGATTGAATCATTGGCGGGATCGGAGCTTGATGGCGGCATGTGGTTATCCCTTTGAGCGGCTAGATGTAAGGCCATCCGCGCTATCGATACCCGACGCCCGATATGTAGTCACGAAGGAGTTCGTCTTCGCTTTCCGATTCGGCCAGCAAGCACTGCAGCGCATCTCGCATATAGATGACACCAATTGGTTTGCGGCCTTGATCGAGGACCGGAATACGCTGGAGACCTCGCTCCTTCATTACCATCCAGACATCATGCAGCAATTCGTTTGCTCGGCAGTAGACGACGTCGCGCGTCATGATGTTGTCCACCCTGGCCTCACAGGCGCGTCCGAGGCATTGACCGATCTGGCCAACAATATCGGTTTTCGTAACGACACCGACCATATCTTCGCAGTCACACACGACGACGAGATCGGTATGCGGCTTGCCCAAGAGATCAGCCGCTTCTCTAACTGCAGCTCCCGCTTCGATCACCGCAAGACGCTCACCCGCAGGAGCCAGCATTTGTTCGACAAACATCTTATCGGTCCTTGCTCTGCCTCCTCTCGCGAGATCCGCTGGAAGCATATATTTCTGAAACTTCCTTCAGGGGCCCGTTCGCGTTGGCAACTTGCTCATAGCTGCCGGTCAAATCTGATCAGAATAATACATGCCCGTCGCGCGAGCGCCTAAGAACTCTAGACGTGGAGTAAACGCGCGGCCAGGAGCCGCGCGCCGAATGAACAAGGCCTCCTCCGGCTCGCAGCAACCTCAAGGCAGTGGCGCTCAATTCGTAGCGGGACGATAATGATTGCTCGGGGTGCGGTCCGACGTGCCGTCTAGAGTCTTGCCAATCTCCGTGCCAGCGGCGCCATAGATACCTGCACCAGCGGAACGACGTGGCGTCGCATTATCCGGAGTACGGTCTGAGGTCTTTTCCGGTGCAGCGGCCCGGCCGCTGACGCCTTGGCTGGCGCCGTTCGCGGAGGAATTCACGGCCGCCGCTGGAACACTGATCTTTGCGTTTTCAGCCGCTGTAGGTAGTGTGAGGGCCGCGGCGAAAATGCTGGCAAGTGCAAGTGAAAGACTACGGATCATCTTGAAACTTCTGTTAAACGTTGAGCACTAGCGCCCTATATGAAACCTGCTTGCTAGCAGATCCCCAATGGACATTGGGAAGCGGCGGCGATCGCTGCTGCGGTATCCGCCGCCGACGCGGTCAGATGTCGATCTCAGCCGGCAGATAGCTCGTAACCTCGAGACCAATTGCCTGCTCAGGGATCTGTGGCTTGTTCCAATTTTTCATCGGAACCCCCTTCGTTCGAAAGGCGTCTAGCGCTTCTTTCTATAAAAGATATAAGTGAAATATATCTTATGCCGCCAATCAAGTTTGCGTGTCGCAATAATTAAATGGCTATTCGCAGTCGCGAATTAATTCGGAACATGAAAGCGCCTGCGCCTTGAGCAAGAGGGTCGGTGGTAATCGACAAGGCAGCCGGTGAGGACTCGATTTAGACGATGATCGCGAAGTCCATGACGCAGCTACGATAGGTCCGATTGCCGGAAGACTGACTGCGCAGTTCCCAGAATATTTCGAGTCGGTCGTTCTGCGTTCGACCGTGCGTAGTGCATCGGTTTCGAGGATAACCTGCGGTGCGCGGTACTGGCTGCTTTGGAACAACCACAAAGACACCGTGCCATCAATTGGCCGCCGGCCGTCGCCCGCATAGGTAGAAACCCTCATTCTCATCGTCGAGATTGGCCGCTATCGTCAAGGCAAGAGACGCCCGTTGCTTCAATAGAATTGTCTCAACCCCCCGATCGACGTTCGCGGCGGGCGTCTCCTAAGTACCAACCTTGCAACAACTTCTGTTCAAGCGTGGCTCGGTCTCCGGAGCGATCATCAACTCCGCAAACCAGGAGAGATAGAATGGACATCTGGAAAAAGCCGGCGGGCGCCCTGTGTGCGGCGATACTCCTGTCGGTACCTGCAATGGCAAATGACGACGTCCTTAAAAACACCAGCGACCCAAATAACTGGGCGATGCAGAGCGGCGATTACGCCAACACGCGTTACTCCAAGCTTGATCAGATCAATACTCAGAACGTCGGCAGTCTGAAAACGTCTTGGACGTTTTCGACAGGCGTGCTGCGCGGGCACGAGGGCTCGCCTCTCGTCGTCGGCGATGTGATGTACCTGACCACGCCGTTTCCAAACACCGTATATGCCCTGGACCTCAACAACGATCAGCGGATCCTATGGAAGTATGAACCCAAGCAGGATCCGTCCGTCATTCCGGTCATGTGCTGCGATACCGTGAACCGCGGCGTCGCTTATGCGGATGGTAAGATCTTCCTGAACCAGGCAGACACAACGCTGGTGGCGCTCGACGCCAAGACCGGCAAAGAAGTTTGGAAGATTGTTTACGGCGATCCCAAGAAGGGAGAGACCGGCACAGCCGCTCCGCTCATCGTCAAGGACAAGGTGATCGTAGGGGTTTCGGGCGCTGAATTTGGAATTCGAGGACAGATCTCCGCTTATAACCTCGCGGACGGCAAGCTCGTCTGGCGCGCCTATTCGTCTGGCCCCGATAACGAAATCCTCGTTGATCCTGAGAAGACGATGTCGCTCGGCAAGGCCGTCGGCAAAGATTCCTCGCTCAAGACGTGGAACGGCGATCAGTGGAAGATCGGTGGCGGCTCAACCTGGGGCTGGTACTCATGGGATCCCAAATTGAACCTCTTGTACTACGGCACTGCGAACCCAGGCACCTGGAACTCGGTTCAGCGCGCGGGTCCCGACGGCAAGCCGATTGACCAGAAGTGGACGATGACGATCTTCGCCCGCAATCCCGACACCGGCGTAGCGGCTTGGGCCTATCAGATGACACCGTTCGACCAATGGGATTACGACGGCGTCAATGAAATGATTCTGGCCGACAACCTCGACGTAAAGGGTGAGAAGCGCAGCGTCCTCGTGCACTTCGACCGCAACGGTTTGGCTTATACGTTAGATCGCAAAACAGGCATTCCACTGGTCGTCGCCAAGTATGATCCGGCAGTTAATTGGACGAGCGGCGTTGACTTGGATCCCAAGAGCCCGAACTACGGCCGCCCTGCAGTCGTTGCGAGTAAATCGCCCTTCACGGGTGGGCAGGACGTGAACACGAAAGACATTTGCCCGGCCGCCCTTGGGACAAAAGACGAGCAGCCAGCGTCGTATTCACCGTTGACGGGTCTCTTCTATGTTCCGACGAACCACGTCTGCATGGACTACGAACCCTTCAAGGTTTCGTACACGGCTGGTCAGCCTTACGTCGGCGCCACGCTGTCCATGTTCCCGGCTCCGGACAGCCACGACGGCATGGGTAACTTCATTGCCTGGGATGCGGGCAAAGGTAAGATCCTCTGGTCGAATAAAGAGCGGTTCTCTGTTTGGTCAGGTGTGTTGACCACGGCCGGTGGTATTGCCTGCTACGGCACGCTCGAAGGTTACTTCAAGTGTGTCGATCAAAAGGATGGCAAGGAACTTTACAAGTTCAAGACGCCGTCCGGCATCGTTGGCAACGTCTTCACCTATACGCACAAAGGCAAGCAACACATCGGCGTTTTCTCTGGCGTTGGTGGCTGGGCTGGAATCGGTCTTGCTGCAGGCTTGACGAACCCGACAGACGGCCTTGGTACCGTAGGTGGCTACGCTGGTCTCAAGAGCTACACGGCTCTCGGCGGTTCGCTCACCGTCTGGGCGCTGCCGTAACTCAGATCCGAGACTTCAGCCGGCGCAGTTCAAACCTGCGCCGGCTCTTTGCTTAAGGGGATCGACGGCAATTCCGTGTCTGCCCGACTGTTGGGATGCTTGGCGCCGATTATTCGATCCAAATTCAATGGAAAATGGCCGATCACGGCCGAGCAACCCCGGAGGTAAAAAAGATGGGTATTTCTCGAATAAGCGGCTTGGCCGCAGCGATATTTCTGGCAACAGCAATCGGGCCGGCACACGCGGCCGGTAAGCCTTCCGATGCACAGATTGCTCACATCGCCTACACGGGGGGCTCCATCGATATCAAGAATGCGAAGTTGGCTCTGACGAAATCCAAGAACGCCGATGTGCGCGCGTTCGCCAACGATATGGTGCGGGACCATACGGCCGTCAACGACAAGGCGCTGGCCCTCGTCAAGAAACTTCACGTGACGCCGGAGGACAATGCCACCAGCAAGAGCCTCGTGAAGCAGCAGGATGAAGAGCGCGCAAAGCTCAGCAAACTTTCGGGCGCAGCGTTCGACAAGGCCTACATCGACAACGAGGTCGCTTTCCATAAGACGGTCATCGGCGCTCTGGTGACAACCCTCATTCCTTCCGCTCAAAACGCCGAACTCAAGAACCTCCTGCAAACGGGAGTCAAGATTTTCCAAGGACACGAACAGCATGCCGAACAATTGGCAAGCTCGTTGAAGTAGCGGAGACCTCGATGCGAGCGGCGATGCTTTGCTCAGTCGCGGTTTTGCTTTTGCAAATCGCAGGCGCTCAGGTCGGGATCGCGGGCGAGGTCGTGCAAGTCAAGATCAACGATCTCGCCTTTTCTCCTGTCGATATCACGGTCAAGGCCGGCGATACCATAGAATGGGTGAATAATGACTTCGTCGATCACACGGCCACCGCAACGAAGGGCGGCAATTGGGACATTATGATCGTTGCCGGACAATCCGCCCAGCAACAGATGACCAAAACCGGCACGATCAAGTACTTCTCCCGCTTCCATCCAGATATGACCGGCACGATCTATGTCGTAAATGACTAAAACGCTGAGACGTTGTCCGTCACCATCTCCGGCCGATGAAGTGGGCAGATAATGCGCGCAATGGCTTCGCGTCCGAGGTTGCTTCCTGCATCCTTTTTTTGCGCCACGCGACCGCAGATTACGCCCGCATCACCGTGGCGGCGGTGGCGTCGTAACGCGGCCGACTGGGGCATCCGGAATGCTCTGGCTGCTATAGGTCGGCGTGTGTGCAAACTCAGCCGGCACATCCCACATGCGCGCGGCATACCAAACCGCCCAGGCAATGGCGAATAACGTCATCACCTAAACCCACACCGGTATCGATGAACGGGCCTCGGCGCGCCGCGGATCGAACGGATCATCGGCGCTGAACGCATCAACGGTGAAACGGACTTCGCCGTGGCGGACAGAGTGTGGGCGCAGTCCGGAGATGACGATGCCCGGGCCATTATGCACGACAAACGGAATTTGCTTGAAGCCCTCGTGCCCACTTTCACCGCGCGCCAGGATGGTCAGCCGATGCGGCCCATCCGCCAATTTGGTGGTATCGACCAAAAATCTGCCGAAAGCCAATGTGGCCACGACGTCGGCACGGGCGTACATGGAGCTGTTGGCTGGGGTGGCGGCATGACGGAGACACCACAGATTCTGCTCGCCCACCATCTGAAGGCGCTGAAGCTGCCGACGTTCCTGCGCGAGTACGACAAGGTTGCCCGCTTGTGCGCCGCCGAGGGTGTCGATCATCCGCGTCACCTGATGCGGCTGGCCGAGATGGAGATGATCGACCGCGAACGCCGCATGGTCGATCGCCGCATCAAGGCCGCGAAGTTTCCGACCGTCAAAAGCCTCGACAGCTTCGACTTCCTGGCATTGCCTTCCCTGAACAAGATGCTGGTCCTGGAGCTGGCGCGTTCGGACTACGTCGAGCGGCGCGAGAACATCATCGCGCTCGGCAACAGCGGTACGGGCAAGAGCCACATCGCACTCGGCCTCGGCTTGGCGGCTTGTCAGAAGGGCCTGTCGGCCGGCTTCATCACCGCCTCGGCTCTCGTCCACGAACTGCTCGAAGCGCGCGATGAAAAGCGGCTTCTGCGGCTGCAGCGTCAGTTCGCGGGTTACAAGCTGCTGATCATCGATGAGCTGGGCTACGTGCCCCTGTCGCCGACCGGCGCCGAACTGCTGTTTGAGGTCTTCTCGCAGCGCTACGAGCGCGGCAGCACGCTGGTCACCAGCAACCTGCCGTTCGACGAGTGGACATCGGTGTTCGGCTCCGAGCGCTTGACGGGCGCGTTGCTCGATCGACTGACGCACCACGTCCACATCCTGGAGATGAACGGCGACAGCTACCGGCTCGCCCACTCCAAGCGCCGGTCACGCCGTAATAGGGCCGACGACCCGACAGATGCCGCCCCTCAGGAATGACGCGCAGCAAGCAGGACGGCCCCCTCGAGGGGGCCGTCCTGCTTGCGCATCACTGCTGTACTTTTACTCCAGCCACCCGCTGTACTATCGCTCCGGCGTTGACATCGATCGCGGTAGTTAGTGCAGCGCTGTAGTGCGCGTCGGCGGTTGTCTGGCCATTAACCGGAGCTATACCTTCGGGCTTGCTTCGCAAAAATTTCCGCGAAAACTGCGTAAAGGAAACCGGCCAAGCCTTTGTCAGGCGGAGGCGGGACGAGGATAGATGACTTTCCCCTGGCTTGTCCTTTGCGCGCCGGGCGTCGGTGTGGCGTGGCTGATCTTGCCGGGAGCCATCAGGTGATCGACCGGATGGCCGTTCAAGATGAGGTAATCCGCGATGATGCGGCGGTGGCATCGCCACCAGACGGCCTCCGAGCACATCAATGCGAGGCGCCGGCCGCGGCCGAGACGAACTAGCTCACCGAATGCGGCGGAAAACTCATCGCCCAACGCATAGTCGGCATAATTGTGGAAGCTCTGTACGCGCCACAGCGCGTTGAGGTTTTCATCGACACCCGGTTGTTTGGGTCGCCGGCCGCCCAACGCCGGACAGTGCCGGTAACCGATCTGCACGCGTGCGAGGTCGTCCGGCAACCGGTCGATGTTGAATGCTGGATTGGTCCGCGATCGCGGAAACGACCGGACGTCGATGAGCAGCTCGACGCGGGCGCCGTGCAGCATGTCGAGGACCTCGCAACGGCTGCGGTTGGAATGCCCAATGGTGGTGAAGCGGGCCACCATCAGCTGAGCTTCGTCAGCGCGCTCTCTTTGTGGACGGCGATGTGATCGGTCTTGTCGCTTTTGATCTCGTATTGCGGGTGATCGCGCGTGGCGCGGCGACGGTGCTCCTTGTAATCGAAGTCCGCATGATGGACCTTGACGATCCTGCCGGTCACCATGCCGGCTTCGGAATTCCAGCTGACATGATCACCGACGGCGTATTTCGACACGATTTCCTCCCGGGCACATGATACCGTTATTGTCGGCAGCGGTCATGCGCGTCGGGCGAAAAGTGGCGGCGGTCCGCCGTCACGGTCCTGCCATCGTGGCGCACGGGCTGAATGCGAGGCCCGGAAATGCGGCGTAAAGCCCAAACGCAAGGAGTCAAAGATGAGCCGCTTATATTCGGATGTCCACCGCTCCCTTCAGACGGCGTTCGAGACGCGCGCGCTTGCCGACCGTCTGGAAGACATGATCGTCAAATCCGAGTTCGACGAGGCGGCGAAAGCGTTCGTCGAAAGTCGGGATTTCTTCTTTTTGACGACCGTCGATCACCTCGGCCGCCCGACGGTTTCCTACAAAGGCGGCGCGCCGGGGTTCATCCGCCTGGTTGATGCCTCGACGCTTGTTTTCCCGAGTTATGATGGCAACGGCATGTATCTCTCGATGGGGAATCTCTCCTGCCATCCGGAGATCGGCATCCTGTTCATCGACTTCGAAAAGCCCTTTCGGTTGCGGGTGCAGGGGCGCGCCGAGCTGATCCTGCAAGGCCCGGAAGTAGAAGCGTTCAAAGACGCCGAGATGGCGGTCAAGGTCCGCGTGACCGAAATGTGGATGAACTGCCCGCGCTACATCCACCGCCACAAGAAGCTCGAAACGTCGCGTTATGCGCCGGGCGTGGAACCGGTGACGCCGTTTTGCGAATGGAAGCGCATCGACGGGATGCAGGACGTCATTCGCCCTGCGGAAAAGGAAAAGGCCGCGCAACTGGGCACCATCAACATCGAAGAATGGATGGGCAAGGTCGTCGCCGGCGATGCGGACGCCTGATAAAATTTCCGCCCGTTGCGCATGCGCAGGAACGGCCCCACGGTTTCATCTGCCGATCCGACCGTTAAACCATCTTATCTCGCGTGTCGGCGGCCCTCGCTGAGCTTGAGGATAGGCAGAACATAAGTTATTCGATTGTAGGAAATCGCACGGGAGATCAGCATGAGCGAAAATTGGCTTCCCTCACTCAAGACCGCAACGCCGCAAGAGGGCTTCGAGCTTGCCACGAAGCTGGCGCGCGTAGGCGTCAAGGTCACGCAACCGTCCGCCGAAGTTCGTGACAAGTTGCGGCCGGCATATGACCACGACAGCGCACAATTGATCGCGTCCTCGCAAGTGATCGCCATCCACTTCCAGACTGTCGCCGCCGCGAACAACTACTGGCGCGACTGAGACCCACGAGGTTCTTCTCCAGACAGGTAACCTGATCTGAGGCTGTCCTACTCCCTAAGCGAACATGGAGCATCAGCGGTTTTTGGCTGTTTGGACGCCATTGTAACGATTGCCAAATGGCGCAGATTTTTGAGTTTCGCCATATTTTGGCTGCACGGTAATCCACCGCGACGTTTTTTGATTCCAAGTATGGATATATTCGTCGAGGCGGGCAGCGAATGGCACGGAAAACTTAAAAAGCCAAAATGCACCCTATCATTGCTATCTTTGTTTACACCCAAGCCGTTGCGTATTTAATTTTTGATCACGCAAACACGGTCTTTCCCAACGGCAAGACCGTTTTGACGTCGGTGTTCCGCAGCACACCTGCACCTTGATGCATGTCAAAGTGCACACGTATTCGGCAAATTACAAAATGACCAGCAACTGGAATTGTCTTGGTCCGAATAGGACTATTTGCGGAGTATCGCTTATGAAAATGAAGATCGCTGTAATGGCTTTTTGCACGCTCGCGGCTGGCCCGGCATTCGCCGGAAGCTATGCCGGAACCTGCACGACAGCCGCGAAAGACAAATGGATGACCGAGGCCGATGCCAAAATGAAGATCACGGAAGCCGGTTATTCCGTTACGAGCATTAAGACGACACGCTCGGGCAATTGTTATGAAGCGTACGTCACGGACAAGACTGGGAAGAAAATGGAGCTCTTTCTCGATCCGACAAACGCAAAGATAGTTCACTCGCAATGATGAAGAGCTGCTCCACGGAAAGTCCCTGCACAATTGAACCTCGGGAGGTCAACGGACCGAGGGCGGTCAAGGTCTGGGACCTCTTCGTGCGGGTCTTCCACTGGTCACTGGTCCTCACGTTCGCAGCGGCTTGGTATACCGGCGGCATCTGGGACCAACCCCATTTGTCCACCGGTTATCTCGTTCTTGCGCTCATCCTTGCGCGTATCGTCTGGGGCTTCGTGGGTCCACGCCATGCCCTCTTTTCCGATTTCGTTTGCAGCCCGCCCGTCATCTTCCGCTATACAAGGGATATGTTGCATAGGCGGGCACCCCGCTATCTCGGGCATAATCCGGCCGGCGGCGCCATGATCATCGCATTGCTCGCCACACTGGCCGTCCTGTGCGTCACTGGAATCATGATGACCACCGATGCCTTCTGGGGCGTGCAGTGGGTTGATGACCTTCACGCGACCGCAAGCAACATCGCTTTGGTTCTAGTGGCGCTCCATGTGGGTGGCGTCATATTTTCCAGCATCGAACACGGTGATAATCTCGTGCGCGCAATGGTGACGGGTTTCAAGAGATCCCCGTGAAGGACCCTCGTAAACAGCCATCCGATGTGGCCCCCATGAAAGCGACTGGCAGTCCGGGACAAAGTCGAATGCGGGAGGTATGCCCGATAGGCGTCGCGTTGCCGTCCGACGCTGCTCAGGGCACCAACGGAATCGCAATATTGAGTTTCTGCGAGAAGCGCGATGTCTGCCCCGCCCACGAGACGGTCCGACGCCGGGGCAAGGAGTACTGGATCTATCGCTTTTCAACGAGACAAGACGCCGATGACTTCCGTCGAAGTTTTGGCGGAAAGCCGGTGTGATCGCGCGGATCAGTGTGACGTCTCCACGGGAGACAATGCGGCCGCATCTTCGACGGCACATCGGTATTTGCGATCTCACTCGCGCTTGTCATGCCGTCCGGGCCCGTATGGACAAGGAACTCGTCAAAACCGCGGCCGGAATGCCCGATGGTACTGAACCAAGCCGCCATCATCCGATCTTTGTCAGCGCGTCTTGCATTTCCATCTGGCCTGATTGCTGCGCCTTCGTTCTAAGGATTTGCCGCGTCGTCTGGTACCGGTCCAGAACGCGTCCGAAGTAGACATCGGCGGACGTCAGGTTGTCCAGGCTCTCGAGGTTGGCACGGCCGGGATCGTGCCGAACGGCGAAGGCGCGGATTTTTCCGACTTCAACGCTTGCAATGTTCGACTTGCGGCGACGGGCGAAAGCCGTCGTCAGCCGGGCAAAAGCAGGCGGCGCACATCGGCGCGCTGTTTCCGAAGCAGTTCCGCTTCGAACCACGGATTGCGCGTGATCCACCTGTTGTTGTGCCATGATGGATGCGGCAACGGTAAGATGTGCGGCGGTGCCGGTGTCCCATAGACCCTACGCCACGCCTGGGCCGTCTGATCGACGCCGGACCGGACGGCGGCCTTCCCCAAATGCCAACGCTGCGCATGGCCGCCGATCGCCAGCAGCAGCTCAAGGTTCGGCAAATGGGCGAGCAGCCGCGTTCTCCAGATCTCGGCACATTCTCGGCGCGGTGGCAGGTCGCTGCCGTCGGGGCGAAGCCGGGGAAAGCAAAATCCCATCGGGATGATCGCGACCTTGGACGCATCGTAGAAATCCGCCTCCGAGATTCCCATCCAGTCCCGCAGCCGCACGTCCGATGGATCGTCGAACGGGCGGCCACTATCGTGAACCCGCGTTCCGGGGGCTTGGCTGGCGATGCAGATGCGCGCTGCCCGCGACACTTGCAGGATGGGCCGAGGCTCATGTGGCAACGGCTTCCCGTAGCGGGGCTCGTCACGGCAGATCCGGCAAGCGCGGACGGCATTCAACAAGTCTTCAAGTGTTTCGTCTTCACTATCGGGAGATCGCGCGATCCTCACGGGCATAGTCACTCGGCGCTTTCCTCGAGCAGGACGTCCCGCAGGACGACCGCATCGTTGTGCAGCTCGTCGTGGGCGCTGTAGACGAGTGTCACCGTTTGTGTTTTCGCCAGGGCGCGGATGCGCGCCAATGCGTCGACGTGTTGACGAAGTTCCGATCCGTAGCGGCGCTGGAACTCATTCCAGCGTGTTGGCTCATGGCCGAACCATTTGCGCAACTCGGTGCTTGGGGCGATTTCTTTCATCCATTCATCGATCCCGGCCTCCGCCTTGCTGACGCCGCGCGGCCATAGACGGTCGACAAGAATACGGGTGCCATCGCTCGCCATCGCGGGCTCATAGGCGCGTTTCAATCTCAAGTGAGATGCGGGAAGGGATGATCTCGTCACGATAAAATGTTCTCGGCGATAGCTGTTCCAGGTTGAACTCACCCGTAATAGTATCAGCGCAAATCGTGTCGGTCACGCATATCCAAATTGCCCGTTCTCAATATATTGCGATTAGCGAATAAATGCTCATATTTGAATGGACTCCCATTAAAATTGCATACAGATGAGGTTATCCATGAAATCCAACGTGAAACTGCTCAAGAAGGAAACGATCGCTCGCGACACCATGGCTTTCTCATTTGAGAAGCCGGAGAATTTCGCATTCCGGGCAGGGCAATTCGCGGATTTCACGCTGATCAATCCAGCGGAGACGGATGCCGAAGGCGATATCCGTGGCTTTTCGCTGGTGCACGCGCCGTTCGAGCCCACGCTGGTCGTTGCGACACGCATGCGTGATACCGCCTACAAAAGGTGCCTGAAGAACTTGCCGGTTGGAGCGGAAGTGGCCCTGGACGGGCCGTACGGTGACTTCACGCTGCACAGGACGCAAGTGACGCCGGCGGTGTTTTTGATCGGCGGTATCGGCGTGACGCCGGTCCGGAGCATGGTCGCCCAATCCCTTCATGACCGGACCGCGCACGAGATCACGTTGCTGCATGCCTGTCGCACGTCGGAAGATTTTCCGTTCAAGGCGGAATTCGAACAGCTCGCCTGGAAACACCGGCGCATCACCTACGTGCCGGTCGCGTCCGAGTCGGCGCCGGATGACTGGCATGGCGAACGCGGCCGCGTCGACGAAGCAATGGCGCGGAAATACGTCCCCGATCTGAACCGGCCGATCTACTATCTGTCCGGCCCCGAAGGCATGGTCAAGGCGATGCGCGAGTTACTCGTCCGGCTGGACGTGAACGAAGACAACATTCGGACGGAAGAATTCGCGGGCTACTGAGCGATTCCCACGGCACGACGGTTTCCGACATCGCTTGCAGCTTAAAGGATTGGCGCAGATTGGAAGCTCTGCGCCATATCCTTACCACTACGGCAGCGTCCAGACGGTCAACGAACCGTCGAGCGCCGCCCATTTGCTGATGGCTCAATTGCCGCTGACCGCAGGGAGACGGCATGCTGCGCCGCCGTTTTTGGTGTTATTTTCCCAGCAGCCGACGCAAGGCCAGAATGACGACAAGCCCAAACAAGCTATCTGCAAAAGCTACGATCACATGGTGAAGCATTACCGTTGCTCGTATTGCATCAACCCTGGAAGCTCCCGCCTCAATTACACAGGTTGAATTTATAGCGCCTTGAATACCTTACTTTCGTTGTCATAGACGCTGAGCGTCCCGATCTTTATGTCGAAGTGGGCGCCATGGAGCTGCAGCTTGCCGCTCTCCTCCCGCTCGCGCACGAAAGGAAATGTTCGGAGGTTCTTGAGAGTTTGTTTGATTCCCTCGAGCTTAAGCGCCCGCTGCCTTTCTTCCGGCGTCGCATTCTGCTGGGAAGCGAGAACCGCGAGGCGAGCTTCATCCAGTATCGACATCCAGCGTGAAATAAAATGCGCATCCGTCTGTGCGGCCTCTACGCGAAACCCTCACGCATTTTGCTTCTCATGGATTATCCCAGGGGGCCTTCGCCGCTTCGGCCGATCTGTGAGGCGATCTCCTCACGGACGGCAGTTAGTGCGAGTTGGACATCAGCGAGATGGTGAAGGATGGTATTGGAGGCCGAAGAGGTCACGCTATCTTGTCCCGATAGCGCTTCAATCGCGGCCACCCTAGCGGACTCCAAGGCGCGCTGTAATTCGTGCATTCTGCTTGCCATGTAATTTTCCTAAAAATGGCCTCTACATCTGGCGGTTCGCCCCGATCTTCGACTCACGTTAGCTCCGCCTTCCATACGTGGAATGGCGCGGATCAGCCTGACTCGCGCCATCCCTTCAACTCAGTGTCATGGCAGCGTCCAGACAGTCAACGATCCGCCGAGCGCCGTGTAGTTGCTCAACGCAGAGTAACCGCCGACCGTACCGAGACCATCCGTCGGATTGGTCAACCCGGCCGCGAGACCGATGCCCGCCCAACCGCCGACGCCCGAAAAGACGCCGATGTATTGCTTGCCGCCGTGCTCGTAGGTGAACACGTTGCCGATGACGCCGGACGGGGTCTTATATTTGTAAAGTTCCTTGCCGTCCTTTTGATCGACGCACTTGAAGTAACCTTCGAGCGTGCCGTAGCAGGCAATGCCACCCGCAGTCGTGAGCGCGCCCGACCACACCGAGAACTGCTCGGGCTTCGACCAGACGATCTTGCCCTTGCTCGCATCCCAGGCAATGAAGTTGCCCATGTGGCCTTCTTCGCCCTTCGGCGGATACATCGACAGCGTCGCGCCAACGTAGGGCTGTCCCGCGGTGTAGGAGACTTTGAACGGTTCATAGTCCATGCACACGTGGTTCGTCGGGACGTAGAACAAGCCGGTCAACTGCGAATAGGATGCCGGCTGCTCGTCCTTGCTGCCGAGGGCTGCGGGGCAGATGTCCTTCGAGTTGACGTCTTGGCCGTTGTGGAACGGCGATTTGGCGTCCACGACGTGCGGCCGTCCATACGTCGGGCTCTTGGGATCGAGGTCGATGCCCGTCGTCCAGTTGACGACAGGATCGAACTTCTCCGCCACCAGAGGGAGGCCTGTCTTGCGGTCGATCGTGTAGGCGATGCCGCTGCGGTCGAAGTGGACGAGCACGTCGTGCTTTTGACCCTTGACGTCGAGGTTGTTGACGAGGATCATTTCATTGACCCCGTCATAGTCCCACTGGTCGAACGGCGTCATCTGATACGCCCACTTCGCGACACCCGTATCGGGGTCGCGGGCGAAGATCGTCATCGTCCACTTCTGGTCGATGGGCTTGCCGTCCGGCCCGGCACGCTGCACCGAATTCCAGGTTCCGGGATTGGCGGTGCCGTAATAGATGAGGTTCAGCTCGGGATCGTACGAATACCAGCCCCAGGTCGATCCACCGCCAATCCGCCACTGATCCCCATTCCAGGTCTTCAAGGAACTGTCTTTGCCGATGGGTTTGCCGAGCGACGTCGTCTTCTCGGGATCAACCAGCATGTCTTTATCAGGCCCGGTCGAATAGGCGGTCCAGGCGAGCTTGCCGTCCGAGATATTGTACGCTGTCAGACGCCCGCGGATACCAAACTCGGCACCGGAGATGCCGACAATCACCTTGTCCTTGACGATCAGCGGCGCGCTCGTGCCGGTCTCGCCCTTCTTTGAATCGCCATTGACCACTTTCCAGATTTCCTTGCCCGTTTTGACATCAAGAGCCACGAGCGTCGTATCCGCCTGGTAGAGGAAGATTTTGCCGTCCGCGTACTGCACGCCGCGGTTCACCGTATCGCAGCACATGACGGGGATGACCGACGGGTCCTGCTTCGGTTCGTATTTCCAGACGATCCTTTGGTCATGATCGAGATCGAGAGCAAAGACGATGTTGGGGAATGGTGTCGTCAGGTACATCATGTTCCCGATGACGAGAGGAGATCCTTCGTGTCCCCTGAGAACGCCGGTTGAAAAGCTCCAGGCGGTCTGCAGCTTCCCGACGTTCTTGGTGTTGATCTGATCGAGTGTGGAATAGCGATGGTTGGCGTAGTCGCCTTGCTGCATCGCCCAGTTTTTTGGATTCTTGACGGCCTCTGTCACGCTCTCGTTGGCCAGGGCTGGCGCCGCGGCGTAGGCAAGTAAGGCCAGAGCGCAGGTTACGGTGGATATTCGCATTACATTCTCCTTTAAGCGACGTACGCCCCGTCAGTCGAAATCGCCCCCCTCGATCAGCTTCGCGCACTCGCGCGAAGTCCCGCTAAACGTTAGCCCCAAAAAGATGCATTTGAAATACATAATTTCGTGACGATGCCCACGTGATTGGCGATGCACGCGCGGATGCGCTCATGAAGCGGCTTTCTGATGAGGTGGCACGCCCATGTTGATATCGCCTTTCTCGCACGGAGACGGAGCGCGCAAATCCATGGCGGAATCTGAATTCGATGATCTTCGGCAAGCTGGCGGTCAACGTGGAGATCCTACGATCTGGCTGCTGTATGTCGGCGTATGTGCGAACTCGGCCGGCACATCCAGCATGCGCGCCGCATACCAGACGGCCCAGGCGACCACGACCAGAGACATCACCCAAACCCAAACTGGAATCGACGAGCGCGCCTCCGCACGGCGTGGATCGAATGGATCGTCAGCGCTGAAGGCGTCGACCGTGAAGCGGATATTGCCGCGCCGTGTGGAATGCGGCCGTAGCCCTGAGATGATGATTCCGGGGCCATTGTGAACGACAAATGGAACTTCCTTGACGCCTTCGCCTCCACTTTCGCCGCGTGCCAAGATCGTCAGCCGATGAGGTCCGTCGGCAAGGACGGTCGTGTCGAGCGAGACATCCGTCGGCAGTTCCTGATCCAAAATCGGTTGCGGCCCATCGTCGAGATAGACGCGCACACGCGGCTTTTCCATTGCTCCACCTCCGGCCTAGCGGTCGTCACGCAGGATTTCGTATTTTGGATGGTGCCGATCCGTTTCGCCGGGACGTAACAGCATCCAGAACATGGCCACAAAACATCCGATGGTGATCGCGCTGGAGAACGCGATGATAATGAGATTGCCGAGTAACGGCCCCATCATGTGATGTTCCATGGCGTGCTCCGCTTTTATTTGCCCTTGGCGCGAACGGCGGCCACATCCTTTTCCGTCACCGGTTTGCCGTGGTTACCCCACGCGCTGCGCTCGTAACCGATGATGTTGGCGATGTCGGAGTCACTGAGCGTGCCGCCGAAATCCGGCATCTCGCTATCGTATTTGACGCCACCAACCGTCGCCCCTTTGAGGCCAAACAAGACGGTATGGATATGCATGGTTGGATCCGCATCATTGACGACCGCATTTCCTTTGAGGGCCGGGAATGCGCCGGACAAACCTTCGCCCGTCTCCTGATGGCAGGCCGAGCAATTGGCGCTGAACAACTGCTGTCCCTTCTTGGAATCATAGCCGCCGGCCGCCGGCGTAGGGGCAGTGGTCGCGGCGCTTGCTGGCGGCACCGAGGCTGCAATATGGCTCTTCGCGACCTCTGCATATTCGGGCCACGGAGTCTGCTTGAGCGACATCAAGTACGCCAGCAGCGCTTGCGCCTGGCGGCTGGGAACGACCACGCCATGGCTCGGCGCATACGCCTTGGGGACAGGCACCGGAGTGACGCCCGGCGGCGCTTTGTCTACGACCTCGAACAGCCAGGAAAACGAGGGCATGATCGACTGGGGTACAACGGCGCGCGGATTGTAGAGGTGGATGTACTGCCAGACGGCATTCGGCTGTCGGGCGCCGATATTGGTGAGGTCTGGACCCGTGCGTTCCGAGCCCAGAAGCTCCGGCGTCTGATAGGCAAAATCGCCTGGTGCCGATGGGCGACCGAAAACCTTGTCTTGCTCGAGCGGACGTACCTGCTGGGTGTGGCAATAGCTGCAGCCGCTGGAAACATATACCGCGCGGCCTTCATCCTCGATGGCGGTGAGGGGCTTCACGCCGGGACCAGGCGGTGTGCGCGATAGGAACATTCCGGGCAACACACCCATCATCAACGCGAGGCCTGCGTAGACCAGCGTCGAACCGCCCGCGATCAAAACGAGTTTGTTCATGCGGTCCGCTCATTGGCTAGAGCCGAAACCCGTGGCGTCGATCTCGCCCCGGCGCCGAGGGTCATGCACCAGACGTTCCAGGCGAAAACTAGATGGCTCAGAAACATGAGCAACCCGCCGACGCCGCGCCAAACGTAGAACGATTGCATGTCGACGACGGACTGAATGAAGGGCAGCCCGCGCTCCCAATTTAATCCTTGGATGGTGCCGCCGATCGAGAGGGAAAGGACGTAGATGACAACCCCGACCAGGGCCATCCAGAAGTGCAACGCAAGACCGAGTTGGCTGGGAGATTTGCCGGTTGCGAACGGCAGTAGCGTATAGAGGCCACCCCAGATCGCGAAATTGACGAAACCATACATCGTGAGGTGCGAATGGCCGACGGTGTAGTTGGTCAAATGCCAGACCGCTTGCAATGAGCGGAATGCCTCGAACGTACCTTGGGTCGAGCCGAGCAGATAACCGAGCACCCCCACGAAGATGAACATCAGCGGATAGGAGTGGCGTAACTCCCCGTACGATCCGCGCATGGTCAGCAGGAAGTTGGCACTGCCGCCCAGCACTGGCACGAGCATCGCCACGCTGAACACGATGGCTGTGGTTTGCAGCCACCACGGAAGCGGGCTGAACAAAAAGTGATGCGAACCGATGATCGGATAAAAGGCGAGATTGGTCCAAAACGCGAAGATGCCGAGGGCATACGAATAAATCGGACGGCTAAGCAATTTCGGCAGCGCATAATAGAAAATGCCAAGCGCCAGCGGCGTAAACCACATGCCGACGGCGTTGTGCATGTAGTAGCCGGACACCGCGACTTGTCCAAGCCCGTACTGATACCACGGGAGGACGGCGACGAGCGCGATAATGCATGTCCATAAGACGCCGCCCATCGTGTACCAGTTGGAGAGGTAGATGTCGTCCGTGCTCCGACGCGCCACGGTGGCGACCAAATTCAACGCTGTGACCAACAGGGCAGCTAAAAAGATCAACCGGATCGGCCACGGCCATTCGCGGTATTCCAGATTTCCGTCGTTGTACCCGAGATCCAGGGCAATGGTTCCGGCAAGCGCGGCGATATTGAACAACCACAGCCCGATCCACGCCAACCGCGTGCTGTAGAGCGAAACTCGGCAGCTGCGTACGGCGACGTAGTACGCCAATCCGACAAGCGCGATGCTGGCCCAACCGTAAAACGTCCCGTTCGTATGGATTGGGCGAAGGCGGCCAAAGGTCAGCCATTCGCCGGGGGCGAAGTCGGGCGCGCCGAACTTGTAGGCAAGCAGGATTCCTACAAAGGTTGCGAAGATCAGCCACGCGGTCGCCGAGATCGTATAGCCCATAAAAACGCGGGCTAAGGCTTCGTCTTCGCGTTTCGAAATCTTAGCGGGATGTGCTGGCGCCGTTTGAGGCATGGCCGGTTCGCACCTCCTGCGCCGGAGATCAGCGCCGACGCCAGCATCTCGCAAAACGATATATTGTCAATGCATGTTTCTGCGATCAATAATCGTCTGCGCGAATTTGGCGATGAGAAACGTTTGATCGCGGCAGTTTGTGTATCGCACCGCATTGCGCGTGACGCGGAATGATTGTGGCGCGCATGATCCGTTCTGCCGTTCGATGTTTGTTTTCTGCAAGAGTGCAAAGTGCAACGAGCGGCCAGCAGCGCAAATGGACTGCAACGATTTATCTTGCGGGCGTTGATGCCCAATTCGCCCGACGTTCCTATATTCGATTTATTCGCTTCGGCATCCGCCCGCTGTTCGTGCTGCCGGTCTAGCGGCTGCTTTTTCGGGCGGCTCCGGGTGCCGAAGCGTGAATCCAGTTATCCAGCCAAGCCAAAGGAGATGGCTATGTCTCAATCAATCTATCCGACGGACGTGCAAGAACTCTCAAGGAAGCGCAGGGAATTGGCGCCGGAAACGGAAGTCGCCTTTCAGGCATTCAGCCAACAGGTATTTGCCAACGGGGCATTGCCGGCCAAGTTTAAGCAGATCATTGCCGTTGCGGTCGCGCACGTCACGCAGTGCCCCTACTGCATCAAGGGCCACACGAAGGCGGCGTTGCGGCACGGCGCAACGGAGAAAGAGCTGATCGAGGCGATCTGGATCGCAGCGGAAATGCGCGCCGGCGGCGCCTACGCCCATTCGGTGCTAGCGCTCGATGAAATGACAAAAGTATCAGCAGCCCCGCCGACGGTTCGCACGTAGCGCCAACGCCCTCTAATGGCAACTTCGACGGACCTTGCCGGCGCTGGCCTCGTCTCGGCACGATGGGTGCCCAAGACCGACAAGGAGACGTCCATACAATAACACGTTACGGACTGAGCCGGCGTGATGGTGGTGGCGAGTTCCGCGTGGGCGTTCCGTGACTCGTCACCTCGGCTTTTGCCGATCACCCTCTGTCCTTTGTAGCAAGGGTGTTGAGGTGCGAAAGCTATTTTTGATCTCTTTGCTGACGATGTGGCTGTTGTCACGGATGGAAAGGGCGGCCTCAGACGCCCGTCCGAGGTCGCCCGGCATCGTCGAATTCATCGGGTTCGCGACGCGGTGCTCATTCACGACGCTCTCTGATTCCTTCGTCCGAATCCCATGACGCGCATAGCGAAATCGCCGAGGGACTCATAATAGATCACCCCGACGGAATTTCGTGCGCCGCTTCGATCATCTTTTTGGATTGTCCCGAATTGGGCGAAGCCGATCCCCGGCTTTCGCCCATTGCCGCGTCAGCGTGATATCGACCGGCCCGCAGTAAACAGCGACGACCACGTCTCAATAGCTTTCGCGCCAGCCTCGATGGTCAGCGATACTACTTCTCCGGTCTGTTCCAGCATGCGCTGCGCCTGGGCCTGGAGAAACTCGCCGTGAATCTTGGCTGCCTCGTTGACATTTTGGGCTTTCGCGAGCTTATGCGCTACCCCGAACGCCGCTTCGGCATTAACGCTGGCATTCTCCAGGAGGCGTCTATTGAATTCGCGCATCAGCGCTAGATGCCTCTCGTATGCCGTGTGGGCATTGATGATGGCCGATTGCGCAAATTCCGATAAATTTGCCGGAAATTTGACGCTCATTTCCTTTTCAATATGTCCAAAGATCTGATTCACGATATCTCTCCAAATTGGGCGATTGCCGACCGCCATTTCGGTTCTCAAAAAGGCCGGATACGACCCGCGAGCGGTTGGGACAAGGCCCAATAATGTCACCTTGCAGGAATGATTCGGGTGACTACCGGTTTACAGACGATGCCACCGAGCACGCGAACGAATGGCGTCGCGTCGCTCAGGTCGCAATCGTTGCCTTTGTTCTAGCTTGGTCGCAAAGCTTGATCGTCGTGCGATCCAACCAACGGCATCTCCGGCGTTCGTTGCGGGCTCCCGCGTCTGTCATGCCATGTTACGGCCGCCGCCACCGAATAGTGTTTGCCCATAAGAGCTCGACACGGTCTGCATCGACCAGGCCGCGGTCGGCCGATGGGCACTGAAAAATCTTTTATCGGATAAAAAGGACAATGGTCGTCGCAGCGCCCACAAACGTGATGAACTACCACAAACGCGTCGGATACGTCATGCGGCGGGCCAGCACCGCAGCGAAATACCCACCGAATGCCGTGGCGATGGAAAGCGGGATCGCGTCGATGAGGCCAGCCACCGCGTACGTCGCGACCGATACCAGTGACAGGATGGCGGAAATGACGTTCTTCAGCCCGTTCATCGCCATGAGTTCGGTAAACCCGATGAGCCCGAAGACCGCCACCAGCATGATCCCCAGGCCGCCATTGAAATAGCCTCCGTAGATCGACACGCACAACAACAATGCCGTTGAAAGAAAATATCCGGGACCACCTCCGCCTCGCCCGATCATCCGCCGGAGCAGTGCCGGAGCTGACGCTAAAACCGCAGTTGCCAGTAGAAGCAGCCAAGGAATGATTGCCGAAAACGTATCGGGCGAGGTGAGCAGCAACAGGAGCGCGCCAACAAAGCCGCCTACGGTTGAAGTCAGAATGATCGCCTTCAGTTCATTATCTCTGGTGTAGCGAAAAGGGTGTTGACGATTTGATTCTAAGAGCGCCCTATTATGGCGTCTGCCGCCTGATCCCTCACAGACGGCATCCCGGCTTCCCGCATCCCCCGCGCCGAGCCGGTCCGGCGCCAGCCCCACCCCCCGTCCGGCTGGCGCCTCGTTTTTCTCACCGCTATTTCGTCGACACGCTCGTTGTGGCGCGGATCTTCCTGCGGATTCGTGCCCAGTCGGAGTGGTGCGGATGGAAAAGCAATGTAGGTTTACACGTGTTGTTTGGACACTGCGCAATTTCATGGAAGTGAAAGCGGAATCAAAACGGAGCCCGATCGCATTTTCCTAATGATCAAAAGGGGAGCTCAATTGGCAAACATACATTCTGGGTGCGAGCTTACTCCTCATCATCGTAGGAGGCACGATCGTCGCTTTTTTGTACGGTGGCATAGTGATTCCTCTGATCTCATTGAATGAATATCTAAAGTCGATAAGCAGGTAGGGCTGTCACCCAATCTTTGGCAAGCAGTTGAATCTCCTGAGCGTCTCGCCGTCCAGAGGCAGTTTGCGCGGAAAGTCCAAGCTGATCCGTCTTGCGCGCCATTGTCAAAATCCCATCAGTTCGAGTACGGCCGCCCCCGCCAACCGACGGTTCCGGGTATGGTGCTGTTCGTTCGCGGCGGCGCACCATCCACCTTCGACCGTGTCGATCTCGAACCCAATTCGATTTGGCCGCACTTACGTTTCCGTAAGTTATTATTGTTGGTTGCCGGCGCGAATTCTACGTCATGGACAGGCACGACGGACGAGCCATCTCTGTCCGGGCTTATTCGGAAACCTCCGGTTCGAGCGCGTCCGCCGCCGATTAAAAAAAGGAGTTTCGCGATGAAAACTCGAATGCGACGCGTGAGAACCCTTGCAGCTGCGTTGACCCTCGCTTCCCTGGGAGGCGGCGCCGCGTTTGCGGCGACGATGTCGGACGCCACACCGCACGCCTCCATCATTGTATTTAATCAAAAGGCAAAAGGCGACGATTCCGTCCCGATCAAGTATGCATGTAAAAGCCGGAGCAATAATCCCTCACAGAAGCGGCTGATTTGTTCGGCCGCGCCGGACTAAAAGTGCGGCAGATTGGAGCCCTGTGCCTGCGTCGGCGCGAGGGCGGGGATGAAGCAGGTG
>Ga0172380_10002894_pt1 | contig 24996 bp, 26 predicted proteins | sample Leawe162metaG_FD_119747 | JGI IMG/M metagenome (GOLD analysis project Ga0172380, IMG submission 119747) | Leachate microbial communities from a municipal landfill in Southern Ontario, Canada - Leachate well 162 metaG | ecosystem: Engineered > Solid waste > Landfill > Unclassified | place...
CAAGAACTACAAATTTATCTTTGCCGCGAACATTGATAATAAGCTCATCAAACTTTTCTAAAAGATTGCCAAAGAGAGAGACACCCTTTGTTTTAACATCATTAGCGTTTATTGTCATAATAGTATCCTAAATAGTACTTTTAATAGTATTTTATCATAAAAAGATAGTTTTTAATCAGTTGATGATAGCATTATGCCACTGCACGAGAGTTGGCCTGTATCCATTTTCTACATGTAGAACTTCATGGCAGTATATCGGGTTGCTTATCTGTTGTATTTTAACCCTTTGTAAATTTATCTTTATAACTGCATTTTTTGCAAAGCTCTTCGACAGCCTTAAAGTTTTTAAAGCCTTCTATCATGTCTTTGGTTCTTTTAGAGTTAAGTATTTCTTCAAGCGTCGTATCATGAAGGTTGCCAAGCGTTATGACTCCCTCGCCGTCCAAACAGCAAGGCACCACAACACCGTTAGCAAGTATGCCGATGTGAGATTTTAAACCGTAACATGTTCCCTCACTGTTGTGTGAAGAGGCTAGAGACGGCCACTCAAAGTAGCTATCAAAATTTAGCAGCACTTTTGGAGCCAAGCGGATTGATTTGATTTTTTCTCTATATATCTCATCTTCGTCAAGAGCAGTGTTAAAAAATGAGCCCAATCTTTCAAAAAGAAGCCTATTATACCCAGCTTCACTGCATATGTCATCAAGATTCCAAAGACGGAGATTTATAAATGGTTTATGGTAGTGTTCTGTTTTTTGTGTACATGTATCTAAAACAGCGTTGATATACTCATCAAAACTCATATTGAGGCTATTTTTATTGAAGCTGTTGAGAGAGATATTGAGCTGGCGAACTGCTCTGTGAAAGAGTGTTTGAGCTTTGGTTTTGCCAAGATAGTAACCGCTTGTCGTAAGCTCAACTTCAAACCCATGTTTATCTGCAATATCAAGAAACTCCTCAAGATTTGATAACGTCAGAGGGTCGCCCATCACATGAAAGGCAAGAGTTTTTGTATATGGCTGAAGTTGCATGAGCACCTTTTCAAAAAAAGCGAGTGACATGCTTTTTGAGGGATTTATTTTTGGAGGGCAGAAGCTGCAAGCAAGACCGCAGATGTTGGTTACTTCGATATGAACACGGTTAAAGTACATTTAAATCCTTTGAGAAAAAAAATAAAGTTAAACTTAAAACAATTATGTAATTAAAAAGTGATAAGAAAGATAAAAGTTAAATCGGATAAAATTACTCTGATTTAAAAATTTAGAGCGTAACGCGTTCTTACCAAAGGAAACCAAGATGAAAAAGATCATTTTATTAATCGCATTGACATTAGGTGCTCTCCAAGCAGACAACGTAGTTTACTACGATACAAAAGAGGCTCAGACTCCCATCACTAAGCCTAACCACCCAACAACAGATATTTATTAATTTAAATATCTAAAATTTTATTTCTCCTTCTAAAATAGGTTCCTCAGCCTATTTTAGTGACACATTCCAAAATCCCCTAAATTTTTCTTTTCATAAAATAAATAGCTAAAAAAGTTATAACCGACAAACATGCCATTAGTATCATAACACTGTTTGTTCCTGAAAATCCACCTGAAAAAGGCAAGCCGCTAGTGTTCATACCAAAAAAACCGACCACTAAATTTAGCGGTAAAAATATCGCCGAAATAATAGTAAGCGCAAAAATTGAGCGATTTATTCTCTCATTTGTCTGAGTGGTATAAAACTTATAGATATAGTCGAGTTTTGAGAGTTGCAGCGAAGCAGAGCGCAATGTTCGCTCAAGATGTTCATGTAAATCCAAGTAGTGATTTAGAGGAAAATTTTGGTTTTTTTCATAATACTCAATGGCTCTATCCATCGTCGAAGATGAGTGTATCAGTAGCCTCTCGATTTTTATGATATTGCGCTTGAGCTCAAGCCACTGGTTCATAAAGGACTTTTTCGCTTTGTTAAGGTAGAGAGTCTCTTCCATATCTACGATTAAATCTAGATAATCCTCAAATGATTGCAGTAACTTATCTATCATGTCGTCTAAGATTTTGTACGGGGCTTCAAAACGGCTACCGAGTTTTTCAAAAGCATCCTTGTCTCTGTTGTAGAGATAACTATCATCAGGCGTTATGATAAATCCGATAGAGGTTGTTTCGAGTTTTTGATTAATTATCGGCAGTTTTAAAATTAACATGTCATACCCGTCGTTCTCATCAAACACCGCAGGATGCGACTTGTTTTTTAAATCTTCTAGATGAAGGTTATCTACTAGGGAGTGAATGTCATTCATAAATTTTCCTATTTTGAACTTGAATAAAATTCAGTATCAATATAGACTTTTTGTAAAATTTTAATCATGCTCTCAACTGATTTTTTGGTTGTTGTTTCATGAACCGTGTGGTATCCAATGGTCGGTATCTGCAGAGTTGTTCCCTGAATCTCGCCTTTTGTTGCGTAAATAACTCTTCCAAGCTCTGTTGTTCCAAGTGACCTGATGGTTCCGTTTTTGTTCATTTTGTTTTTTAGATAGCTATCTTTGAAGTCGTATTTTATCTTCTCTTTTATCGCTATCTTTTTTATCTTCTCTTTCAGCGGTGACCTAAATACGGCATTTGAATCTCTGTTTCTCATAACTATATCTATGTTTCTAATCTCTTCGAGCGTTGGGTAGGGGCTAGTATCAAGAACAAGAAGCTCGTTTGTTTTGATGTTAAATCTTCTGAACCATTCCAGCAAAAATCTCCAGCTTCTTCCTGCCTCTTCTGATGCCGTAAAAAAGGCAGTTCCCTGATATCCGATGGCGTACATATAGATAATAATTGCTATGCTTATTACATTATCTAGCTGTGCAGATATCAAATCGTCTTTTATCTCAAGTTTGTCGGTAAAGGCTATTGGCATCCCAGGAAAAAGATAGTCAAAACCGTCTATTTTAAAAATAATATTTTTTCTTCTCTCGCATAAAAAAGCGTCTTTGATGGAGCCAAGCCCGAGGTAAGTTCCCGACCACGGCTCATACGCCTGAACTTTTTCATCTACAAATCTCGCAGTAAAGTTGTGCAGAAGCTGCTCAGAGCTTGAATCACCCGTTAAGTCCGCTTTATTTTTAGCAATAAACGCAGCATACTGAAACTCATTGTGTCCGGTGCATATAAGCCCGTGCCTGTCTGCATGTGCCGAGATATAGCCGCTCTCTGGATTGTTTCCTTTTGCAACAAGCACGCCGTCATAATACTCTACCTTGACTCCGAGCTCTTCAAGCTCTCTTTTGATAAACATAAAAAACGGATGTTCCGCACTTACAACACTAGGGATGCGGATAAGTTGTTTTAAAATATCATAAAAAAGTTCCATTACGCCCCAATGCTATCTTTTTTAATTTTTCTTTTTGTTGTTGTTTGGCTTGTTTCGCATTTAGGAGTGACCTTTTTTGCAATATAGTCCATTATTTTTCCGGCGATATCTATTTTGGTTGATTTCTCAATCCCCTCTAACCCTGGTGAGGAGTTTACCTCCATAACTAGAGGTCCGCGTGAAGATTCAATCATATCGACACCGCATACCCCAAGCCCCATCGCTTTTGCCGCGGCAAGCGCAGTAGTTTTCTCTTTTCTTGTAAGTTTATGTGCAGTAGCGCTTCCGCCTTGGTGAAGGTTTGATCTAAAATCTCCTTCCGCACCCTGTCTCTTCATGGCGCCGACAATCTCTCCCCCGACTATTAAAACCCTTATATCCGCTCCGCCCGCCTCTTCGATATACTCTTGTACAAGCAGGTTGACGTCCATGCCGTAAAATGCGTCTAGTACCGACTTTGCCGCTTTTTCGCTCTCAACCAAAACAACACCCATGCCTTGTGTTCCCTCTAGTATTTTTAGCACAAGCGGTGCGCCGCCGCTGAGCGCTATAACATCTTTTGCACTTGATTTATTTGATGCAAAAACTGTTTTTGGCATATCTACGCTGTTTTTGGAGAGTATTTGAAGGCTTCTTAGTTTGTCTCTGCTTCTTTTTATAGCTAAAGAACCAGTGGTCGTAAAGACATCCATCATCTCAAAGTGCCTGACCATAGCAGTTCCGTAAAACGTTCTGCTTGCGCCGATTCTTGGTATTATGGCGTCTGGCTTTGGAAGTTCCTCTCCTAAATAGTTGATTTTAAGCTCATCTTTCATAATTTCGATGCTGCATCTCAGGTAGTCGATAACTCTTGCTTCCCAGCCCCTTGCCTCGGCAGCTTCAACCAATCTTTTTGTTGAATACAACTCTTTGTTTCTTGATAATATATAAACTCTCATCTATCTCTTCTTTTTGGTTATTTTGCTTGTTTTGTGAGATATTCTTGTGAAACATCAACTAAAAATTTTTTTGCCAAAAATTTTTTTCCTATGAGCATCGGGTATTTCATATCCGAGCGGTTTGCCAAGGAAATAACTGTATTGTAGTTTTTTCCAAAAAAATTAACTTTAACTCTTATCGAGGGTCTATTCTGAATCTCTCCGTTTGAACTTTTGATTTTTTTCATCTGATAAAGAGGCACTGCCACTTTTTTCCCATGGTAAGCGGCATGGACTTCATCAAGCAGCTTAAAATGTACAATATTATTATCATCTACAAATATATCATCGCAATGCAGAGCATTTGTGTCCGCGCCCGTATCAACCTTTGCATCGAGATCATATAGCTGCAAATCCGGAATCGATATAACCTCTACGGTGCCGATAATCTTCTTTTTTATCATTGGGTATGTCCGATATTTTAGGTAAATTATAGCATATATAAGAGATAAAAAATTCTAAAAAAATGGAGTATTTTTAAATTTATTTTAAGCAAATTATTTTTTATTTGTGAGTATAATTTTGTATAAAATATAGGTAAAATTGACGTAGAAGTGGCAATTATGCTAAGTTTAGGTGCGCAGTGGCGCTACCTCCATGAAAAATTGGAATATATTTGTAGAGGGCAAATATGACGTTTAAAGATTTAGAATTTGTACTAGAATTAAATGGTATTATGAAGAGAGACATCGGACAGATCTTGGATTTTAGCAAAAAAAATGGCATAGACAAAGAGCAAATTGATGATGAACTTAACAAGCTGGGATATGAAAAAATTTTTGAAAATGGGCTTGATGATGCGCTGGATGATGATGACGATGACTATGATCATGTAGAAAAATTTCGACATAGACATAAGTTTAGCGAGGATTATGATTAGTTTTTAAATTATCTTTGGCTCAAAGAGAGTTCCCAGATCATGCTTATCTCTTAAAAGGAATGACTCCGCGGCGTCAAGGTTAAATCCGCTGCATAAAAACATCTTTCTTCCACGACTTATCAAGAAATCAGCAGCTTTTAGTTTTGTTACTATGCCGCCTGTTGCAAATTCGTTATTTGGAGTGGAGGTGTCTACAAGCACGCTTTGTGGCAACTCATTTACTGTCTTGTAAAGTTTGGCATCCTCAAACTCCTGAGGATTTTTATCATAATAGCCGTCAATATCGCTTAAAATTACTAACAATTCTGCATCTACTGCATGCGCAACGTTGGCTGAGAGCTGGTCGTTGTCGCCGAAGAGTTGCTCGGGAGTGGATGTTATGTCGTTTTCGTTAATAATTGGCAGAATGTTGTTCTCGAGATGGGCATCTATAATCTCTTGAAACATTTTGGTACGCTTTCTTGAGTCAAAATCATCTTCTGTAAGGAGTATTTGAGCGGTTGGAATATCGTAGATATCGAACTTCTTTTTGTATGCGGTCATCAGAATGGGCTGACCTGCGGCTGCAAGGGCTTTTTTACCTATCTGTTTTCTTTTATCAAGCTTGAGCATGGAGTAGCCGGCCGCAACGGCTCCTGAAGTAACAAGGATAACATCATACTTTTTTTTAAGCATGGCTACAAGTGAGACTAGGTTTAGCATACGCTCCTTTGCAATGTTATTGTTTTGTGTCAAAACTGCCGTTCCGACTTTGATTACAACTCTTTTCATTAATATCCTTCTTTTTTAATACGCAACTATTTATTTGCATGCCACCTTTATATTTTTTAAGACAACTAGAGCTACTGTGGGCTTATTGTAGCAAGTTATACATTTTGTTTTTATTATAATAATTATTTCAGTAGATATGGATAAGAGCGTGTTTAGGATAAGACGGTTAATCCAAACAGATAAATTATGATAGAATTATGCTCATATAAAATGTATAGGATTATTTATGCAAAATCAAACAACTTTGAGTAAATTGAATGATAAAATATCGGCAATTGTTGAGCAGTATAATTCGCTTAAAGAAGAGAATGAAGCGCTTAGATTAGAGGTGGTGAAGCTAAAAGTTGAGAGCGAAGCTAAAAATCACGAGATTGAAAAGCTGAGGGAACAAAATGCTCTTAAAGATTCAGAGATAGAGGCAATAGTAGAAAAATTAGAAAGTATACTGGTTTAGATTTATGAGTAGAAAGCTTGGGCTAAATATAGGCGGCCGCCGTTTTGATGTTGACGTTGATGAGAAATTTGCAGTTTTTTTAGAAGAGCAGATGAGAAAAGATTTCAACATTGATGGCAATAATGATTTAAAAGTGTTGCTTCATGCTTATGTTCGTAAAAATCATGATCTCTATCTGCAGGAGCAGAAAATAGAGGAAATCGCAAAAAAACTAGAAATTTAAGAGTAAATTTATTCTTATATAAGTTAACGGTGATATAATTTCGGTCTCTTAATATAGAGAATATGTGCGTTCGTAGCTCAGCTGGATAGAGCACTGGTTTGCGGTACCAGCGGTCAGGGATTCGAATTCCTTCGGGCGCACCACTTTTTCAAAAAAATCCCAACAACTTACTTTAATTGTTTATCTCACTCTTTAATATTTTTGCCAGTTCGCTACACTCTTTAATCTTATTTTCATAACTTAGACTCTCTTTTAACAAGATGTCAATAAAAGCGCTTCCCACTATTACACCATCAGCACCCTTTACTTTATCTTTTGCGGTATTTTTATTTACTCCAAAGCCTACATAAACAGGAGTCGCAGTGTATTTTTTTATTGAAGATAAAAAAGGCTGCAGATTTTCAGCACTACCTGAACCGGTAATGCCTGTATATGCCACCATATAGATGAATTTTTTAGAATTTTTAACTATCTCTTGAATTCTAGCTTCGCTATCAGTCGGGGCGACAAAACTTATGTTTGACATGTTGTTTGAATCAAAGAGGTTTTGATATGCCAAAGCCTCTTCATGAGGCAGGTCTGGAATTATAAATCCGTTTACCCCTATCTCTTTTGCCAAAGGAATTAATTTTTCCATATTTTGCTGATAAAAACTGTTGAAATATCCCATCCACAAAGTATCAACTTTTGGAGCAACTGCCTTAGATATTTCTAAAAGGTGCTTAAATTTGAACCCCAACTCAAGCGCTTTATGGTTTGCCTCTTCTATCAAAGGACCGTCTGCCACAGGGTCAGAGAATGGAACACCGAGTTCGAGTGTGTCAACTCCGCTCTCACTGAGTGCAAGAGCTAAATCAATGCTAAAAGATTTTTCTGGATAAGCGGATGTTATGTATGCTACTAATTTTTTCAATTTTTTTCCAAGTCTGGTAATTTAAGCAGAGAATATTTTATGCGCGTAAGTTCATTGTCAAGCTTTAGGTCATCTTTCCATGCTGCAAACATGTCGCTAATCTCTAGTAGCCAATTTATGGTCTCTTCGTTTACACTTTCGTGATTCATTCGTATCTGTTCAAGCGCTTCTTCAACAAAAGCGGAAAGTTTAGACATTTGTGTAATTTTTAGAAAACTTGAGGCTGACTTGATATTGTGAAAAACACGAAAAAGTTCATTTATGCTTTGTTCGAACATGTTTGGTTTTTTAAGATCTAAAATCATAACTTCCATACACTCAACCATCATAGAGTAGTGATCCAAAAATTCATCGACTATCTCGTAATCAAAGTTGGAATCTAAATCACTTCTTACGCCCATAAAATATTTCTCCTATATAGCCAAAATTATAGCAATATTTAGTTAAAATACTTTTTATTAAATTAAAGAGTTTCAAATGACTAAAAAAATGACAATAACTTCCATAAAAAAGAGCAAAGGTGTTACGCCTTTAGTTGTAATAACAGCTTATGATGCGCTTTTCGCAAGACTTATGGAGAGCAGCTCTGACATGATTTTGGTCGGTGATAGTCTAAATATGAGTTTTGCTGGCAGGAGTGATACACTGAGTGCAACGTTAGAGCAGATGATATATCATACAAATGCCGTCGCGATGGGGGCAAAAAATAGTTTTTTGATCTGTGATATGCCTTTTGGAACATATGTAAATCCAGATGAAGCCCTTAAAAATGCTATTAAGGTTTTTCAAGAAACACCGGCAGATGCTCTAAAAATAGAGGGCGGGGAAGATAAAGCCGATATAATAAAACACCTTTGCTCAAACGGCATCGCAGTGTGTGGGCACATTGGACTTTTGCCGCAAGCTGTTCGTTCCGAGGGCGGATACAAAGTAAAGGGCAAAAACGAACAGGAGAGGTTGCAACTTATAAAAGATGCAAAAGCTGTTGAGGCGGCTGGTGCTTTTTGTATAGTAATAGAGGGCGTTAAAGCAGAGGTCGCGCGCGATGTTGCAAAAAGCGTAGAGATACCTTTAATAGGCATAGGCGCGGGCAGAGATGTTGATGGACAGGTTCTTGTTTTTTCTGACATGTTAGGACTTTTTGAAGAGTTTACGCCTAAGTTTGTAAAAAAATATATGGATGGCGCATCATTGGTTAAAAATGCAATTAAGAGCTACGCTGACGAGGTTAAATCTAAAGAGTTTCCTCAAGATATGCATACCTACTAAGAGATAAAATGGAAAGATTGGTTGAGATAGAGAGATTTGACGCGGAAGAGAGTTGTGAGATAACTCTACGTCCTAGTGCCTGGAGTGAGTACATCGGGCAGGAGCAGATTAAAAAAAATCTCGGCGTCTTTATAGAAGCAAGTAAAAAAAGAGGAGAGGCGCTTGACCATGTTCTCTTTTTTGGACCTCCCGGACTTGGAAAAACCACTTTGGCACTGATAATTGCAAATGAGATGAACGCAAACATCAAAGTAACAGCCGCTCCGATGATAGAAAAAAGCGGAGATTTGGCAGCTCTTCTTACAAACTTAGAAGAGGGCGATATTCTTTTTATAGATGAGATTCATCGTCTCTCACCCGCCGTTGAAGAGATACTCTACTCATCCATGGAGGATTTTAGAATCGACATCATCATAGGAAGCGGACCTGCTGCCCAGACCGTAAAGATAGATTTGCCACGTTTTACCCTTATCGGTGCTACAACAAGGGCTGGAATGCTCTCCAATCCGCTTCGCGACAGATTCGGTATGAATTTTAGGATGCAGTTTTACTCCCCTGAAGAGCTCTCTAAAATCATATCTCAAGCTTCAAACAAGCTAAACAAGCAAATAGCGCATGAGGCATGCGAGGAGATAGCAAAAAGAAGCCGTGGAACACCGCGTATTGCTCTAAGACTTCTGCGCAGAGTAAGAGATTTTGCAGATGTTGCAAACGAAAAAGATATAATGCACTCAAGAACAAAATATGCGCTCGATGAGTTAGGTATAAATTCGCACGGATTTGATGAAATGGATATTAGGCTTTTGAATCTTTTAGTCGGCGCAAACGGTAGAGCTATGGGCCTTAGCACGATAGCAGCGGCACTTAGTGAAGATGAGGGAACTGTTGAGGATGTTTTAGAGCCATATCTTATTGCAAACGGTTATTTGGAGAGAACCGCCAAGGGCAGAAAAGCGACTAGAAGTACTTATGAGATTTTAAATATCAATATTCCACAACAAGAAGGAGCTCTCTTTTGAAACCCCAATATTTTGTAGCCATACTCTTTGCAACATCTCTTTATTGGATGTATCTTCTATACGCTCCATTTTTGCTAGGAATGATAATAGCAGCACTTCTTGCGATATCTACGGCAAATATTCAGAATTTTTTTGAAAAAGTTTTAAAGTCAAAATTTCTGGCAGCGCTCACTTCAAGCCTTTTGCTTGCAGTTCTATTTTTTGTGCCGCTTGGGTACTTTTTGGTCATGCTTACGATTAAATTAAACGGTTTGGAGCCTGCTGTTTTTAAAAATATAGAGGTAATCATTAGAGATTTTTTAATAAATCCCCCTGACTATCTTCTCTTTTTAAAGCCCTACATGGACAATGCAATTCATGATATGAACATAAACTCTATAGCGTCTTACGTGTTGTCCTTTACAGGCGATATAGGCTCTTTGAGTGCGGGATATCTCAAAAATTCATTTTTGGTGATAGTTTTTTACTTTTTTGCCCAATACAACGGAGATTTTGTAGTTGATTTGTTAAAGAGAATCGTTCAGATGTCGGTTGAGGAGACTACGCTTTTGGCAAAGGAGCTCTCGTCCGTTATGAGTGTCGTCTTTTATTCAATAATAGTAAACGCGATGTTTCAAGGCATCCTTTTTGGAGTGGCAATCTCTTTTATGGGATACAACGGGCTTCTATTTGGTATCATGTACGGCTTTGCATCTCTGATTCCCGTCATAGGAGGCGCTCTTATGTGGCTTCCGTTTATGCTTTATGAATTCTCAATCGGAAACAGCTCAAATGCCGTATTTATAGCTCTCTACTCTGTTCTTGTTATCTCCGTTATCGCGGATACATTTATAAAACCACTGATAATAAAAGAGATAAATTTAAGACTTTTAAAAGAAGATGATGCAAAGATGAATGAACTTATTATCTTCTTTGCAATTATCGCCGGACTTACTACTTTTGGCTTTTGGGGTATGATTTTAGGGCCGGCAATTACGGCATTTTTCCTAGCAATATTGAAGCTTTTTGAGGCAAGAACGAAAGAGTGTGAATCCAACCAGAGTTAGTTTTTGTAGATTTGCGAATAGTCGCTTTTAAATCTTCTGTGCACCCAAAACCAAAACTTTGGATCGTCGGTTATTATTTTTGTGAGCCAATCTGCCTGAAGTTGTGTGGCTTTTTGGATATCCCCTTTTTCGTTGTCGGTTTTTTCTACATGTATCTCATCAAAAAATATTAAACTGTAATTATCTTCATCATCCGTTGTTATTGTCACTGGAATGATTGCTGCATTATATTTTCTTGCCAAATATGCAGGTGTCGCAGTCTGGTGAACTTTTTTGTTTAAGAATTTAACCTCGACACCCTCTCTAGAATTTATTGCGGTATCTATTAAAATTCCGCTAGCATTGCCTTCTTTGGTAATTTTTATAAGTGGCTTGATTACGTTTGATTTCTCTAAAGATTTGTTACCAAATCTAGCACGTGATTCCAGTACCCACTCTTGATAATTTTTGTTTTTCATCTTTTTAAAAACAGCATAAATTGGCTCTATAAAAGCTCCTATTGCTGCTGCTCCGAGCTCCCAAGCGCAAAAGTGAGGAGTTACGTAAATAACTGCTCGCCCCTCCTTTTGGACTTTTTGTACAGCCTCTATATTTTTTATGGTTACTTTTTTTGCCAAATCTTCTTTGCTCATGTGCCTGATTTCCATAAGATGCAAGAAGTTGAGCAGAAGGTTTCTAAAACTGTACCTTACAATCTCTTTTTTTTGCCCTTTTGAGAGTTTGTCTCCAAAAGTAAAATCTAGATTGATAAAACCTATATTTCTGTATCTTGATGAGATGTAATAAGCAATTGCAGCTAAAAAAATAAAAAAGTTTTTTCTTGCTTTTTTTGGCAATGTCATGAGAAATTTTTCAAGTAGTAAAAAAAGTTTAAAGCCCATATCTTAAATAACTCCGTTGTATTCTTGTCGAGCGGATTATATCAAAGGATGGCATATAAAACAGCTAAGTAATAAAATTATTATCAACCCTTTGGTATAATTGCGCCATTCTCACAAAAGGTAAGTAGCAAATGATGGCATCAGACATTCAAAACTTTTCCGACGGTCGCACCAAAGCTAGAGCCTATTTCTGTTATCTCTTTTCAAAAAATATTCAAAACAGGCTTCCTTCTCTTACTCAAGACGTAATAATTCCGAATCTTTTAAAGATAAAATCGGATTTAGAAAAATGTGAGGGAGTCTATCTTCTTGATAATCGAGGGGTGCAAGTCTCGCCCACCTTTACCGCAACCGTTCAAATAAACGATGATGCCGGAAAAATAAGGTCTGACAGAGCCTATTTTTACCGTGCTGTAAAAGAGGGCAGGTGTACGATTACCGATCCATATCCTTCTTTGATAACCGGTGATTTGACGGTTACTGCATCTCAGCCAATTTATGACGAACATGGAGAGCTGAAATTTGTAGCCTGTTTAGATATGCCGCTTAATGAGGTTGTTAGAATTTCTCGTTCTTCAATATTTGACAAGTTTTTTAACAATCTTTTTAGATATGCATACGCGATATTTTCATTTTCTCTTGTGGGTGTTGCTCTATTGCTGTTTCTCAAAGGGGTACAGAGTTTTTTTGTATATGAGATTACGCCGGATCATTTTCAGATAAAAGATGTGTTTGAAGCAACAATTTTGATTACCCTCGCTCTTGCGATATTTGATTTGGCAAAGACACTTATAGAAGAGGAGCTCTTGGGCAGAAATAGCAATAACACTATCTCCGGACCGCACAAAACGATGGTCAGGTTTTTGGGTTCTATTATCATTGCATTATCCATAGAAGCACTGATGCTTGTGTTTAAGTTTGCAATTACGGACCCTGAAAAAATACTCTATGCCATGTATATAATAGCGGGAGTTTCGCTGCTTCTCATAACCTTGGCGGTCTATATAAAATTTACAAAATTAAAGATTGAAGAATGATAGGAATAGTTGACTATAACATGGGGAATTTAGCAAGCGTTCAAAACGCTTTTGCAAAACTTGGCGCGAATGCTGTTGTTGAGAGTAATCCTGAAAAATTTAAAGAGTATGAGAAGCTAATTCTTCCCGGAGTCGGTGCATTTCCTGATGCAATGGAGCATTTGCGAGAGCGAAATATGGTTGAAGCCATAAAAGAGTATGCGGCAAGCTCGAAGCCTGTGCTTGGAATATGCCTTGGCATGCAGCTTCTTTTTGAGAGTAGCGAGGAGTTTGGGGAGCATGAAGGGTTAGGGTTAATTAAAGGCAAAGTTGTGGCTTTTGACACATCTAAATTCATCGAGCCTTTAAAAGTTCCTCATATGGGCTGGAACAGGATGTTTACAAAAAATCATCCTCTTTTTACAGGACTTGACGAGGAGCACTACCTCTATTTTGTACACTCATATCATGCAGTGTGCGATAATGAGGATGATATTATCGGCAGAACTTTTTATGGTTATGAGTTTGCATCGGCAGTGGCCCATAAAAATGTTATGGGAATACAGCCACACCCTGAAAAAAGCCATAAAAACGGGCTTAAAATTTTGGAAAATTTTATAAAACTATAGGAAAAAAAAATATGACGTTGTACCCTGCTATTGATTTAAAAGACGGAAAAGCCGTAAGACTTACAAAGGGTCTTATGGATAGTGCTAAAATTTACTCTGATGAGCCTTGGATGCTTGTAAAGAAGTTTGAAGAGATGGGTGCTTCATGGGTTCATCTGGTTGATTTAAACGGCGCGTTTGCGGGTGAGCCGAAAAACTTAGAGCAGATTATAAAAATCAGAGAAAATTGTAATGTCAAGCTTGAACTTGGCGGCGGAATCAGGGATGAAGCTACCATCAAAAAGATGCTCTCCATTGGAATTGACAGAATTATTTTGGGCTCAATTGCAGTGAAGGATTCAAAGTTTGTAAAAGAGATGGCGGCAAAATATCCAATCGCAGTCGGAATTGATGCAATAAACGGGTTTGTAGCCGTTGAGGGTTGGGGTGAATTAAGCACAATGCGTGCGACTGATTTGGCAAAAGAGTTTGCAAATGCAGGTGTAGAGGCAATCATCTGCACCGACGTAAGCAAAGACGGAACACTTGGCGGTGTAAACGTAGAGTTTACGGTAGAAATAGCAAAAGCAAGCGGAATTAGCACAATTGCCAGCGGCGGTGTTAAAGACGAGAACGATATCGAAGCTTTGGTTGCAACAAATCTTGTCGAGGGCGTTATTATCGGCAAGGCGTACTATGAGGGAACGTTAGACTTACCTAAGATGTTTAAGCAGTTTAGTTAAGCTTTGCTTAATCGTAAAATAAATAAAATTAAGGTATTATATTAGCTAATTTTGTAAATATTTATAGAAAAGGATTTCATTTGAAATTACTTGTTGTTGATGATAGTTCTACTATGCGCCGTATTATAAAAAACACACTCTCAAGACTTGGGCATGAGAACGTGCTTGAGGGCGGAGATGGCGTTGAAGGCTGGAACGCTTTGGATAAAAATCCTGACGTTGACATGTTGATTACGGATTGGAATATGCCTGAAATGAATGGCTTGGAGCTTGTCAAAAAAGTTCGTGCAGATGCTCGTTTTAAAGATTTACCGATAATCATGGTAACTACTGAAGGTGGTAAAGCAGAGGTTATAACTGCTCTAAAAGCAGGGGTTAACAACTACATCGTTAAGCCCTTTACTCCACAGGTTTTAAAAGAGAAGCTCGGCGCTGTTATGGGCATAGAGGGGTAATGCAAGAGTATTATTTTGAATTAGTCGTCAATGCCTCTTCCCATCACACTCTCTTCTCAGATTTTTTAGCAGATACTCTACCGGTTGGTTTTGAAGAGACTGATACGGGTTTTATCATTAGAAGCGATGATGAGCTTGACACTATCGTATGGGGACTAGAACAGTTTAGAGAGGCTTTGCAAAAGGCAACGGCAGAGAGCATAGAGCTTGAGTGCAAACAGACAAAACTTAAAAGCAGTGATTGGGTAAAGATTTACCAAGAGAGCGTTCAACCGCTTTGCATTGATAAGTTTTACATCCATCCGACATGGGATGAGCCAAGCAAGGATTTGATAAATATAGCAATAGATCCTGCCTTGGCATTTGGAACAGGACACCACCCGACAACAGCATCCGCGCTTAGAGCTATTGCAAAATATGTAAAAAAAGGTGACAGAGTTTTAGACGTGGGTTGTGGAAGTGGCATACTCGGTGTTGCGGCAATAAAGCTCGGTGCAGTTGTAGATGCATGTGACACAGATAGTGCATGTGTTGAAAATAGCATACAAAACGCCAAGTTGAACTCTGTAAAGTTCAACAATCTCTGGGAAGGCTCTTGTAGTATTGCCAAAGAGAGTTATGACATTGTAGTGGCAAATATAGTAGCAGATGTTTTGATTTTTATTGCAAACGATTTAAAAAGTGTTCTAAAGCAGGGCGGTATTCTTGTATTGTCCGGGATATTGGATAAATACGAGTCAAAAGTTTTAAAATTTTATCAAGATTTTGAAATCCAAGAGAAGATAGCCGAGGATGGATGGGTTACATTAATACTAAAACAAGGTAAAAAATAGATATGCAAAACAAAGACAATAACAATAATAACGATAATAATTTTTTCAACAAAAATCCTCTTATCACTTTCGCAATATTTTCAGTAGTAATTATTCTCTTATTTAAAGCGCTTATTGGTGAAAACAGCGCTACTGAGAGCGCTGATGTTGCCGGAGCAAAAAGAGTAAAACAGATAAGCTACTCCGAGTTAAAATCATTAATAGAAACAAAGGGCGTAAACAAAGTTGATATCGGGCAGAGTTATATTAAAGCCTACTCGTCGGACAGTGCAACGCTTTATACAACAAGGATTGTGCCAAGCGATGCAAAGCTGACCGAAGAGCTTGATAAGCAGGGTATAGAATACAGCGGTTTTAGCGAAACAAACTGGTTTACGGAGATGTTTGGATGGCTTTTTCCGTTTTTAATAATAATTGCTATATGGATGTTCTTTGCCGGACGTATGCAAAAAAGCATGGGCAGCGGAATTTTGGGAATGGGCACGTCAAAGAAGATGATAAACTCAGAAAAACCAAAAACAAAGTTTGACGATGTTGCAGGTGTTGAAGAGGCAAAAGAGGAAGTCCAAGAGATAGTTGACTTTTTAAAATATCCTGGGCGCTATGTAGAGATAGGCGCTAAGATACCAAAGGGCGTTTTGTTAGTCGGCAGCCCCGGTACCGGTAAAACTCTTCTTGCAAAAGCTGTTGCAGGTGAAGCAGATGTACCATTTTTCTCTGTAACCGGTTCAAGCTTTATCGAGATGTTTGTCGGTGTTGGAGCTGCTCGTGTTCGTGATTTGTTTGAACAAGCTAAAAAAGATGCACCGAGTATAATTTTTATCGATGAGATTGATGCCATAGGAAAAAGCCGTGCGGCAGGTGCAAATATGGGAGGAAATGATGAGAGAGAGCAAACCCTTAATCAGCTTTTAGCGGAGATGGACGGGTTTGGAACGGATACGCCTGTAATAATTCTTGCCGCAACAAACAGACCTGAGATACTTGACCAAGCACTTTTGCGTCCTGGACGTTTTGACAGACAAGTTCTTGTTGACAAGCCGGATTTCGAGGGTCGTATCAAGATTTTAAAGGTCCATGTCAAGGGTGTTAAAATGGATAGTGATGTAGATCTTGCTGAGGTCGCACGTCTTACTGCCGGTTTGGCAGGTGCAGATTTGGCTAACGTTATCAATGAAGCTGCACTTTTAGCGGGTAGAAAAAGTCAAAAAACAGTAACGCAAAAAGATCTTTATGAATCTGTTGAGCGCGCTTTGGCAGGTCTTGCTAAAAAATCTCGCCGCATTAATCCAAAAGAGAAGAAAATAGTAGCATACCATGAGAGTGGACATGCACTTTTGGCAGAGACAACCAAAGGGGCTAAAAAGGTTTCAAAGGTTTCCATCGTTCCACGCGGGTTGGCGGCACTTGGATATACGTTAAACACGCCTGAAGAGAACAAGTTTATGATGCAGCAACATGAGCTTTGGGCAGAGGTTGACGTTCTTCTTGGCGGACGAGCTGCCGAAGAGGTGTTTATCGGAGAGATCTCAACGGGCGCCGGAAATGACCTTGAACGTGCGACAGATATTATAAAATCGATGGTTCAGACATACGGAATGAGTGATGTTGCAGGACTTATGGTTTTAGAAAAAAGCAGACACTCTTTCTTGGGCGGCTATGGACAAACATCAAGAGAGTACAGTGACAAAATGGCAGAAAATATGGATGAGTTTATCAAATCATCCCTCTCAGAAAGATACAAAGAGGTTGTAAAAAGGCTTCAAGAGTACAGACCTGCCATTGAGAGCATAGTAAAACTTCTTTATAAAAAAGAGAATATTACAGGCGAAGAGGTTAGAAATATTATCATAGCATTTGAGAAAGAAAGCGGCATGGAGTCCAAAGTAAATATCGTCGTAGATGATATTGAAGAGGAGTTAAAAGCCGATGCAAAAATGGTTCAAAACGGAATGGAAGAAGAGATAAAACAAGATAAAGAGGAAACAGATGAAAAATAATCTTTTGCCTATAGCCAAAGAGGGGTGGAACTACCTTATCGGCTCTGTTGTACTACTGTTGGTATTTGCGTTTTTTGATTTGGATTTTTTAGAGCTTTTAGCATTTTTATCAACGCTCTTTTTTATTTTTGTTTTTAGAAATCCTGAGAGACAAAATATGCTTTATCAGGAAAATAGTGTAGCAAGCCCTGTTGATGGGACGGTTATTTCCATAGAGGAGCTACATGAAAAAAGCGGCAGCGGGTTTAAGGTGGAGATTGATAGCACGTATTTGAATGTATCTCTTCTTAGAATTCCATTTACTTCTACGCTTGAACATGTAGAGATGAAAAAAGGGGCTAGACTCTCTCCTCTTAGTCCTCTCTCTAGTAGCATCAATGAAAATACGGAGTTGGTTTTTAGTGACAAAAAATCATCAAATAAGATAAAAGTTGTCCATAAATTAAAACAGAGTTTTAAAAGTATAGATATTGATATGCAAGAGTCTCAAAGTCTAATGCAGGGCGCAAGATACGGACTTATGGTAAATGGCGTAACTACCCTATATCTGCCGCACAATTTTAGACTAAATGTCAGCATCGGGAGTGAGCTTGTGGCTTCTGAGACGCTTATCGGTTATTTTATGAGTGAGAGTAAGAAGTGAAAATCACTTCTGCGCTTGACTCTTTTCAAACATCAACTTATCCACATCAATTACAAAGTTAAAATACTCCGAATTAAAACTGTTTTTAGTAACTCTTGAGAGCTGAATGACAGCGCCTTTATTATTTTTTGCTTCAAGGTAGAGAAGTCCAAGTGCATATCTGCTCTCTAAGAAATCTGGATTTTTCATCTTTGAGAGTTCTAAGAGTGCTATTGCATTTTCATGATGCTTTGCGGCAGTTGAAGCAACTGCGCCTAAAAAGAGAGTTTGCGAATCCCTAACCTTTAAATTATCAATTAGATTGTTATAAAGCGTATATGACTCTTCATAAGCTTTGTCGTAGAGTGATGCAAGTGCAAGAGCGCTTGTAAGCTCATGCGTCTGCTGGGTTGTTGACTCAAGGGCTTGTTTGAGATCTTCTCGTAAAAAGTAGAGTCTTCCCGTTATAAGGTTTTGCTGGATGTAGAGGTATCTAGTGATATGTGCACCAAAATAGAGATCATTAAAATTAAATTTCTGAAGCTTAAGGTAGTTCATAACTTCGCTTGCATATTTTATTTGGCTTAGGTTGTTAAAATGCGCATCAATATACATTATATGTGGCAAAATCTCATCAGGAAGAAGTATAGCAAGCTTGTTTGCAGCTTTTTGCGCCGTTTCTATGTTGTTTTGTTTTAAGGCAATAATGACGTCAAGCGCAAGATAGAGAGGTTTTTGCTGATAGTTCTTCTCAAGCCAGTCTGCCGTTGCCATGACATTATCTTCGCTGATAAAAAGCAGAGTGTTGTATAGGTCAATATCTTCTGATGGCTCTTCATGTGATATGGCATCTTTGATAATCGAGACAAACTTCGGGTTCTCTTTATTTACAAGCTGTGAGCACATTATTGCATAAATTCCTGATATATAATTTTTTGCATCCAGATTATATGAGCGTACGAAGTGTTTATGTGCATCAACCATATTTCCCATTTGAGCATACGTTAGAGCCAAATTATAGTGCAAAATTGAGTGTTTAGGCTGGATTTCAACCATCGATTGTAGCATCTCGTTAGCCTCTCTTAGTTTAAACGATAACGCCTTTTTAATTGCTCTTGCAATTCCTATATTTACGTTTGAAGAGGATGAGCTTTTTTCCAAATACTCTTTTGCCGAGTCCACATTGTCGATGTAGATGTTCGCTGTTCCTTTGCGTATGTAGCTTATTGTTTGATTGGCATTAAATATTTTATAAGGTGAAAAATAGAATATCTTTTGGTAAGTTGTCTCTTTGCTCTGGCTGATTACGTCTCTGTATCGTTTTTGAGCCTGCTCCGGATTAAAGAGCGACTCTTTGAGTTTTACCACTATTGGATAGGGCTTATAGACATCTTCGCCAAATATATCAGTTGCATTCTCTATCTCTTTTGCTGCATCTTTGATTTGACCCGCTTTTAAATTTATATATCCGATAGCAAGCTGTGCCTTCATCGGTTCAACGCCTGTTTTTATGGCATCTTGGAGATGTTGTTTTGCCAGAGTTAAGTCTCCGACTCTTGCGTAAAGCAGTCCTAGGCTGAAATGATTTACGGGGAGTTCATTTTTTTCAAGGCTCTCAACTGCTTTGTAATCATTTTCAAAAAGAGCATTTATTTTTGCGCTGAGATTGTTTTGAACCTTTGCGTATTCGTCTGAAGTAGGATTTTTAAGCGCACTTAGAGCCTCAAGATAGTTGCTGTTATAGTAGTTTATAAGTGTGTAGTAGTAGGAGTAGAGGGGTGATTCTCTCTCTTGCGGCAGATAGGCATAAGCCAAGTCAATGTAGTATCTAAAACTCTTCTCATTTCCCAGATGAAGTGAACATACAGCGGCATTTATAGCGCTTACGCATCTTTTTTCGTTGTTTTGTATCGCTTTTTGAAATGTTGCCAAAGCTATTTCGTATTGAGCATCTTTTAGCTGTGCAACGCCAAGATTGTATGCAGATACTGCTTCGCTGTAGTGGGCTATTTTTTCATAAAGAGTAAGGGCTTCGTTTTTAGAGCCGCTTGAGTAGAGATAGTCCGCTTTTGCTATCATATTTTCAAGCCTGCTCGGCTCTATGGGCTGGGAGAATTTTTTATCTAGTTTCTCTTCTATGTTTTGCGTCGAGATTTCAGCGGGTTTTGTCGGTGATTTTTTAAGTGCAAAGGAGACGATTATAATTGCTAAAAGGGCTATAACACCGATACCTATAAATAGAAACTTTTTTTTGTTTTTGGATGATGAATTCTCGTCTATTATTGATTTTTTTGAAGCGGCATTATCGTAGGCAGCGTCACTGTCTTCGATAATGATTATCTCTTCTTCTAATCCATCAGCCATTACTTACCTTGTTGTTGTTTCTTATTTAAAGCAAAAAAGGTACCATAAAATCAGTTGATGTATGGCTCAAGTGCCTTTGGAATGGTGATACTACCATCTTCATTTTGAAAGTTTTCCATTATTGCCACCAGTGTTCTGCCAACAGCCAAAGAAGAGCCGTTTAGAGTGTGAACAAAAGAGTTTTTATCTCCGTCTTTGTATCTTATTTTTGCGCGTCTGGCTTGGAACTCTCTTGTGTTAGAGACTGAGCTTATCTCTCTGTAGCTGTTTTGCCCCGGTAGCCAAACTTCCAAATCAACTGTTTTTGCCGCGCCAAAGCCCAAATCTCCGGCACAAAGTGTGACAAGACGGTGAGGAAGCTCAAGCGCGCTTAGTAAATCAGAAGCAGTTTGAACCATCTCTTCAAAAATCTTATCGCTCTCTTCTGGTTTTGAGATGCTCACAAGCTCTACTTTGTGAAACTGGTGCTGGCGTATCATGCCCCTTGTATCACGTCCTGCGGCACCTGCTTCTTTTCTGAAGCATGATGTATAAGCAGTCATTTTTATCGGCAACTGAGATGGAGTTAAAATCTCGTCCTGATAGAGGTTTGTAACAGGAACTTCTGCGGTTGGGATTAGGAAAAGTTCTTGGTCTTGAACTTTATATAAATCATCTTCAAACTTCGGTAGTTGACCTGTTCCCTCTAACGCAGCTCTGTTTACTAATGATGGCACGCTAACTTCTTCAAAACCTCTTTTTGAGTTGAAATTTAGCATAAAATTGATAAGTGCGCGCTCTAATTTCGCACCCATTCCAAATGAGACGCTAAAGCGGCTGGTTGCCAGTTTCACTCCTCGCTCAAAATCTATCCATCCGTTTTTCTCAGCCAACTCCCAGTGCTCTTTTGGAGTGAAACTAAACGCTCTTGGAGTGAGTACTTTTTTAATCTCTACATTTTCGCTCTCATCCGCGCCATCTGGAACGTCATCGTCAGGTATGTTTGGGATAGACATGGCAAGAGCTTCAAGAGATTCCTGCTTTACTCTTTGAACCTCTAGAGCCTCCGTGATTTTTATCTTGTTGGCATCAACTTTTGCCTTTAGCTCATCTACGTTTTTGCCCTCTTTTTTGTAAATGCCAAACTCTTTGCTCATCGCATTTTGTGCTGCTTGAAGAGTCTCATAATCAACTTTTGCAGCCTTTAGCTCTTCATTTTTGTTCTTTAATTCATCAAGAAGTTTAACATCCACGCCTTTGCGCGTAAGTTTTGCGCTAACGCTCACAAAATCTTTTTGCAGTAATTTTAAATCAATCATTGTCTTTTTCCGGTAAATAAGTGGTGCAATTATAGCGAAATAAATTATTTAAGAGCATATCTAGAAACCTGTGTTACAATATAACATTTTTTAAAAAGCGGCAGGGAATTTATTGTATGGAATCAGCGTTTAATGATAGTGAGGTTTATTGTAAAAAATTGTACAGCAGTTTATTGCAGGCTCAAGCTCTTGCACATATCGGACATTGGGAGCTTGATCTAGTCAAAAACACTCTTTATTGGTCTGATGAAGTTTACCGCATTTTTGGTCTTGAACCCCAAGAGTTTGAGGCTACTTATGAAGCATTCTTAAAGTATGTCCATCCCGAAGATATAGAGTTGGTAGATGAGGCTTACGCAACATCTCTTAAAGAGAAGCATGGTTACTATGTTGAACATCGCATTGTTCGTAGGAATGGCGAGATTGGGTTTGTAGAGGAGAGATGTGAGCATACGTTTGATGAAGAGGGAAATCCGACAAAATCGATAGGCACGGTTCATGATATAACAAGACGTAAAAATGCAGAAAATGAGCTTGTTTTGGCATCTGCTGTTTTTGAAAAAATGAATGACGGAGTGCTTATTACTGACGAAAAGCAGCAAATAATTACCATAAATAGCGCATATGGTGCAATATCTGGATATTCCATTGAAGATATTAAGGGAAAAACTCCAAATACATTTAGCTCTGGCTGGCATGACAGGGTTTTTTATCAAAATCTGTGGGGTGAGCTTAACCAAAATGGTCACTGGAACGGAGAGATAATAGATAGACGCAAAAATGGGGAGTTATACACTGCTGAGCTCAACATTATTGCTCTGCATGACAAAGAGGGTAGGCTGACAAACTATATCTCCATAGTCAATGATATAAGTGAGAAGAAGAAAAAAGAGAGTCTGATTCACAATCTTGCCTATTTTGACGCGCTTACAAATCTTCCAAACAGGGTCTTATTTCAAGAGCGTGTGACAAATAAGATACCCTCCCTTCAGAGAAACTCAAAAAAAATGGCGCTCTTTTTTATAGATATGGATAATTTTAAAAATATAAATGACACATTTGGGCACTTTACGGGAGATAAATTTCTAATCGAGGTGGCAAAATCAATTAAAGAGATTCTTCGCGAGGAGGATACTTTGGCTCGTCTTGGCGGTGATGAGTTTACGGTAATACTCGAAGATGCTGAATCAGTTTCAGGCGTAGCTGTGGTAGCCGAGAAAATTATTGAGAGGTTTAAAGCTCCGATAATAATTGAGGGCAGAGAGTTTTATACGGGAGCAAGTATCGGGATTAGCATCTATCCTGATGACGGAGTGACTTATGAAGAGCTTGTTAAAGCAGCCGATACGGCAATGTATCAGGTAAAAGATAGCGGAAAAAACAGTTATCAATTTTATACGCAGTCGATGAATGAGAAGATAACTGAACGCTCACTTATCGAGAATGATTTGCGCGGCGCAATAAACAAAAATGAGCTCTTTTTAGAGTATCAGCCAAAAGTAAATCTTCAGACAAAAAAAGTTTACGGCATGGAAGCACTTGTAAGATGGAATCATCCCGATGTCGGGCTTATAAGACCTGACAAGTTTATAGGCATCTCTGAGGAAACAGGTCAGATTGCCCAAATCGGCTTATGGGTTGCAAGAGAGGCAATAAGTGACACAAAAGCGCTTCATGATGAGGGAGAGAGACTTGTTATATCGATAAATGTATCAAGCAAGCAGTTAAATGACGACGCTTTTATAAACGATATTTGCGCCATTGCGGATAATATCGGACTTGATAAGAGCTATATCGAGCTTGAAATTACGGAGAGCCATATTATGAAGGATGTAAATAAGGCGCTCTCTATCCTAAACGCGCTAAGCGCAAAAGGCTTTAAGCTCTCTATTGATGATTTTGGAACGGGCTACTCTTCATTAAGTTATCTGAAGAAATTACCGGCTAAAACGATTAAAATAGATCGCAGTTTTGTGCTTGATATCGACAAAGATGAGGATGACCGCTCAATTGTTGCGGCAATTATCGCAATGGCAAGGTCTCTTGGCAAAGATGTTATTGCCGAGGGTTCAGAGACGAAAGAGCATATCGAAGCACTGAGATTTTTGCACTGTTATCAGATTCAGGGGTACTATTTCAGCAAGCCCCTTAGAATAGAGAAGTTTAGAGAGTTTATTAGAGATTTTAAGGGCGAGGGCAAGACGGTATAGTGGCTAACTTTAGAGCGTAACATCAGTTAATATATTTTTAGCTAACCCGAACTGATTTGCAGTCATTAAGTGAATTTTCGGGTGCAGCGCTTTTAGCTCCAAAAATAGATTTTTGCTCAGCTCAAATCCTACTCTATACTCCTCTTCGCTCCCTTTTTCATTTGCAACTCTTAGGGCTTCTATCCACTCTTCTGGTACATTTATTCCAGGGACATGAGCTGAGAGAAACTGTGCGGTTCTAAGCTTAGTTATTGGGAAAATACCAAGTATCAGCTCTGCACTCTTGTTTTCGCTGTGGCACTCTTGGTTTGCTCCCTCTTTAAGTTCAAGAAGAAGTTTCGCACTCTGTAAGTCATAAACAGGCTGCGTGATTATTCCGATAGCACCGTGCTTTATCTTCTTGAGCATCTTTTTTTGAAGTGTTTTAGGATTTTTTGCATATGAGTTTACAACCGCAAAAGGGTATATCTCTCTCGGTTTATGCGCTAATGGCTTGCCGGCGTAGTCAATGCCGCTGTTAAAACAAGAGATAATGTCAAGTAAAAGCGAGCTGTCTGACTCAAAAACTCCCTTTGTATGCGGCTGGTCAGATATTGTTGCAGGGTCGCCCGTTAGTGCCAGTATTGCTCTGATGTCTGCCTCGTTCGCTCCAAGAAGGTCTGATTGCAGAGCAATCTTGTTTCTATCTCGCATGCTCATAGTTGCGATTACCGGTTTATTAAATCTCTCTTGTAGCATTTTTGCCGCAAAGAGAGAGTTGTATTTCAGCTTTGCAAGAGGATTGTCTGTTGTCGTAAAACCATCTACCAGTTTATCAAGCCCAAGTTCCGCAATAGTATCTAGTATAGGAGAAAATATTGGAGAGTGAGAGGGAGTTGTCTCTAGCGTGATATATGTATCGTTCTTTAGTTTATTTATGAGTTCATCAAACAAAAAGCATCCTAAATGGGTATAATTGCGCAATTATAACTAAAGAGAGAAGAATATATGCTAAAACTGGCTGTTTTTGATTTCGATTCTACGCTTATGGACGGCGAGACGATAGATTTTTTTGCAGAAG
>Ga0172380_10002895_pt1 | contig 24992 bp, 19 predicted proteins | sample Leawe162metaG_FD_119747 | JGI IMG/M metagenome (GOLD analysis project Ga0172380, IMG submission 119747) | Leachate microbial communities from a municipal landfill in Southern Ontario, Canada - Leachate well 162 metaG | ecosystem: Engineered > Solid waste > Landfill > Unclassified | place...
CAGTGATACCGTAATCGAAGGTAACCTCGGTACTATAGCCATTGGCATTGACCGTGCCGTTCATCGTTGCTTCGGTGGAGGAAATGCTGGAAGAGGTGTTGGTGGTGACGGTGGGAAGAGGGATGACTGTCACAGTGATCTGCCGGGTGGCTGTTGCGGCGCCGTCACTGACCTGCACGGTGAAGGTCTCGGAGCCGCTGTAGCCGTTGGCGGGTCGATAGGTGATGGTTCCGCCAGGGGTGATGTCGCTGCTACCGGAAGATGCCGTGGCGCTGGAAAAGCTGAGCGTGCCGCCATGGTTCGGGGCCACGTTCTGGGTCCAGGTCTCGGTCTGACTGGCATCGGTATCGCTGACATGCAGTAGATCCTTGATACTTATAGGAATTGAGTTCTGGTTGACCGTCAGGGTGGTGGTCGCGCCCACGAAGGTCGGGGCCGTGTTGGCGGCAACGGGGTTGTCGATCACGATATCATTGATGCCGAACCATGACCCGGTGCCATCGGTTTTGTAAATCCGGACTTCGTCGATATTGTTGAACTGTTCATCCAGAACGCCGCCTTGCGCCAACGGAACATTGGTGCCATCGGTGCTCCCGTTAAAGGTGCGTGTGCCCTGCGAAACAGTGTTGTCGAATGCTTCGATCGTCCATTCATCCCCTTCCCATTCTCCCCAATCGTTGAAATTGACCGACGTCAGCTTGAAATGCGTACCTCCCGTCGCTTTTATCGCCATGCCATAGGTAGGACCACTGCCATTCCAGGCAACTATTGGCGGGACACCTGACCAGTCGCTATGGAACTCCAGAACCCCGTCAGCAGTCAGTTTTGTGCCAACACTGTCGGAAATCCCATACACCTCGATGGTTATGCCTGGTATGTCCGTCGAACCGCCCTGCCCATCGGCAGCGGTATCCGGTGCACCGGTAAATCCCGCACCGCTCGTGAAGGTAATGGTGCCGGCGGCGGCAAATACCGGCGTTATCGGAAGCAGGCAGATGGTTGCTATGGAGATGATCATGTAAATGGTTTTACGCAGGGTATTCATGGGGCCTCCTTTGACATAGCAATGCATAACATCGTGTTTCGTCAGAGTCCGAGGGTACTTCTGTAGTTTGTAGGCAGGGGGGGGGTGTCAATCCGCGACACGGAATATTTATTAAAAAATATCTCCTCTTTGGGTTAAGAATGTCTTGCGATGTTTAATTGTATTAAGCGAATAAATGCATGTAAATGGCAAATACTTCATAAAATTAATTCAATATTAGGTATATTCACATACTGAATAAATAAATTCAATATAATTATCAGTCATTTACATGTGGTTTTTTTAATAAACATAGACCAATAAAAAGCTCTGGGCCAGGGATATAGGTGCTGGTGCCCGGTAAAAATGGCTACTGATTTTTGTTTGCTTGGTCGTTTGAGATGAAAGGGAACAATAAGATTTAGGCTTGGTTCACTTTAGAATAGTTGATCCGTGCCAAGAGCAAGGGCCGCAACCGGGCTTGGCACGGTAGTGAAAGGCGGCAGGATCTGTCATCGAATTTTGCCTGAGGCAAGGGGTATTTCCGTTCTTTGACCTTGAAACTCATCCTCTCTTCCTGTATAAATATTATTTTTGAATATGCCGCTCAGACGCCTTTGCGCGTTTACATAACCAGCTGTAATCCTGCTTTTATTGTGGTCCATTGAGGCCAAACTTCTTCAAAAAAGTATCTTGGAGTCTGTGTGAAAATCTGTTCGCTGGCCAGCGGCAGCAAGGGTAATTGCCTTTATCTGGAAACAGGCGAGACCCGAGTCCTGATCGATGTCGGTCTGTCGTTGCGTGAAACGCTGTTGCGCATGGAGGCAGTCGGCATAGATGCCGCTGCTGTAGATGCCGTTCTGGTCAGCCACGAGCATATCGACCACATCCGCAGCGCCGGCGCCTTTAGCCGCAGGTTCAAGGTGCCGGTGCTTGCCAGTCACCTGGTCTGCGACAAGGCCGCCAAATACCTGCACAAAACGCAAAAGATCGAGTTTGCCGCCGGCTGCAGCTTTGATTTCCGGGACCTGTCCATAGACCCTTTCCCCATTACCCATGACGCCTGCGATCCGGTCGGATTCATCCTCGAATCCGTCGATGGGCGTTGCGGTTCCGCCACCGACCTGGGGATCGTCACCCGCCTCGTAATGGAGAAGCTGCGCGGCTGCCGCTTTCTCAACCTGGAATCGAACCATGACGTGGAGATGCTGATGAACGGCCCCTACCCGTGGGAGTTGAAACAGCGCATCAAATCGCGCCATGGCCACCTGTCCAACGAGGAGTCGCTGGCATTGCTGCATGAATTGGCCCATGGTGGTCTGCAGGCCCTGGTCATGGCGCATCTTTCCGAAGTCAACAACCATCCCGATCACGTTGTTCGCACAACAGAGGCTTTCCTGCGCGACCAGAACGTCTGCGCCCCCTGGATCGTGATCGGCGACCAATACCGGACCGGACCATTGATGGAGATCTAAGCTTTGTTTTTCAAGGTTGTCAGTCAGATAGACGAAATCGAAATCATTGCTATCGGTACTGCGATACGGGAGTTGCCGCGCTTGCGCAAATTTTACGGCAAAGGGCGCTGGAGAAAGCTTAAGGGTTGTGCGCTGATTGAGTTGGGAGACGGTTCGGTTGTGCGTGCTGAATTGCACTGGTATGAAGCCCACGGATTCGAAAAAAAGGAAATCAAGCTCAAGCGCTTTCTGGAGAGTTAAACATGAGAAGAAGAGAGCATTATGCAGTATGCGTAAAGAATGACGGTTTTGAAGTCTCCTTGGAACGGAGAAAAATATATCGCGTTATTGATGATGCTGCCGCATCTGTTGATAACTTGCTGAGGGTTGTTGATGAATCGGGAGAAGACTACCTTTACCCGTCTTCATTTTTCGTCCCGATCAGATTGCCAAACGCCGTCAGGGAAGAATTCAAGTTGGCGGCATGATTAACGGACGAGCCGCCCTGAATGCTTGTTCCTTGTGGTCGCAATGAATGGTCAACCGCAATGGCTGCCCCATCAATAAAACACAATAAATTTCAACAGGAGATAATACTGCAATGATTCCACGTTATACCCGCCCCGAGATGGCAAAAATCTGGGAACCTGAAAACCGCTTTCGTATCTGGCTGGAGATCGAGACCCTGGCCTGCGAGGCCCAGGCCGAACTGGGAGTGATTCCCAAGGAAGTGGTGCCGGTTATCCGCGAGAAAGGGAACTTCGATATTTCACGCATCGATGCCATCGAATTGGAGGTCAAGCATGACGTGATCGCCTTTTTGACCTCGGTATCCGAGCACGTGGGTCCTGAAGCGCGTTTCATCCACCAGGGGATGACCTCCTCGGACGTGCTTGACACCTGCCTGTCGGTGCAGATGATGCAGGCAGCCGATGAGCTTTTGGCGGACATCGACATGGTGCTGGGTTCGCTCAAGGTGCGTGCCCTCGAACATAAACACTCCGTCTGCATAGGGCGCTCCCACGGCATCCATGCCGAGCCGGTCACCTTCGGCCTCAAGCTGGCCTCGTTCTATGCCGAGATGCAGCGCAACCGCGACCGCCTGGCTCATGCCCGCGAGAATATTGCGACCGGCGCCATCTCGGGCGCGGTCGGCACCTTTGCCAACATCGACCCCTTTGTAGAGGAGTATGTCTGCTCAAAGATGGGGCTCAAGCCGGAGCCGGTATCGACCCAGGTCATTCCCCGCGACCGCCATGCCGAGTACTTCTGCGCCCTGGCAATCATCGCCTCTACCATGGAACGGATTGCCATCGAGGTCCGCCACCTGCAGCGCACCGAGGTGCTGGAAGCGGAGGAGCAGTTCACCAAGGGGCAAAAAGGGTCGTCGGCCATGCCGCACAAGCGCAATCCGATCCTTTCCGAGAACCTGACCGGGCAGGCCCGCTATATCCGGGCCATGTGCATCCCGGCCCTGGAAAACGTGGCCCTCTGGCATGAGCGCGACATTTCCCACAGTTCTGTCGAGCGCTACATTGCCCCCGACGCCACTGTGGCCCTGGACTTTTCCCTGCGCCGCCTGAATGGGCTCATTAAAAACCTGGTGGTTTATCCCGAGAATATGCTCAAAAACCTGAACCAGATGAAGGGACTGGTCTTTTCCCAGAAGATCCTGCTCGACCTGACCCAGGCCGGGGTCTCCCGCGAGAATGCCTATCGGCTGGTACAGAAGAACGCCATGAAGGTCTGGGAAGAAGGGAAGGATTTTCAGACCGAGCTGCTGGCTGATCAGGAGGTGGTCGGAGCTCTGGGCGAGACCAAGATCCGCGAGTCTTTCGACCTGAATTACCACCTTAAACATGTGGACACCATCTTCAGGAGGGTCTTCGGTGAATAGGCTGCTTGCCATACTGCAGACCCTGCTGAGCACTCGGGACAGCGATGGAATCCTCCTGTTCTGGGCCAAGGAAATCCTGGGCGCACTGCTGATCGTGGCCCTGTTCTGGGGGCTTGCCCAATTAGTTTGCCTGATGCTGAACAAGTGGGGCAAACGGCTGACCACGTTTACCAGGACCGACCTGGACGACCGCGTCCTGAAGCGGGTCATTCCCCATGTCTCGCGGTTGCTGACCATGCTGGGGTTCTACCTGGCGATCCGCTCCCTTCCCCTGCACGAGAAACTTGTGCAGGTGCTCTCCGGGGCGCTGTATATCGTTCTGGTCATCATCGTCTTCAACCTGGTTTACCATGCCCTGGACGAATTGCTGCAGTGGTACATCACCGGTCAGCAGGCAGGGGCGGGGGGGCTGATTTCGCGCCATATGGTCCCCGTCGCCGAGAAGGTTGTGATGCTGTTCCTGTTGGGTACGGCGCTCATTGTCGTGCTGAAGCATTTCAGCTACGACATCTTCTCACTGGTGACCGCCCTGGGTATCGGCTCCCTGGCCATCGGCATGGCGGCCAAAGATACCCTGGCCCACATGATTTCAGGTTTTACCCTGATGCTGGACCGGCCTTTCTACATCGGCGACCGGATCAAGCTGGCAAACGGCCAGATCGGCGATGTCATCGACATCGGCCTCCGCTCCACCAAAATCCAGGGTATCGATAGCACGGTTCTGATCATTCCCAACTCGGATCTGTGCAATTCCACTGTTGTTAACATGGTCCGCCCGACTGCCATCACCCAGGGAAGCATTAAAATCGGCGTCGGCTACGACAGCGACGTGGCCCAGGTTAAGGACCTGCTGCTGGATATCGCCAGGAATAACGGCGAGGTGGTTGACGATCCGGCCCCGCTGGCATTGTTTACCGCTTTTGGCGACAGCGCCCTCAATATGCTGCTGCTTTTCTGGATCAATGAGCCGGGCCGTATCGGCGTTGTCGCTGACCAATTGAATTGCGAGATCATCCGGCGCTTCCGCGCGGAACACATCGAGATCCCGTTTCCCATCAGAACGGTGCGGATGGAAAAGGGAATAGGGACAGAAGCAGTTGCTGTAAATCATAATTCTCAAGGAAATATATGACAGGAAAATCCATGCCCACCAGAATCGAAGCAGCCCTGAAGGATGGCGTCCGTGATGCCCGCGGCGAGAGGATCAAGCGGGAGATCGAGCACTTTTTGCACCTGCAGGTTGAAGAGGTGCGCACCATCGATGTCTACACCGTGGATGCCGCGCTTTCCGGGAAGGAGTTGGAACAGGCCGCCGATGGTCCCTTCAGCGACCCGGTAATCCAGGAATGGAGCGTAGACCGGCCCCTTGCGGCCGGTTTCGACGTTGCGGTCGAGGTCGGTTTCCGCCCCGGCGTGACCGACAACGTGGGGCGCACGGCCCGCGAGGCGATCGAGTACCTGGCCGGCCGGCCCTTTGTCGACGGCGAAGGGGTGTATTATTCGGTGCAATACCTGTTCAAGGGGGCGCTCTCTGTCTCGGAAGTGGAAAAGATTGCCACCGGCCTGCTCTGCAACACCCTGATCCAGCGTTACTCGATCCTGTCGGCGCCGGAATTCGTTGCCAGGCGCGGCTTTCCCGTAATGGTGCCCAGGGTCGATGCCGGAGCGTCTGGCGAGACGTCCATACGGGAGATGGATCTTGAGGTGTCCGATGACGACCTGCTGCGCATCAGCAAGGACGGGGTCCTGGCCCTGACCTTGGAGGAGATGCGCATCATCCAGGCCCATTACCGCAATCCGCAGGTGGTGGCCGAACGCCAAAAAGTCGGACTGGGTGCCAAGCCGACCGACGTGGAACTGGAATGCCTGGCCCAGACCTGGTCCGAGCACTGCAAGCACAAGATTTTTGCGGGAACTGTTCATTACGAGGATGAAAACGGCAATAAACAGGAGATAAAGTCCCTGTTCAAATCCTTTATCCAACGCACCACAAAGGATGTCCGCGAGAAGTTGGGCGATAAAGACTTCTGTCTGTCGGTTTTCAAGGACAATGCCGGTGTGATCAGGTTCAACGATCAACATTCCCTGGTCTTCAAGGTCGAGACCCATAACTCGCCGTCGGCCCTGGATCCCTACGGCGGCGCGTTGACCGGCATTGTCGGCGTCAACCGCGATCCCTTTGGCACCGGCAAGGGAGCCCGGCTGATCTTCAATACCGATGTGTTCTGCTTTGCCGATCCGTTCTACGAGAAGCCGCTGCCGTCGCGCCTGCTGCATCCCCGCCGCATCTACGAAGGGGTGGTGGAAGGGGTTGAGCATGGCGGCAATAAGAGCGGCATCCCCACGGTCAACGGCTCGCTGGTGTTCGACGAGCGTTTTGCCGGCAAGCCGCTGGTCTTCTGCGGCACGGCCGGGATCATGCCGGCCGTGATAGGCGGCGAACCGTCCCACGAGAAGTCCATCGAACCGGGAGACCTGATCGTCATGACCGGCGGCCGCATCGGCAAGGACGGTATCCACGGCGCCACCTTCTCCTCCGAGGAACTGAACGAAAACTCGCCGGTCACGGCGGTGCAGATCGGTGATCCCATCACCCAAAAGAGGATGTTCGACTTCCTGATCCGCGCCAGGGACAAGGGACTCTACCGCTTCATCACCGACAACGGCGCGGGCGGCCTTTCTTCCTCCATCGGCGAGATGGCCGGGGAGTGCGGCGGCTGTCGGATGGACCTGTCCCGGGCGCCGCTCAAGTATCCGGGCCTGAATCCATGGGAAATATTGATTTCCGAGGCCCAGGAGCGCATGTCCCTGGCCGTGCCGCCGGAGCAGATCGACGCATTCCTTGCCATGGCAAAGCGCTTTGGCGTGGAGGCGACAGTGCTGGGAGAATTCACCGCCTCCGGCGTGTTCCACATCCTCCATGGCGAGCAAACCGTGGCCTGGCTGCCCATGGAGTTCATGCACGAGGGGCTGCCCCCCATGCAGCTGCCGGCAAAATGGACCCCACCCAAACATGCGGAGCCGGTCATTGAGGTGAAGGGTGACTACACCGGCGACCTGAAACAGCTGCTTGCCGCGCTTAATATCTGTTCCAAGGAATCCGTGGTCAGACGCTATGATCACGAGGTCCAGGGCGGCTCGGTGGTCAAGCCCTTCTCGGGCGTGGCCAATGACGGTCCCTCGGACGCTGCCGTGGTCCGGCCGATCCTGGAATCCTTCGAGGGTGTGGTGACGGCCCATGGCATCTGCCCGCGCTATTCGGACATCGACACCTACCACATGACCGCCAACGCCATTGACGAGGCCCTGCGCAACTACGTGGCAGTCGGCGGTTCGCTTGACCTGGTGGCCGGCCTGGACAACTTCTGCTGGTGCGACCCGGTCCTGTCGGAAAAGACCCCGGGCGGCCCCTACAAGATGGCCCAGCTGGTCCGCTCCAACCAGGCGCTCTACGACGTTTGCCTGGCCTACAACCTGCCGCTGATCTCCGGCAAGGACTCCATGAAGAATGACTTCTACGACGGCTCCACCAAGATTTCTATCCCGCCCACCCTGCTTTTTTCGGTGATCGGCAAGATCGATGATGCCAGGAAGGCCGTCACCATGGACGTCAAACGTCCCGGCGACCTGGTCTACCTGCTGGGCTGCACCGCCGCGGAGCTGGGCGGGTCCGAATATGCGGCCCTGAAAGGGTATGTCGGCAACAAGGTGCCCAAGGTGGATGTGGCCAGTGCCTATGCCCGTTACCAGGCCTATCACCGGGCGGCCATGCAGGGTCTGGTGGCCTCCTGTCACGATCTCTCCGATGGCGGTCTGGCCGTGGCCGCGGCGGAAAGCGCCTTTGCCGGCGGTTTCGGCATAGCCATTGACCTGTCCCGCGTTGCATGGAAGGGAGCGGAGGAGGAGTGGAGCGATTGGGCCCTGTTGTTCTCCGAGTCTGCTTCGCGCTTGCTGGTCACGGTTAGGCGTGAAAATGCCGAGGCCTTTGAGGAGTTCATGGATAAAGACTGCTTCTCCAGGATCGGCGTAGTGACCGAAGAACCCAGGCTGCTTGTCGAGGCCATCGAAGGAAATACGGTCATCAGGGCCGAGCTGTCCGAGCTGAAGACGGCCTGGCAGAGCACCTTGCAGGAGCTGTAAGCCTGATCGCCATGACCGCAACCATCCACCATACCCTCAGGACCGTCTTCGGTTTCCACGAATTCAGGGCGCCCCAGCAGGAGGTCATCGAGAGGGTCATTGCCGGTGAGGATGTGTTCCTGGTCATGCCGACCGGGGGTGGCAAGTCGCTCTGCTACCAGGTCCCTGCTCTGCACCGGGAGGGGCTGGCGATCGTGGTCTCGCCGCTGATCTCGCTGATGAAGGACCAGGTGGACGCGCTGAAGGCCAATGGCGTGGCCGCGGCCTGTTTCAATTCGGCGCTCGCGCCTGAGGAGGCCCGGCGCGTTTCGCGCCAGATGGATTCCGGAGAGCTGGACCTGCTCTATGTGGCGCCGGAAAGGCTGATGCAGCCGGATTTCCTGGACAGGCTGGCCACGCTCAAGCTGGCCCTGTTCGCCATTGACGAGGCCCACTGCATCTCCCAGTGGGGGCACGATTTCCGCCCGGATTATGTCCAGATCGGCAGGTTGCGCGGGCTATTCCCGGCGGTGCCGATTGTGGCCATGACCGCCACGGCTGATCCGGAGACCCGCAAGGACATTATCCGCCAGTTGGGGATCGAACAGGCCAGGGTCTATGTGGCCGGTTTCGACCGCCCCAACATCACCTACACGGTCATGTCCAAGCACAAACCCTTTGCCCAGCTGGGCGCGTTTCTGGGCGGCCGGCGCGACGAGGCCGGCATTGTCTACGCCCTGAGCAGAAAGCGGGTGGAGCAGGTGGCTGAGCGTCTCCGGACGGCTGGCTTCAGCGCTGCCGCCTACCACGCCGGTCTGCCCGACGAGGAGCGGGCCAGGGTTCAGGATGCCTTCCGTTGCGATGACCTGCGTATCGTGGTGGCGACCGTGGCCTTTGGCATGGGGATCGACAAGCCCAACGTCCGATTCGTGGTTCACTATGACATGCCCAAGAGCGTGGAGAGCTACTACCAGGAAACCGGCAGGGCAGGGCGGGACGGCTTGCCGTCCGAGGCCCTGATGCTGTTCGGGATGAGCGACGTCATGACGGCCCGCACCCTGATCGAGAACAGCGACAACCCGGAACGGGTGCGGATCGAGCTACAGAAACTCAATGCCATGGTCGCCTATGCCGAGGCCCTGACCTGCCGCCGCAGGGCTCTGCTGACCTATTTCGGCGATCAGCGTGAGCAGGACTGCGACAACTGCGATATCTGCAACGACCCGCCCCAGCGCTTTGATGCCTCTGAATTGGCCAGGAAGGCGCTCTCCTGCGTCTACCGGGTTGGCGAGCGTTTCGGTGCCCGGCATGTCATCGATGTGCTGCGCGGCGCCAAGGGGCAGCGGATCATGGAGCTGCGCCACAACGAACTCTCCACTTACGGTATCGGTGCGGACCTCTCCTCTGCCGAATGGGAGAACATCATCCGCCAGTTGATCCATCTCGGCTATCTGGTGCAGGATTTCACCCGTTTCGGCGCCCTGGGGCTTTCCCCGGCAGCGCGCCCGGTGCTCAAGGGCGAGACCCAGGTAACCCTTGGTCGGCCCCGTGCCGCGGCGGAAATCGTTGAACGCGGCAAGAAGAAGGCCGGTGGCCGTAGGGATTACGACCAGGCCCTGTTCGATGCCTTGCGGGCCCTGCGCAAGCAGATTGCCGATGCCGCAGGTGTGCCCCCCTTTGTGGTGTTCTCGGATGCAACCCTGGCGGAGATGGCCCGCGAGCTGCCCCGGAACGGAGCGGAGTTGCGGCGGATCAACGGCGTTGGGGATCACAAACTGGATCGGTATGGCAAGGCATTTCTGGAGGCGATCAGCGCCTTCAGGCAGGAGGCCGGAGATACCGAACCACGACTCACGGAGCATGACCTGGCCCTGGCCTTGAGCGATACCCAGGCCGAGACCCTGCGCCTCTATCGCGCCGGTCTTGACCTGTCCGGGATCGCGGCCCGGCGCGGGCTGAAAGTTTCGACAATCGCGGCCCACCTGGAAGAACTGCATCAACTGGGCGTGGACGTGGAACTGCTCCGTTTTGTGGATGCTGAGAAGGTGCCGCTGATCCAGGCCAGGCTCGCCGCGGTGGGGCCGGGCAGCCTGTCGCTACTGCGGGAAGGGTTGCCGGACAGCATCAGCTACGAAGACATTCGTCTGGTCCGCGGTGCGTGGGACCAGTAACGGCAAAGCTGAAAATATTCTAAAGGACAGTTTGGGAGCGATTTAGTAATATGTTCCGAGCAAGCAAGGAGAACATGATTCGATGACAAAGACACGCGCGATCGTCATAACCGGCAACGGCACCAACTGCGAGATGGAAGCTGCCCATGCCTGCCGCCTGGGGGGCTTCGACGAGACGATTATTGCCCATATCGCCGAGCTTCTCTCCGGTGAGATCAGGCTGGACGACTTCCATTTTCTTAACCTGACCGGCGGGTTCCTGGACGGCGACGACCTGGGAAGCGCCAAGGCCCAGGCCAATCGGCTCCGCTACGCGCGGGTCGATGAACTGGAGGAGCATCTCCTCGATCAGCTGCTCAGATTCATCAACGACGGCAAGCTGATTCTGGGTGTCTGCAACGGGTTCCAGCTGATGGTCAAGATGGGGATGCTGCCCGGCTTTGACAACGATCACCTGACCCAGCGCACCACCCTGACCTTCAACGACTGCGGCCGTTTCCAGGATCGCTGGACCTACCTCAAGGTGGACCCGGCCTCTCCCAGCGTGTTCACGAAAGGGATAGAAAAAGGGATCTATCTGCCGATGCGCCACGGCGAAGGGAAATTCCTCTGCGACTCGGCCGCCACCCTGGGGCGCATCGAACAGGAACACCTGGCGGTTTTCAAATATTCCGGCCCGGACTACGCAGCCCCGACCATGGAATTCCCCCTCAACCCCAACGGCGCCCAGAATGCCATTGCCGGCATCTGCGACCCGAGCGGCCGGATCATGGGGCTGATGCCCCATCCCGAGGCCTTTGTCCATTACACCCAGCATCCCCGCTGGACCAGGGAGCAACTGCCGGAGGAAGGGGACGGCCTGCTCCTCTTCAGGAACGCGGCGGAGTATGTTGGGAAGAATCTGAAGTAAACCCGAAAAGTCTTGGAGCCTTTATCTATGAAGTTATCACGTCCCCATGAAGAATGCGGTATTTTCGGTATCCACGGCCACCCCGAGGCAGCCAACCTCACCTACCTGGGACTATACGCCCTGCAGCACCGGGGCCAGGAAAGTTGCGGGATCGTCTCTTCCGACGGCAGCACCCTCTACGCCCACAAACGGATGGGGCTGGTGGCCGACGTATTCGGCAACCAGGAAATCTTCAAGAAACTTCCGGGCCGGTCTGCCATTGGCCATGTGCGCTACTCCACCGCCGGCGCTTCGGTGGAGAAGAATGTCCAGCCGATCATGGTGGATTATTCCCGTGGCTCCATTGCCGTGGCCCACAACGGCAACCTGGTCAATGCCCAGCTCCTCAAGGCTGAATTGGAGGCCTACGGCTCTATCTTCCAGACTACCATGGATACGGAGATCATCATCCACCTGCTGGCGGTTGCCCGCACCAACTCCCTGGTGGATCGCATCGTCGAGGCTCTCAACCGCATCAAAGGGGCCTACTGCCTGCTGTTCCTGACCGAGACCCGCATGATCGCGGTCCGCGACCCCAACGGCTTCAGGCCGTTGTGCCTGGGCAAGCTGGGCAATTCCTGGGTCATTGCCTCGGAGAGCTGCGCCCTGGATCTGATCGAGGCCCAGTTTGTGCGCGAGATCGAGCCGGGCGAGATGGTTGTCTGCACCAAGGAAGGGGACATCAAGTCGCTGTTCCCGTTCAAGAAGATCGAACCGACCCCCTGCATCTTCGAGTTTGTCTACTTTGCCCGGCCCGATTCCTATATCTTCGGCAAGAACGTCTACATGGCCCGCAAGGAGCTTGGGCGGCAGTTGGCCCGGGAATACAAAGTGGAGGCCGATGTGGTGATCGCAGTCCCTGATTCCGGCGTGCCGGCGGCCATGGGCTATGCCGAGGAGTCGGGAGTCCCCTTTGAATTGGGGTTGATCCGCAATCACTACGTGGGCCGTACTTTTATCGAGCCGGCCCAGTCAATCCGCCACTTCGGGGTCAAGATCAAGCTCAACCCGGTGCGCGAAATCCTGAAGGACAAGCGGGTAGTAGTGATCGACGACTCCATCGTGCGCGGCACCACTTCTCGTAAGATCGTGAAGATGGTGCGCAACGCCGGCGCCAAGGCCGTGCACATGCTCATATCATCGCCTCCCACCAGTTATCCTTGCTACTACGGCATTGACACCCCCAACCGCAAGGAACTGATCTCTTCATCCCACACGGTCGAGGAAATCCGCCGCTACATTACCGCCGATACCTTGGGCTACCTTTCCGAACAAGGGCTGGTGGGATCGATCGGCGTTGGCAATACAAATTTTTGCAAAGCCTGCTTTGCCGGGGAATACCCGGTTGCATTCCCCAAGCCTGCACAACAACCGCAGATGGGACTTTTTGAGGAGGAATACAAGGAAAATGACTGACAGGGAAAAACTGAAACGGATCATTCTGGAGCTATCCTACGAAAAAAGGCTGGTAAAGCTGGCTTCCGGCCGCGAGAGCGATTTTTACTTTGACGGCAAGCAGACAACGCTGCATGCCGAAGGTGGATTTCTGACCGGCAAGCTCTTTTACGAGGCGATCAAGGATGTGGCCGGGGTCCAGGCTGTGGGGGGCATCACCCTGGGGGCCGACCCGATTGCCACGGCCACTTCGGTTGCCGCGTACCTGGCCGGGCAGCCGCTGCATGCCTTTATCATTCGCAAGGAGCCCAAGGGGCACGGCACCGGCCAATGGCTGGAGGGGCGCAAGAACCTGCCTGCCGGCACCAAGGTGGTCATCGTGGAGGATGTGGTCACCACCGGCGGCTCTTCCATGAAGGCGGTAAGACGGGCCGAGGAAGAAGGCTTGAAGGTGCTGGGCATCGTCACCCTGGTGGACCGCGAGGAAGGCGGCCGCGAGAATATCGAAGCCGAAGGCTACTGGCTGAAGGCGATCTTTACGAAATCAGAACTTGTAGGATAATGGTCGAAAAACAGCGGCTTGATAAACTGATGGTAGAACGAGGCCTGGTCCCTTCGCGCGAGAAGGCCCAGGCCTTGATCATGGCGGGCCAGGTGGTGGTTGGTGATCATGGGGTCACCAAGGCCGGCCAGCAGGTTAGCGTTGATGTGGACATCCGCATCAAGGGGGAAGTCCTCCCTTATGTCAGTCGCGGCGGGCTCAAGCTGAAAAAGGCGCTGGATGAGTTCGGCATCGCGGTCAACGGCCTGGTGGCTCTGGATGTGGGCGCCTCCACGGGTGGTTTCAGTGATTGCCTCCTGCAGGCCGGGGCGGCCAAGATCTTTGCGGTTGATGTCGGTTATGGCCAGCTGGCCTGGAAGCTGCAGCAGGACCCGCGCGTTATCAGCCTTGAAAAAACCAACATTCGCTACCTGGAACCGGAAAAGCTCGACGAGGTCCCTGATCTGGCGGTGATCGATGCCTCGTTTATCTCGCTGTCCAAGGTGCTGCCACCCACTGTCAGGCTGGTCAAGCCCGGTGGCCGCATCATTGCCCTGATCAAGCCGCAGTTCGAGGTGGGCAGGGGCGAGGTGGGGAAGGGGGGCATAGTCCGCGACCCGGCTGCCCATGACAAGGCCGTTGAAGGTGTGCGACTGGTTGCCGCAGAGTTGGGCCTGATGGTCGCCGGCCTGTGCGATTCGCCCATCCGTGGTGCGGATGGCAACCGTGAATTTTTGATATTGCTGGATATTCCCGAATACAGCGCAAGGGAGGCCGAGATGGAAAACTGCATTTTCTGCAGGATCATTCGTGGGGAGATACCTGCCAAAAAGGTTTTTGAAGACGAACGTCTTCTGGTGATCGAGGACATAGCGCCCCAGGCGCCGCTGCACCTGCTGATTGTGCCCAAGCTGCATTTTGTGAACTGTCTTGATATGGCCGAACAGGATGAGGCTCTGATCGGTTACGTCTTCCGGAAGGCGGGTGAGATCGCCCGGCAAAAGGGCGTTGCCGATTCCGGATTCCGCGTTGTCCAGAACAATGGCGCAGGGGCCGGGCAATCGGTTTTCCACATCCATTTTCACCTTTTGGGCGGCCGTGGATTTGCCTGGCCTCCGGGCTAGGAGCCTGTCGGACTTAGGAAATCAAAGCGAAAACTCGGCTGGGCGAGGGCAGATTTTGTCGATTTTGCCGGTCAATAGTTGTTCTATTGACCAAGAAAGCGGCGAAATATGAACCGTCCAGACGGATTTGCAGCAGATTTATTCTAAGTCCGACAGGCTCCTATTAAACCAGAAAAGGGGAACGGGTATGAGCACGAACCTATTGATGGCATGGTGCATCTGTCTGCTTGCCGGCATCATGGCAGGACCTGTCAAAGCCGAAACATACACCTGGACCGACAAGAGTGGAACGGTCCATTTTACGGAAGATTACTCCAGCATACCGAAGGCATACCGCAAAAAGGTTGGCAGACGCGGTGATATGGGGGCAGTCGCGCCGGACCAGGATCTTGCCGGGGAAGCCGGCGATGGCCGGACAGCCAAGCCAACAGAGCCTGTCGCCAAGCCCGATAACAAATCGCCGGGCGATTCAGCCGAAGGGGTTTATGGCGGCAAACCGCTTGATGAGTGGCGGCGTGAATTTGCCGATCGGGAAGCGCAGATGCGGGGGATGGATCAGCGGATCAAAGAGATCGAGGCAACCGTAAAACAGTCTGGCGCCGATATTACAAGGGAGCAAATCCAGAATCTGTCCAAAGAGCATCAGGAGGCGGTTCAGAAATTCAACGACGCACTTGCACAGTACAACCAATTGCTGGACACTGCCAAAAAGGCCGGCGTTCCTTTCAAGCTCAATAAATAGCAGTATGCCTGCCAGAGACAACAAAAAGCCCGCCGGTTTTCCCGACGGGCTTTTTGTTATACAGCCGTTTTGTCAATGAGTCTTTCTGCATTTCACCACTTTCAGGCGCCGGACATGTTTTTAATTCCACTGCCTATGTAGGTACTCCTTCGATGATTTGGGCGCCCCGGTGAAGCCGCGTTACCATGTGTGTGTCCTCCGAGCTCAACGGCTGTATTATCCGGGTTGCCGTCCCTCAGATCAACCGCTTCGCCTTACTATATTGTGGCAACGACATCTGCTCCACGTTTTCGGCGGTCTGCCAAAAAACGACCTGCAACCCAGAACCAGAATTTCCAAAGAACAAATTGTTGGAAGAAATTCTAGCAGTGTATCGAAGGTTGTCAAATTGCAGTTTTCAAAACGAGCAAGAATCTATTGAACATGCCGGGAAAGGTCAAATCCAGTGTCATGAGGGCGGTCAGCACGACCATCACCACAACGGTGACCGAGGCGATGATATTGAAGATCGGCCCATTGGTGTAGCGTCCCATCAGGTTGTGGTCATTGATCAGTTTCAACATGAAGACCAACACAAAGGGAAGCACGACCCCATTGACAACCTGAGAGATGAACATGATGGTAAGGAGAGGGGCGTTGGGAACCAGGATCAGGCCGGCGCTGATAACGATTATAATGGTGAAGAGCCAGAAAAACTGGGGTGCCTGTTGAAAATCCTTGTCTACTCCCGATTCCCAGCCCATGCCCTCGCAGATGTAGAAGGCCGTTGAGAGCGGCAGGATGCAGGCGGCAAAGAGCGAAGCATTGAACAGGCCAAAGGCGAACAGGGTCGAGGCGTGTTTTCCGACCAGCGGTTTTAGGGCCATGGCCGCGTCTGCCGCGGTCTCGATCTTCAAGCCCTGAAGATGAATGGTCGAGGCGCAGGCCACCACGATAAAAAAGGCCACCACGATCGCCATGACGCAGCCGAAGATGACATCCAGACGTGTGAAGGCATACTGTTCGGCGGTTATGCCCTTTTCGACCACTGCGGACTGCTGATAGAACTGCATCCAGGGCGCGATGGTCGTACCGACCACGCCGATGACCATCATCAGATAATCGCTGTCGGCATTGAGGGTGGGAGTGACGGTCGCCTTCAGTATTATGTCCCATTTGGGGCCGGCCATGAAGGCAGCAATCGGATAGGCTATATAGACCATGCAGGCGACCAGGAAAACCTTCTCCACCGTTTTGTAGGAGCCTTTGACGATCAACAGCCAGACCAGGACGGCGCAGATGGGCACGGAGATATATTTGCTGATGCTGAAAATTTCCAGGCTGGCGGCAATGCCGGCAAATTCCGAGATGAAGTTGCCCATGTTGGTCAAAAAGAGCGCGATCATAACGTAGAAGGTGACCTTGACGCCGAATGATTCGCGGATCAGGTCGGAGAGTCCCTTGCCGGTGACGGCCCCCATGCGGGCGCACATCTCCTGGACAACCACCAGGGCCACCGTTGTCGGCAACATGGTCCAGAGCAGGGTGTTGCCGTACTTGGCGCCAGCCAGTGAGTAAGTGGTGATGCCGCCGGCGTCGTTGTCCACGTTTGCGGTGATGATGCCAGGCCCAAGGATGGCGAGGAACAGGAAGATATTCTTGGAATTGACCTTCTTGATCGGTTTTAGAAATTTGAAAAGCGAGATGCCTGTAAACATACTTTATCCTTGATGCGGAACAGTCACGGTTTCTCGTACAGAGGATCCTGACGGCAGCTATCGGCGTTTGTTCTTGACAATATGGGGCAGGTAATGGGCCAGGACGTCATCTACCGTAACAATGCCGGCCATTCGATCATTCTCGTCCAGAACCGGCACTGCTATCAGGTCATACTTGGCGAGCATCTCCAGCATATCTTCCGGTTCCGCATCGATATGCACAAACTTGACATTTTCTTCCATGACATCGGTAATGTGGGTGTCCGGGGGATTCATGAGCAGCGTCTTCAGGGAAACAACACCTTCCAGGCGTTCCTCGTCATCGACCACATAACCGTAGTAGATGGTTTCCACGTCATTGGCGCTTTCCTTGACCCTTTCCAGGGCGCGCCCCACGCTGATATCCGAGGAAAGTCGCAGATACTCCGGGGTCATCAGGCCGCCGGCAGAGTCTTCCTCGTGTTCAAGCAGTTCCTGGATATCCTCGGCATCTTCCTGGTCCATCATGTGCAGCAGTTCCTGGGCCTTTTCCTCGGGCAGGTCGCTGAGTACGTCCGCAGCCTCGTCCGGCTCCATCTCTTCGAGGATATCGCTCACCTGCTCATCGTTCAACTGACTGATGACCACATTGCGCATATCCGCTTCCAACTCGTAGATGGTGTCGCCGGTTGTCTCCGCATCAATGGAATCGAGCACGGTGCGGATGCTCTGGATAGGGATGTTTTCGATAATATCGGCCAGATCGGCCGGGTGCAGCTCGTTCATCTGGTCGCGGGCGATATTCAGCGCCAGTTTGGAGGAATTGGCCTCCAGGGGCTGGACGTATTCCCAGCTGATCTCGGTATTGGGAATGTTTTTGCCGATGGACTTGGCGAATTTTTCGCCGAAGCGCTCGTAACCCAGGCGGCGTAACAGGCCGCGGAAGCCGATGTCCACGGAGAAGATGCACAGCTTCAGGTTGAAATTGCCCAGCTTTATGTCGTTTACCCGCACGACCTTGGCGCCGTCCACATCGACGATCTGCTTGTCCAGCAGGTCGCGCTTTACCAGAATTTCACCCTCGCGCGGTTCATAGACGGCCAGTCCGTGGGGATTGATGCCACTGGCTGAAATCATCACATGGGTGAATAGCGCCACCTCGTTCCAGGGAAGGGATTTATAGCCTTTGCGGGATTTGATGACAATGTGCGAAACCTCTGGGAACAATTCGCCAGGAACCATGACCAGGTCGCTCAGGATACCGAGCTTTTCGCCCTTGCTATTGATAACCGGACGACCAATGACGGCACTCAGGTATATTTCGTTGAATTCGGTGGTCATGGCTTGCAACCCTCAAAAAATAAAAGGCCCAATCGGAGAAAGGGCCTTAAATGAAAACGGAACATAAGCACTTCCCCCTGGTTTGACTTTCGGCAGAGCACAACGTAGGTCGATCTGACCAGCTACCTTAGATAGAGCCTTAAGCCGGCAATACCTGGTCTACCCATTGGCGTCTTTCGACGTTTCCGGGCAGTAGCCTGTGTTTGTACAAACGCCTCATGCTAACGAGGAATATGTTTGATGGTTAATGTGCTGAAATAAAGAAGAGAAGTTGTCGTAAAAAACGCAGATACGACTACAGATTTATAGCACAATTATGCCATGGTATGCAATTGTTTAACGAGATCTCGGCTGCGCGAGGCATGGCACCGGGACGGGGATATGGAAGGTGAAACTCGCTCTTGATAATGCAGAGGGGGAACTGCTACGCTCCCCCATCTGATAGAGACATGTTTCACCGAAGGGCCTGGAGATTTTGAGGCTGGCAGCTATACATAATAATCTTCTTTTTCCCGCTCCTTTGCCGGTATCAGCATTGCTGCCGTGCATCCGGAGATCTTCTGGGCCAGGACGGATTCAACAAACGCGAAAGTCAGGGAGATAACGCTGTAGATCGCTGTTGCGGCGGCACAGTTCGAGTAACTGCGCAGTTCCGGGAGGTATTTCATGGCGGCAACGAATCCCACCGCAAGCAGGGCCATGGCCAGGTGGCGGATGACCCAGCCGTTTTGCTGGGCCTGCAGATTGATCAGGCTGTCGATATCACCTTCTTCCGCATACTCCCTGAACAGCAGCCAGCTGCTGTAGATCCTTGGGACCATGACCATTACCAGGATAACCGAAAGCACTACCGTTATGGCTGTCAATATCATAATTTTTCCACTCCATCAGTCGTTTTCGGGTCGGTATCAACCCGCTTAATGATTTTGCTAATTGCAAAACAAAGTCCAAATATCCTCCTATAACCATTATAAATAGTTAAAAGTATATATATGAATAAACGCATGCTTGCGGCATTTGGTTTGTCCTGCGTTGCGGATTGTGTGGGCGGAAGACGGTGTTCGGTCGCTAAATGGCTGTGCCTGGTAAGTTATATGACTGGTTGAAGGGTGTTGAATAATGCGCGGGAAATATTCGCTAAAATCTAGTATGTTTCGGATTGTAAGACTTCTGGCTAAACAAGGTTAGGCTATATGGCGGATAAATCGGCCAATTTGGGGTCACGTCTGCCGGAATGAGCTGGGCGGGGCTATTTTGTGCCACTGGCAGGGTCAAGTGGGGGCAGGTAAGTACAGGGCAGCCAAACCTATTGGGATAGTTGTCCAGCCAGCTTTCTTAATCGTTCCATTTTGGTTGGATGTTTGATATCATATTAAAATGAGTGAGAAATTGATTTGCAACAATAAAAAGGCCTATCACGATTACTTTATTGAAGAGAAGCTTGAGGCAGGAATGGTCTTGCAGGGGACGGAAGTCAAATCCCTGCGCGCCGGCAAGGCCAACCTGAGCGAATCCTTCATGATGGTGCGCGATGGCGAGGCCTTTCTGCACAATCTCAATATATCTCACTACGACTTTGGCAATCGCCAGAACCACCAGCCCGACCGGCAGCGCAAGTTGTTGCTGCATCGCAAGGAGATCGACCGGTTGTATGGCAGGATCAGGGAACAGGGCTATTCGGTGGTGCCGTTGCGGCTGTATTTCAAAGAAGGTCTGGTCAAGGTTGAGATCGGCCTGGGCAAGGGCAAAAAGAACTACGACAAGCGCGAGGACCTGAAAAAGAAGGATACTCAGCGCGAGCTTTCGCAGGTTATGAAGTCTCGAAACAGGGACTGACACATATTTCGCTTTGGGGGTGTAAAGGTTTCGACGGGGAAGTGAGTTTCTGGATTGCACCGGGTCGGGGCAGGTGGCCGACCTTAATAAACCTGCAACGGCATTAATTGCCGACAATTATAACACTCCTGTTGCTCTAGCAGCTTAACAGGCGTCCCCAATGAAGATGCCGGTGGTACAAAGGGGACGTCATTCACGACCGGATTGGGATGCGCAACGCCCGTAGCGCAACCCGAAATCAACGGGACCGCTGATTAGCTGCCTTGTCAGGTGCGCAGAAAATCGGTTAAATCGAGCAACTGACTAACGGTGTAGTAATTCAGATTGTAGGTTCTTCGGACGCGGGTTCGATTCCCGCCACCTCCACCATAGCAAAGTCCGGTAAAGTCCGGGCAAGACCAAAAGCCCTTGAGAAATCAAGGGCTTTTTCTTTTGTGTGCGCCCGGCAGGGCGCGTGGGGCGCAAGCCCCATCAGATCAGCTATGGTAGCTGATCCGTGACTTGGAGGTGCAAGTCCTCTACGGACCATGATGGTGGGAACCGTTAGCCGAACGGCAAGGGTGTCCGGGGCGACCCGGAATTTCAAGGAAGCACAGGCAAAATCCTGGTAATTTTCTTGGTTGGAAATCGAATTATCTCTTACTCACACACAGGAACTCCCATTCCTTTTCAACTCTTGATTTTTGAACTTCATTGTACTAAGTTATGTACGTACTTAATCCACGTAGGAGAGATAGCCATGAATGCACTAACATATACTTACACACGACAACACTTGGCAGAGGTTATGCGATCAGTCAATGATGACCATAATCCTGTCGTAGTAACCAGCCAGCGCGGCAAGCCGGTTGTCATCCTTTCTCTTGACGATTACCAAGCCTTTGAAGAAACCGCGTACTTGCTTCGGAATCCGCAAGGGGCCAAGCGGCTGCTCGATTCGGTCGAGGAGCTACGTGCGGGAGGCGGTCAAGTTAGAGAGCTGATGAAATGATGGTCAAGTTATCAACTGCAGCATGGGAAGACTACCTCTACTGGCAGACGACCGACAAGGCAATGCTCAAGCGCATAAATATTCTTATTCGGGATATTCAGCGTGAACCGTTTGCAGGTATCGGTAAACCCGAACCGCTCAAACACCAGCTTGCCGGTTTCTGGTCTCGAAGGATTGATAGCTGCCACCGCTTGGTATATGCAGTTGAAGGTGATACTCTCTTGATTGCACAGTGTCGTGATCATTATTAGAGTTTATAAAAATCATGGTCGTTTCCTGTCATCTTTGAAGAGCCGATTGACAATACCGCAATATCCAAATAACTATAAGGTTGCACCTCAATACTTAGGTGCAGCCTGTACGCCGGTGGTTCAGCAATCCCGTGCAGATACCGTTACAATCTGCAACCTGATCACGCATGTAAACTCTGGGAAACATGCATTCAGCCCATTAACTCCAGTTGGTTGGGTAGCCCTCTGACGGCGCGTCTACGGCCATTCGATTAATCTCACCATATTGTCCTGCCCTTGCCCTTAACCGGACGGAGTTTCCGGAAGGGTTATCCTGTCGCCATTCAAACCCGATTCGGTACGTTGTCGGTGAGGCTTTACACCAAGTACACAGCGCGTACAAGCACGCCACCTAGGGCGCTGCAGGGGATACTTCAGGTGCTTGATGGGAGTTTTAGAAGCAATATCAAGCATATATAATCACGCGACATCGTGTCGCGAGTAACGGGACTGAGGCTGACCCGCCCTCGGCGGGTCTTGCCTATGGTTGGGTCAGCGCTTTTAAAATCCTTTACTTTTATAACATGCGTGGTATATTTGAGTTATGGTTTTCCGACTTTCATATTACAATGAAACTGTCGAGGCGGAGCTTGATGCTTGGCCAGTTGGCTTGCGTGCTCGATTTCGAGCATTGACCGTACATGGAAGAATACGGTCCCAACTTGGGAATGCCGCATACACGCGCACTTGGTAATGGCCTTTTTGAGATCCGTGCCAAGGCAGAAGAAGGAATTGGAAGAGCGTTTCTCTGCACCATGGTTGGAAGAAAGATCGTTATTCTTCACAGTTTCATCAAAAAGACGGACAAGACACCAAAACGGGAACTCGATATAGCGCTCACTCGGCAGAAGGAGGTAATTAGTCATGAGCTATAAGCCGGTTTCGTACCACCCCAAGAAAAAATTGGAGAATGAACTTCAAGACCCCGATTTCAAGCAGGCATGGGATGCCTTGGATGATGAATTTGCCGCTCTGGATGCCCTGCTAGCGGCGCGGCGTCAGGCTGGGATGACCCAGGAGCAAGTAGCGGCTAAAATGGGTGTTTCTCAACCCTCATTGGCGAGAGTAGAAGCATCACTCGGGTCGCACCGCCATTCCCCGTCTCTTGAGATGCTTCGCAAGTACGCTGCCGCTGTCAACTGCAAGCTGGAGATTAAGCTAATACCACAGCATTCGTGATAATGGTTTGTCCGTTTGCCTCCGATTTGGCTTATGTCACTTCAGTGCCACATCACGATATAGAGCTTCAAGGCACCCGAATATCTTGTTACCCAAATCCGCGTTCCCCACAGAATCGTCCCATTCGCACGTTGGAGCGAAGATGAAATAAAGCCTCTTCTTCTCATCATCTGATATGTCTTTTATTGTTAAGTTGCTGCCGCTTGGTTGCAAAAGATTCCAAGTTCATCAGTGAAATATCCGAGTCCCAAATCTTCTAATGCCCCAGGGCAAGCCAACTCTGGGCTGCTTGACGCAGAAAAATATTAGTTGTTCTTCCTGTTTATTCATCTTCTTTTATTTCTCCCAACGTTTGAGTTCAGCGGCTGCCAAAGGCAGTCCGCTGGAACGAAGGGTTAGGCCTGCCGCCTCGGAGCAGCTCCTCGTTAAAAAAGCAATCTTGTGCTGAGAAATCGGTGCATCAATGCTGCGATCGCTACTACTTCCTCGTCCAGCGCAAAGTGGCTGGCGTTCAGCAAGTGAATCTCGGCATCAGGTACGTCGCGCCCGAATGCCATTGCACCAGCAACGGTGAACAATGGATCGTTCTTGCCCCAGACTACCAGGGTTGGTGGGCGGCTCTCTCGCAAGTACGTTTGCCATTGAGGGTAGGCCGCAACGTTCGCTTGATAATCGTAGACAAGATCGAGTTGAATTTCGGCCATCCCTGGCCTTGTAAGGAAGGCATGCTCATCAGACCATGTGTCTGGGTCGATGAACTCAGGCCGCGAAACGCCTGCAAGATGGCGTTGGCGTGCGCCTTCAACGGAAAGTAGAGCCTGACGTATCTTTTCCTCATGCGCTGCGCGATCGAGCCAGAACGCCTTTCGGACTGCCCATACATCAGACAATCCTTCCAGATGTGCCACCGCGTTTTGAATGACGAGTGCGGAAACACATTCTGGATTCGCGGTTGCCAGTCTGAAGCCAACAGGTCCGCCGTAGTCCTGGACATAGAGGGTATAGCGCGAGACGTTGAGTTGGCTTAGAAGCTTGCCAACGCAGTCCGCAAGATGGTCGAACGTATACGAAAACTCTTCCGGAGAAGGTGCCTCGCTGTGACCGAAACCGGGGAAATCTGGTGCAATAACTCGGTACCTTGACGAAAGGAGTGGGAACAGTGTCGAGAACATTCGTGAGGATGATGGGAATCCGTGAAGCAGCAATATGATGGGCGCGTCGCGCGGCCCGGCGTCACGATAGAACATCTTTAGCCCGTCAACGGTTGCGGTTATGTGCTCAACAGGATACGAGTCAATGTAAACAATTGGAACGTGAGAAACATCAAGAGACATAGTAGAACTCCTTGAAAGGCCTAACGGGCCAGCCGCTGAGCTGCGAGCGTCAGCGAGACTGCTCTAGTGGCGTGTTATGTCTATCTTCTTTACGCCGACCAGGTGTCCAACACATCCTGAAGTAACTACTACAATAACTCCAACAGTCAAGCCGAGCGCCGAGAGATGGAAAGACCACATAGCTCCGCAGTAAAGCCAGCCATAGCCTACTCCGCATATTATGCCGATCAGTAACGTCGTAAATTTTTCCTTGCGTATTAGACTTACAATTATTCCTGCCATAAATACTGAAAGCGCCGGTGTGATGTAGATAAAATTCCCAAAGGTATGGAATCGCCGGAATAACTTCATCTAAATAGCCGGTCACTTTCGAGTACAGCACGAACCAGAGTAATGCGGAGACAACGAGTCCACACGTAGCCACAAATACTCCATTAATGATTTTTGTTGGGGTCATTTGAACGCCAAAAATATACGCCTGCTAATGTCCGTAGTCAAAGAGGATTACCGTGCTGCTTATTCCAAAGTATTTGTTTATCGCCTACATTGCACACCTGAAAACAGTCTCGCGGACTTCCATCGTGCGGATGGGAAGAGATGACAAACACCTCCCTATTCCAACATTCGTGCCATAATCCACAAAACCCCATGGAATGGGTATTTGCCTGGTGCAACTAACCGGATGGGGCGAAATGAGGTGATTTGGGGTTGATTCGGGGGGGCGCAAACCTGCGCCATAGGCGGGTTTGCTACAGTGTAAAGAAACTTTACGCATTATCGCAAGCATCCAGATTAGCCAAATATTCGTAACCGTCAACCGAGCACCATCTATCCCCCTACTGATTTTCCCGCTATGCTGACCTGCAGATAAGCTCTCAGGAGGTCAGCAAATGGCGGAGGATACACCCGACTGGTCAGCCAGGCTATCA
>Ga0172380_10002896_pt1 | contig 24989 bp, 45 predicted proteins | sample Leawe162metaG_FD_119747 | JGI IMG/M metagenome (GOLD analysis project Ga0172380, IMG submission 119747) | Leachate microbial communities from a municipal landfill in Southern Ontario, Canada - Leachate well 162 metaG | ecosystem: Engineered > Solid waste > Landfill > Unclassified | place...
AGAAGATCAAGGGTCAGGCAGGGGCAGAGTACCAGAAGATCACGGGTCAGGCAGGGGCAGAGTACCAGAAGATCAAGGGTCAGGCATTAGATGTCTTTCTCAACAAGGTAAGAGAGATAATCGAAAGAGACAGGAAGTAAAGAGTAACATGGACACGAAAAAGTTTAAGGTTGGGATTATGTCCCATACGGCAGTTATTGAAGCCCCAAGTCCCGAGGCCGCCGTCCTATTCTATGGACTGAATACAAACGGAAATGCTACTTGTATGGCCGCAATCTATGAAGTTGACGGTATCGAATACGTTGGAGATAAAGCGCCATTAATAAAATATCAATTTGGGGTGGGATTACCCGCCGATTTGGTTCACAGACTCAAAGACGAAATGAAAGCCTGCAAGGTGATTAGTTGGCAAGGGTTGATAGAAGAATCGAAAGAGACAAAAATGCCTATCGAGGCATGCCCCGTAGGGCAAAAAGAGGATAAAGGATAATGGCCTATTTTGATACGTTTCCAGATGATCCTTTGAGGATTCAGGGAAAGAAGAACTGGGAAAATTGTAAAAAGTCGCATAGTGTCTATAAAGGATGTAAAAAGGCCGGGGAGGCTTTTAACTGGGAGGAAAAATACGCTATTTGTGGTCGATGTAAAAAGAAGATGGAGGAATGAAATGGTTTTAATTAAAGGAATGGTTTATTGGTTTATGGACACGCTTTATGTGTGCGTTGATGATAAAAGCAGGATAAGGAACTTGTCGGACTTTCTTGAAAATAATGTTGAGAATCCAGCAAACGATGACTATATTTATGTCCCTATTGGTCTTGTGAACAAAGACATTATGAAACTCATTGACACCGAAGCAAAAGAGTCAGGAAGTAAAGAGTAACATGGACAATGAACCGAAAGTAATCATGGGAGATTGTTTAAAGATTCTTCCTCAGCTCGAGGAAAAGTCTTTCGATTACTTCTTAACTTCGGTTCCGTTCAAAGAGGAAGAATTTGGCGGCTCCGAATACTGGAATAGGATGGACTTCATAATATCCGAATTATCCCGGATTACAGCTCGAGCAGGTTTTCTTTTCCAGAGTTCTACGAAAATGAAGGAAATGTTTAAGCGTTATCCTGACATTCACCGAGTGCTTATCTGGGGAAAAGAACCGAGTATGTATTCATTCAGATATGAGCCGATTTTCGTATGGCAGTTTGGAGATTTCAAAGTCAATAAATATCTATTTAAAGACTTTTGGAATATGCCAGCAGTCTTAAACAATGGCGATACTTACGAAAACCCTATAAAACTTTATATCCAATTACTGCAGCTATTACCTAAAGGACGGGTTATAGACTGCTTCGCAGGAACAGGAACAACCTTAAAAGCAGCCAGGAAGATAGGGCATGAATGTTTAGGGATAGAGATAAATTCAAAAAAGCCCATCTTCATGCCTAATCTAACATCCTATTAACGCTTTCATCAGCAAGTATAGGCCGTTCAACTTTTCGGCCTTATTAGACCGTATAGACTAGGGAGAAACACGAATACGGAAGGATGAGAGGGCAAGGATTTTACAATTCGGCAGGATAAAAGACAATAAGCAAAAATGGAAGACGATAAGCAGATAGTGAGTTTTCAGCTTGATAGCGGAGAACTGAATCATATTGCCGGGAAGAATGCAGCATCTAGGACGGAGGGCTTAAGGCAGGTTATAGAAGGCTCTAGGAAGTATGACGCTATCCGAGCCGGGAAGATTGTGGAGATAACCAAGGCCAAAGACGACTGGCATATATCCGCTTCTGATTTAGGCTTCGATTTTGGCTCTGGCCGGGAGGCTGACGTTATCGAAGTTCTCACTAGATTTAAACAGGTGTTAAAGCGTAATGGAAAGGCCGCGCTCGTTGAGGCCGTTAAAGAGGAATGCCGTAAGCATGGATTAGAGACTAGGGGAGGGGCTAATAATCCTGTGCAAAGTTCCGAAAGTGAAAACAAGGATGCAGAGATAAACGAGCCAATCCAGGAGGGGGTCTAAATGGCTGGATTTCTTGCACAGAGGGTATTTTTTGAGTATCGTTTATCCCAGATTTCAACAGAAATTATTAAGGTTTTGCTGCACTTTTTATTAAATTGTGCGCAGTTGGGGAGAATTCACAGTTTTATCGTCATGTCGCAGAAATCCGGGGGTCGCATAGGTCAGCACACTATTAACAAGTGCGGGAATAGTCAGAATTAATTTTAGGTGAAAAATGGATAAAGTCAGTTTTAAGAGTCGGGAACCGTTTTTTTCTAAGGAAGCAGACGGAAGAAAACCAAATACAATACGGCAGTTGGACGAAGATGATCCGCGCCGAAAAACCTTACTTGATTGGATGGCTCTAGATCAATACGGAGAAATAGAGATAGAAAAGACCGAGGGCGGCAGTGGTTTTACTCGACAAGTCTCTGATGTAAGCTTATATATAAACTTGTTTATTATAAGCTGGAGACACCCAGAAAGCCAAGTGGTGGAAGAAGACCCATTATGAGCAAACAGTAAAGAAGATGGCAACCGCCCAGAGAGAATCAAAGACAAAACAGATCTCACTTACATCTATACAAAAAAGCCTTTAAAATGGAGAAAAAGACTAGGTTACGGGCGTACTTTGTCCGCTCACATAAAGACTGCGAATACGGCGTAGCAGTAATAGCCGAGAACGTCAAAGACGCAAAGAAAAGAGGCATCGAATCAGGCGACATAGGAGACATAGAAGAATACATAGACGTAACCGTAAGCTGGATCAAAGACGCCAAAATAGAAGGATTAGTGGAGGGGGTCGTAGATGCAGACGTGGACGCAGTTAAACGAGGACTATACGCATACGTAGAGGACGTAGAATGCCCCGAATGCGGAGACAACGTAAGCCACCTAGAAAACGACAACGGAATAGTACTATGCGAAGAATGCAAGGGAAAGAAAAACTTATTGAATAATGGAAACACGACAGACGAGACAGACGGAACAAAAGACCAAAATGGCAGAAAACGATAACAAAATGACCGTACGGGACCTAATAGAGAGAATACTTGCAAGAATAATATTGTTACTCATCGACGCAATTCTATTAAACGCGGCCCTAACACACTTCAAGATAATACCACAGGACAACGTAAACGTGTTTTATATCCTATTTATTATATACGCCCTAAAATGAACAAAAAAATTAAGATATTCGGATATGAAATAACGATTGGAACCCCCAACTACGCAAAGCTCACCGCCGCATTGGTCCCCCAGATACTACTTATAGCCACTATAATGCTCGTAATATCGTATACCTTTTCTTTCCTTTTCGCCCTGATACTGTTAAAAGAAAGCGGAATAGACCTGATGCCACTACAAAAAGGAATAGATTTTTGGTTTAGACTGCCCGGAACCTTTATTGTGCTGATATGGATTGCTCTGACTTCGGCAGCTATGGACGAAATACAAAAGAAAAGAGATAAAAAACGATACTCAAAACCGCTTATCTAATAAAATGTTCTTCGAAGCCCTTATAGTCTCATGGATCATAACCGGACACTTCGGCCAAGCCTTTATAATAGCCTTTGTTCTAACCCTAATAATTGAGGAAAACGAAGAATGAAACTCTGGCCCATACCCCAGGACTTAGACGACGACATAAGCATGACCCTAACAGCAGAACACAAAGAAAAAGAACAATACAAATACGACATAATCAAGCTCACGTTCAGAAACAAACACAACGGACAACAAGCAAAAGCAATACAGTTACTTTCTATAAAGGCCGAGGCCGCCGACGAAATGACAACATTAGAAGCAGAGGGATGGCTTTTAAACAATATATGGAGTAATCCAATAATGAGATCAACTCAGATAGGCGAAAAGATTTATCAGAGCACGTTAAAGGATAGCAAGAAGCTCAAAGCATGATGGGAGAAGAATGACCCGGTAGGCATGAACCACTGACCTACGCGGGCCGAACTCTGCGTGCTACTGCCTCTTAGGAGATAAGGTAATAAAAGATTAGAACAAACAAGTATAAAAACAAGCCAACAAGATGGGACCTAAGCCGATTACAAAAGAGTATGCATTAGAACTATACCGCAAGGAACTAGAGAAAATAGATGACGTCTATTATCTGGAACTAGGAAAAATCGGAAAGATAAGAAACCAAGCAATAGAGGAAGCAGAAAAACAATATTGGGCAAACATCAAAAGAAAATAACAAGAGAAACTATGAAGATCACGCGAGGCATGAACCGCCGATCAGATCAGTTCTTAGATTTCTTATACGTTTCAGAGCTTTTAACCCTACGGATCGCAAGCATATTCGAAAAAGACTCTGGACTACGCTTACGATTAGTTCCCCTAAATGTGTTTTTCAAGGATTCACCATTTAGATTTTTTAGTAGACTTGCCCCAACTTATATCTTTAGCCCCCTGTTCAAATGCTTTATTCTCTTTATCTGAATACTTGGGTTTTTGGGATGAAAACGCTTTACTTGTTCCCTTTTTAGCATAACCTATTGCGCCAGCCATAATAATTAATTAGTAACGCAAGCATAAAAAGTCAAATATTCACCCGCCCGATCATGTGCTGCCTAAAATCTCCCACTGTTTATACTACTTATGATAAAGTATTAACCACGTGATTAACCACATGGCTAATATAGAATTTAAACAGGAAGTAGACGAAAAGAAACTAGCTCTCTTACTAGAAGATGTTAAAGCTGGAATAATAAACCAGAACAGCAGCCGACGGGTAATATTAGCAAAGCTACGAGAGAGAGGAGTAATATTAGGATACACGCAAGCGGGCCGTTACCGGAAGGCATTAAAAGATAATCTATTAATCAACAAAGAGGAAACAAAATGAAACAAGAGGACAAAAACTGTAAGAACTGCAAACACTACCGAAACATTGAAGGAGACACATACTGCCGAAAAGACAACAAAACAGAGCAGATAAGCAAACAATGCCTAGACACTTCCTGCCCGTTTTGGGAAACAGAAAGAGAACCAATCACCTTCTCAAGAGTAGAAAGCGATTTAGACAGCATAGAAGTATCGGCTGATCCGCGCAGAAAAATTAAGATATACTTCAACACTCGAAGCGACACCAAAGCCGAGGTTGAGAGGCGTATAATAGATGCGTGCAAGTATGCAGAACTAGCCCTTCTCACATTGAAGGGAGAAACAAAAGAACAGACCTAATTTATTACCTATACCCACAATGCACTTCCTTTTTATACGTATGTGTAATAATTATTAAATAATAATGTAATAAAAATGGAGCAACCTAGAAGAAGCGACCTAAGGATAATAGCCCGAAAAAACGGCGGAAGCATACAAATAACCCTTCCAAAAGACATATGCGACCTAATGCAAATAGAGGACGGAACAGAACTAGACGTGGACCTAGAAGACAAAAAATACGGCAAGTTCCTAGCCCTATGGAACCACGAAGCACAAAAAGAAGAATATGACAGACAGAAAAATAACCGAATGGGTTAGTTTTGGAGGAGTAGACATAAGCAACAACCCCAAACTACACGCCATATTCATTACACGCTTCGGAATACCCGAACAACAAAAAAAATGCAGTTCAAAGATCGACCAAGTGAACTAATAGGAACACGTCAAAAAAGATGGCTAGACTACCTATGGGAACACAACAACGACATAGCCCCAAAAACCTGCTACGAACATGAAAAAGGAAAATACAGCAAATGGGAAGACGCACAATGGGCCGTATGCCCCATAGACCATAGGGGAATAATCACCGGGGAACAAGTAATAGAATTCGACATAGACAACCGCGCCCTAACCCTGGAAATAGCAAGATTCCTGACAAAATACCTAATCGAACAAAACGTAACTTACTACCTACAAGACCATAACGGAAGAAGCCCCCACATACACATATTCAACGCGCCTAAGATCATGAACCTCTCAAAGAATCCCCTACTAAAAAAATTCAAACTAGACCGGATGAAATACAACTCGATTGGTCTATGCCGGGAAATTGGGGGAAGATACCTGAAAAAAGAAGGAACCACTTTCTACGCATCTTTCTTTGAGAACGTGGACGAAATAAAACCGATAACTAATACTAAGGAGATAAGATTTCCATGCCTAACTCTCAACTAACCGCCGGATTAATTGAAGCGTTGAAGAACAGCATAAAAACCCGCGAAGACCTAAAAACACATCTACCAGATTTAACACTCTGCAAGGAAAGACCCTGGGCCATATACAAAACCGCCGAATTACTCATGGAAGAACACACGTATAAGACCTATGAAGACAACGAGGAAATGACGGTATACAACGAAGGAATATACCATAGCAACGCGCAGAACAGGGTAAAAGCAGATATTGAAAATATTTGGCAGAAAGAAGGAAACACCCACATAGTAGCGGAAATAATCAACCACATGAAGAGACAAACCTATACTAAACGAGAAATGTTTAACCTCCCAGAGTACATAGCTGTTAAAAATGGCTTAATAGATGTTAAAACGGGCATAGTCCACCCATTCAACCCCCAAAAACTCTATACCTATACCCTTCCCATAGAGTACAGACCAGAAGCAACCTGCCCCCAGATAGATAAGTTCCTATCAGAAGTCCTAAAAACAGACGACATAATCATAGCATACGAAATAATAGGATACTGCCTATGGCATGGCTACCCAATACACAAAGCAATAATGCTACATGGAGGCGGAAGTAATGGAAAAAGCACCTTCATAAACCTGCTAAAAGCCTTTCTGGGAAATGATAACACCAGCAGCGTAAGCCTACAAGAACTATGCGACGGAGAATATAGCAGCGGATGGTTATACGGCAAACTAGCCAACATGTACGCAGACCTAGAAGACAAGAGCTTGAAATCTACCGGCAGATTTAAGATCCTAACCGGGGCAGATACCATTACGACAAATGTTAAGTATGGACAACCTATTACTTTCACAAACTGCGCGAAGATGATATTTTCTGCAAATAAAATCCCTGCAACCTACGATGATACAGATGCTTTCTATCGTCGATGGGTGATTCTTCATTTTGCGCGGACCTTCACAGACAAGGAGGCAAACAAAAACCTAATAAACGACCTGATTACGCCAGAAGAACTAAGCGGGTTACTGAATGAAGCCCTTAAAGCGTTAAAAGGTGTTTTAGACCGGGGATACTTCTCCAGCAGCAAAACCACCGAAGAACTAAGAGAAGAATACACCAGATTAAGCGATCCAATCGGAGCATTTATCTTGGATTGCGTAATTCAGGGAGATTTGAACGATGAAACTATCCGGACAAAGAAGGAAGAAATCTTTCATGCTTACATAAGTTATTGCAAAGATCGTAGGCTTAGCAGGAAAAATGAGGTATGGTTTTGGAAGGATTTTAGGAACCGTGTTATTTGCAGTTTTTATAAACATGGTAAGACAGGAATTCAGTATGTTAATGGTATTTCTCTTGTTTTTTCTTCTTTAGAACCTAAAAGGGAACAGTATACAATAAATAATGAACAGTATACAACGGATAATCAGGGTAATCAGGGTAAGCAGGGTAAATCCCTACTTGTTAATTCAGTAGAAAAAATCACAGAAAAAGATAATGAGAAAATACTCTGCTTACCTTTCTTACCCTGCGTAGAAAAACCAAGGGATTTTAAGATTTCTGTTCTAGAGTTCCTACAGAATTTTGACGAAGGTATTGGAGTGGAAAGATTAAAACTTGAAATTCTTGGCTCGGTTGATTACCAGCTCTCAAAAGAAGAAATTTCTTCTGTTCTTGAGAGGTTGAAGTCTGATGGCCGGATTTTTGAGGTTTCCGAAGGTAAATATAAAATAAATTAATAAAAAATGAAAATTAGTCAAAATATTTTAAATGCCCAGGCAGAAGAATCTTTTAGAAAAGGGCGGGATTTACCAGATAACTGGAAGGATATTGAAAAATATATTATTCGCTGGGAAAATACCAAAAGTTACTATGGATATAAAATAAACCAATAAAAAATGGAATTACAAGTATTCAACGAAAAGGCCAAAGAACTTAAAAGAATTACCGGAACCGGGGGTTATCAGACTTTTTTCTTTTTTGAATATGTTGAAGGACGACTGATCGCAACTATTCAGGTATTAGAGGAAAAAGACCAGGATAAAGAAGACAGTAATTCGACCTTTGGAGGGGGTATTACCTAAAGGATGATTCATTTTCACAGTCGCCCTGATCTGGGCAGTTATGTGAAGGAAAAAAACCAAAAATGGAAAACCAAACGGAAGAACCAAAGAGTTTGATGGATTTTGAAGCGGAAGAAACAACGATGGGGGAAAAAGTGCCTAATGGGTTGATTTTAACCCTAGAGCAGCTTAAGGCCATTAAGTTTGTGGCGTTGAAGAAAGACTTCAACGACGGAAAAGGTCCGAAGACCCGGTATAAGCTGTTTATCGGGGAGAAGGTGTATTTTTGTGCGCCTATTGTGATGAATATGTTTAGGCGTGCAGCCAGTGAACCGCATGTCTTAAGGGTTAGACTGAAAATAGATGGGACTGGTCTGGCGACAAGGTATGATTTGGAGAAGATATTTGATAAAGAAGCCTTTTAATTATAGGGCTTATTTTTTTTCTTTCTTTTTAACTAGAGGATAATTATAACCTTTTCCATAACAATTTATAACTATGAACAATGGAAACCCGGCAGACGAGACAGACGGAACAATAACCCAATCATTCTAAAACTAGCATATCACGATAGGCCAAAAACGTAATAAATAGCGTATCACGATACATCAAAGACGCCGGAGCCCGTCAAATACTAAATTAGGAGTAATTAGTAGAGATTAGTAGTAAAGGGCTGAGGGAATGAAACACCGAATGACCCCCAGCCCCAGATGGTATGTGCTTACAGGATAGATAATAGAACGACACTATAAAAGATGAAGGGACCATAAGAGACTTACGCGGTTCACCGCAGCACTCACGACCCCATAAGTCGGGTTGAATACAGGAAGTGATACCCCCCCGGTGCCGCACCTGGAGGACTTGCACCCCCTATCTTATGCGTCCTCTCCGGTTACGTGCACTGTTCACCGAAGCCAAAGGCGCCATCTTAAAGTTTCGGAGGCAAATCTTCTATCGGCATAATAAGCCGTTTATCTTTTGTTTTCTTCTTTTTCTCGATCTCCCAATCGATGAAATGCATATCAGCGCAATAATCCGGGTCCATGGCATTTTAAGGATGATACTCTGGGCTCATACTCCCACGTGAGCCGGGAGTAATCACATCCCAAAGGCGGTATTTATTATTTATACTTTTTTCCCTTAATATAGGGTTATATGACGTCCCGGCTATTATCCGATCCCGAAATAAGGAATTTGCTGCTAGTATTGTTTGTCTGCATTGTTGTGGCCGTTGTTTGTTTACTGGATACTTCCCGGACTCCATGCCTAAAAGAAATGATGTTATGCGATTACTACAACGTAAGCGCCGACGGAAAAACACAGTTTCATAAAGGCTGCACCGTTGTATGCAATATGTCCGACGCCGAAATCCGGGCCTATTCCTCTGGAGCATACACTTCAAGAGCAATATAGGCCGGATTCGTAGATTTAACATGTTTCATCCTTGCCTTTTGTTTTAGGAGTAGGGGTTTCTCCAAAGAAAATAGTCCAGACTTCTTACCCATCCGTCCAAGCCATGCCTTGTCCTCTTTGGAGAGCAAGGTTATATCTACTTCGCCTGTATCCAGCATGTGAAGTATCGTTTTTTGGAGGCCAATCGGTACTTTGAAAATCTTAGAACGTTCCATTTAATCCTTATCCTTTAATTGAATCTGCGGGACCGCCTCAAGAATAGCCCAGGCCACCACTAACATTTGCATACCGCCCAAGCATAAGCCGAGAATTGAGCCGAGGACTGGATCAACAAGGCTAAAGAGATTAATATAGAATGGGATAGCACCAATAGTAATGTTTATCAACGTCATTAAGAGGACTAAGACCATTTCTATTATTAAATTTATTACAGCTAACACAATCACAGAAATATAACCTATGATATTCATTATCTGACCGATTGGTAAGCCAGTATTAAAACTCATTATAGTAAAATAATCATTAATGTTTATTGTCCAACTATAAGTTAAACTACTTAAGAAAGACAAAATATAGGTAACAAAAACAGGGCTTTGATCGCACATAATATCTAATTCACATCTTCCAGCAGGATAAAAAAAGCCAGTACCCCATTTACAATTAAACCGGCTACTATGATAATAAACCCATCCATTATTACAGGTTACGCTATCAGTTGCAGCACTACAACCATTTAAAAAAATGGCATTACACGCCCCCGTACTCGTATTATAAGAAGCCGGAATAGTCGGATTAAGAGACTGTTGGGTATAATTCAAAGTCGTAATTATGTCATTCATAGGATCATACCACGTAGTAAACGGACTAAGTTGCCCGGTGTTAAGGTATAGTTCAGGGATTATTTCAACACGATTCGTAACCTGAATCGCCAGTTGCAGGGCAAACATGAATATCACAATATCCCGTAATAAGCTCATTGTTTACCCTCCGTAAACCATGCCGAAACTGCTATTGCAATAAACAATAACATAAGACTAGCGGTGAATGCAGTCCAGCCAAGTATATAATTAAAGAAGGCGAGAGCTATTGCTGAGGCCGTAGCTCCGAGTTTGAAAGGCTTAATAGCTAATAAAATCAGGGCAATAACCATAATCGACGCGTATAATTGAAATTCTTCCTTATTTAGCCCAATAATGCAAAATCCAGTACAAGGCATGTTCTTCAAAGTTCCGTTACCGCTTGTGTTTCCTCCAGTTCCGTTGAGATCCGGAAGAGTACCATAATTGCCATCTGGGAGGGAATAACCGTATAAGGTAGTTCCAGGAACCACAGAGGTTGTTACTCCACTCGTTGAGGTCGTTGCGCCGCCCGTTGAAGTTGTCGTCCCTTCGGTTGTTGTTGTAGTTGCTTCGGTTGTTGTGGTTGTTGACGTTGTTGTAGTAGTACCACTACATAAACCATTAATTTGAAAGTCTCCAAGACTCGAATTAGCATATAATTCGCTATTATTATAAATTGATAGATTACAAACGTAATTATATTGAAAGGTTGACACATTGTTACATTCTAAAGTAGAAACATCAAAAATATAATCATGGCTTTCTAAAGTTCCAACAGAGGACGAATAATTATATACCTCAAAACCTTCCGGAGTATATGGATTTACAATTATATTTACCGTCCCATTCTGCTTCCAAGAATCATTATAGCAGGAATCGGCATTATCAACGATAACACTACATCCGCAAATATTTTCTGAACAATGATATTCTATCATTGAAATACTACAATCAGCAAAACAAGTTATCGAAAATAATAATAACCCCGCGATCAATAGGATTCTTTTCATTCTCCGAAGTCCTCCGTATGCGCTAGATTTCATTCCTAATCTCCCCCATCCCAATCAAACGTATAAGGGCCTTTAGGTATTCGTCTTTTTCTGACCTTATAGATAAGATAAAAAGTAATCGCTAGCGCAAACGCCACCAATAGAGGGATACCAACAGTCCATATAATCGGTGGATAAAGCTGTATGAAGGCCGCGCTAAACAAAACACCCACAAGAGCAACTGCCGTAAAGTTTTTCGTCTGATGATACGCTATGAGACAAACAAAGATCAATAACAAACCAATAGCCCATTCTCCTCCCAGAGGCAAGACAAACGCGCACCAAGACGCTTTACTCCAGTTACCGGCGTAAATATGTGCTGTTACATTGTTGCAATCATAGTATGGAGTGGGGGGGTGATAGTTCGCTGTGCTATTCAAGGTAGTAGCCGGAGCAGAAGAAGAAGTCGTAGTAGTCGGTGCGAGTGTTGTTGTCGTAGGCTTCCTAGTCGTTGTCGTAGTCACGGGCGCAAGCGTCGTCGTAGTGGGCTTAGTATACTCACATGACGTAGTGTTAGCATCACAGAAACCAGTACCGACGTCATAAAAACATTGAAAACCGAAATCGCCATAAGCCATAAAATGAACAACGCAGGCCGTCTGATCATCGTCAAAGGTATAACAGGAATCCGTATAATTACCAATACACGATTCGGAAGGTAAAGGCGGCCTAGTGGTTGTCGTCGTACTAGTCGTCGTAGTAGTCGTAGCTATTCCGCAGGAAACAGAATCAACATCACAAAACCCCGGCCCAGAATCATAGACGCAATTATAGATACTTCCTCCGAATAAAATCACATAAGCATTCAGACAGCCAGATATATTACCATCGAAGGCGTAACAAGTATTGCTTTCGACCCCATGACATACCGGAATAGTAGTTGTCGTAGTAGTCGGTAAAGTAGTAGTTGACGGCGTAATTGTCTTAAGATAGACAGGATCAGTATAAGACGGATTCAATGCCGTAATCGTCCTAGAAATAACCGCCGGACTGACAAGAGCGGGCCAGCCAACATAACCAACCTTATCTATCTTCGCAGTATACATATAACCAAGAGGAATCCGACTTATATACGCCTCAAAATAGGAACCCGTATAAGTAGTGTTAAAGTAATCGTAATAAGCCTTATATATTTGAATGCCGTCTCTTACCTCCAAAACCTTTACCCCACTCCAAAACAACGTTAAATTATACCCGCTTACGCCCCCCAAAGTATCATGGTCTATTGCCTGCAAAGTCCAATCTCCGACAGCGTAAGTAGGCATTAAGGAGTAATCCTTTCTATACGTAGTTGTGTTCTGGGAACCATAAGCCAAAGCAAAAGACGTATTATACGAATTATACCCATCCGCGCCAACGGTAAGATTATAATCACCAGCAGCTAAACCAGTGAATGAATAACTACCGTTGCTATCTGTTAAACTAGAGGAAAGATAACTTAAAGGAACACTTTGCAATATTACGTTAGCATATTGAATTGGGAGATTCGAGTTAGTATCCCTAATAGTACCGATTAGGTTAATTAATTGCCCTACGTTAATAAACCACTGCGCATAAATGCTCCGATCACAGTTAGTATCGTCTACGAATACCTCCAAATTATATACGCCCGTTATCGACTGATTAAACATATACTGCGTATTATATGCGTTCCCGGTGCTAATCATCCCACCATCAAGAAACCAAGAAATACCAGTAACGGCCTCCGGATGATTAATCGAAATGCTGAAATTATGCGCCACACCTGGATTAGCTATCAAAGAAGTAAAAGGAGCATCACTATAAGACGTAAAATTAAGACTCTGAATTGCTGTCATATTCAACGAAATAGGAAAAGATTGATACGTCAAACTCTCCGGAGCGACATTAAACACAGTAACATCCTCTACCTCGGAAGGAACATCACATGCAGCCCTAAAAGAAGTAAGATAAAATGCAGAATAATTACTAGCAGAGATGGGAGAACCGAATAAAGGATCACTAAAAGACATTGTTGTAACTTGCGGATAATACCTGTTTACCATCGGAATAATATAAGAACTACCAGATATGTATGAATGTGAAGAATAATCGGGTGCACCGTTTAAAGTAAATGTAGAAGTATCAGTATATAGCGTCAACGTCCCGCCTTGTTGGTTAGTATTCGCCCAAGTTTTTAGCCCCATAATACCGACATTTGAATAAATTGTAAAATTATATACCCCTCTAGGAACATCTGCATAAGAATCTATATCATAATACTGCGTCCAAATCGGATTCCCGCCACTTATATAATTAAGCCCATAAACTTCAACATTGACATTTTTACTTGATGCAATACAACTAGTTATAAAGTCAATTTGAATGGAATAATTACCTGCTTTGTCAAATTGAAAATAGGCTATGTCTGCCAAATTTGGGTCATTTGTAAGGGGCATATTAATATTTATTACATTTGGTAATTGTGCTGTAGACGTAGAAGTAGACAATCCTAAACCGATACCGCTTGAAAAAATCCCATCATACGCCTCCGCCATCCCTGCGAACATGATTAACGCTAGCAATACCGCTATCTTTTTCATGTGCTCCTCGCATACATTCCAATTCCCAGGCCAACAGTCATAAGGATGCATCCACTATTATAGAATATCAACATATATGCCGGGGCCGCAGTTCCGAAAGGCGCGAAGGCGTCTGGGATAGTATGAAACAGGGGATTATAGAAGATGGCCCATAAAAGAATAATCATGGTCCAGCATACGAAACAGATAAAGCCCGTCAAAACAGGTCCGCTAATACTTGATCCGAATTGATTCCGGGCCGGACGCATAGCAGCTATTCCGCTGTTAAAAGCGATTAAGACCGCAGACAGATTCCAAATCCATTGTAATACACACCAAGTAGGGTTTGATTCCGTCATACCAACTGGAAACTGCGTAGGTAATACGTTGTTTACGGTATCATACAGAGCCGCCCATAAGAGCCCTAAGACGAACCAAGACAATAAAACCGTAAGAAAAGGATTAGCCATTTTGCTTATTACTTGAATATAGGTAGTCCAAGACTAAAATAACAGTATAAACCGCCATGATGGCGGCGAATGCTAAAAAGAACTGTCCTATTTCCCAATTACCAGGATCAATCATCTTAGTATCCATTGAAACGGTAAAATCACCAGGAAATCTAATTCTTGTACTTGTCATGGCTGCTCCATACCAAAAAGAACTTGCAAAAACGGATGGCAAAATTCCCTTACTACCAGCAAGTATTATGGCTAATATACTGAATACCGCCGCTAAAACAGGAAGCAAAACCGAGAAGATATACAAGGTACTATTAGATGAGATAGTAACAGGAATGGTAGTAGAAGTAGTAGACGAGGAAGTGGTTGTTGTTAGAATTGTGGTTGTAGTGCTCGTTGTTGTATTTGCCTCATAACAAAAATAATCCTGCCTAGCTTTACACTCGCTTAATCCATTATCATATATACATTCATTCCACAGAGTACCCGGGATTAGGTTTTGAAATGAATTATTACAATCATATTCTGATCGTAATATACATCCCCCCTCGCTATAATTACCAGAGCATGTTAGTATATCTGAAAAAGTGCATTCATCTGATAGATAACATAGATTATCTGATTCGTTCCAATAACATGAAAAGAAAGTACCCGAAATAAAATCCATGCTATTATTACATGAAATAGAATCGTATCCTGAAAAATCGCATGATGGAAAATTACCCGGGGGATTATTATAATTACAAGTAACTGCTCCTCCATCTGTTATTTCCCATAAATATGTAGTATTTAATATTTCTCTGCCAACTTGGCCTATTTCTGAAAATTTTGAATTTCCTCCGCTGAAACGAACCCCGGTTTGTTCTACTCTGCTGCTCCATCCAAGAAGTAAAGAATCATAATTTTCACTTGATAATGTAACTCCATTAAACATAAAATCCATATCTATTACTTGGCTAACATTCCAATTAGAAAGATTCTGATTAAAAGATGTTGCTCCATCAAACATCCCTGTAAAAGATTGGGCTTTGCTAACATCCCAATTAGAAATATCACTATTAAAAGTTTCTGCTCCAAAAAACATGAAATTCATATTAATAACATTTCCTACATTCCAAGCAGAAATATTTTGATTAAAAAGTGTCGCAGTATCAAACATATTTCCCATGTCTTCTACGTTACTTGTATCCCACGAGCTAATATCTCTATTGAAAGAGGAAGCACTTAGAAACATCCCATTCATAGAAGTTACACTATTAGTATTCCATGAATTAAGACTTTTATTAAAAGAAATTGCTTCTTGAAACATTGCCCCCATATCTGTAACTTGACTTGTATTCCAAGAATTTATATCTTGGTTAAAATCTGATTGTAAAAACAAACTATTCATACTGGTAATACATGAGGTATTCCATCCAGTAATATCTCCAATAGTTGCATCAAAATCTGATACTAATTCAAACATATTAGATAAATCTGTTGCTGTACAACCGCCTCCACACGGAGAACAAGTTTCATTACAAGAGATGCATGATATTTCAGAAAAACATTCTACAGAAAATAATAAAAATAAAAGAAAAAACATTATTTTTTTCATCCCTTACCCCCAATCCTGATATAACCCCAAGAAAGGTTACAAGAAGGATAAAACCCGTTAAAATAGTTACTGACCCAGACCCCGATTCGCTCGCGTGCGTGAAAAGCGCATACAGGTTTCATCCTATTAAGACCTCCTAAGCTTAGAAAACAACAAAGCCGCGCCTATTATAACCCCGGCCAGTAGAATCCATAAGAGATAATTTTGTATACTGCTAGTATACGCGTATGTTGTGTAAGTATTATTAAGCAAGGCAAAGTCGTTATTTGACAGACTACAGTTTTGGAGAGTCCCATTAACATCCCCCACACAATTACCAATATTAACGTCGTGAACTGTTACAATTGCCCCGAGAACTGCGAATATGGAGAAAGCAAAGATTAAAAACAAGAGCAGAAAATTTATGAATTGAGACATATAAGGTTATTAGCATTCTAAAGTATAAAAAAGAAAAAAAAGATTTAAAGCCCCTTAGAAAGCTCTAAGGGACTAGAAAAGACGATTTATTCGCCTTTCCTCAGCTTCATGACGATAGCAAGTATTACTACTGCTGCTATCACCAGGACCGCCAGCGCGATCAACGTCAGGGCTGAACCTATTGTCGTTATTGCCGTATTGAACGACGTGTTGATCGCTGTGTTCGTTATCGCGGGTATCGCCCCTATGACTCCGCTGATTATCGGGAACGCTATTATAACAACCACGACGGCGATTATGAACATTATAATCCCGTCTATTGGGTCCATGCTTCCTTTCTTGCTTTCAACCAGTGCCTTTCCTTTTTCAAGGAGTTTATCTAAAGTTTGCATGAAATAATTTTTGAGCAAAATATATATTAGCTAACCCACAGGAGCAAGTATTTAAAGACTTTCTTCTTTTTCATTTACGCGGTCCTCCAAATAAGACTTAACTTTAAGGACCTTATTATAAGGAATCTTCATATCTTCCTCGATCTTCGCGGACCTAAATTGAATCTTACCGGCCTTTGTTCTCTTAGTATACTTATCAAAGTCAGCCCATACCTCATCAGCAATATCTTTAATAGATTTATTACCCTTCTTCATATCCGCATAGTATTGTATACCCCGCTGTAATCCGCGTTCACCCTTCGCCCTCCTAAGAGGCACGTATACGTCCTGCAATTCTTTAGGCAAAGGATAAAAATGATAATCCCAAACCTTCACACCCATACCCTGATTATTTAATTCACCATTAAGATCGTATAAATTATGGTAGTATGTCTTGTCTGTTTTAATGTTCTTCTGAACCTGCTGGATAATGCCGCTGCTATAATTCGCATCCACGTTCTTATATTTAAGCTCAATATAATAATCTGCTAGCCGGTCCCTGGTATCTTTGTTAATAAAGGCTTTATTCGGCGTAGTAATGATATACCCGGTCTTAAACATACGGCTTACCTGCATGTATTCGCTCGTAATCTTCGCTAAAGTCTCCATGACCTCTTTAGGATTAAGCTCCGTCCCGAAGTCGTCCAAGACGATTACCCGCCATTTCTTATCTTTGCCATCGTGCATGGCCCCGAAAAAGTCCTCCAAGGTAAAAACTACGTCGTCCTCTATCGTAAAGTCCGGGCAGATCAGGCGGGCTAATTGAATCATTGACTGACTTTTACCTACGTCCTTTTCCCCATACGCCGTAATCAAGAAGTCTTTACCGTCGAGTAAATGACGAAAGAACCGGGAGATAAAAAAGGAATCAACCCGCTTCTTAAAAGTGGTCTTATAACGCCAAGGACTACGCAAAGCATCCGGGGCCGCCTCTGCAATAAAATTAGGAAAAATCAACTCTGTTGGTATCATCTTCTATTACGTTCTCTGACTGTTCTTCTATCTTTAAAAACTTCTCTGTTTCCTCTTTCTGCTCTCTCTCTGGAATAGCTGTTATACCCTGCTTACCATACGCGCCGGACTTAAGAGCCTGCCGCTTCTGGAGCTTACCTAGAGCATTAGCATAGGCTAATATACTATATTTCCTTCCTGCCTTTTCTTCGTCTTTTAAGAACTGCTTAAGCCTTTCTTTAGATTTAGGATACTCGCTGCCCTCTAATATGTCCCAAAGCAAGACCTCACCGTTTAAAACGCCTAAGAGCTTTTCTTCTCCTTCCTTTATCAAAGAAATATTACGGAAATACTCCTGGATCTCTGCGCCATGCTGATCCTCCAAAGAGATATACGATTTAGTGAAAGCCATTACTCAACACCCCTACACATCATAGAACACTTTGTATAAAGCGCGTGATAGGCTTCCGGGATAGGATGCCCGTACTCTATTTCAAGCATGTTAAGGCAACCGGATTCGCAACAAAAGCCGCTGCCTTGACTATCGAAATATAGGCCCCAACCAACCAAGGCCATAATCGCAAGGCCAATAATACATAAAGAACCCACTATCTTTCTTAAAATTGTGTTTTTTTCCTTCTTCGTTGAAGTCATCCAATACGTATAAGGGTCAATCATTATATTTTGCTAATGTCTATTTCGTTGATGATTTCAAGAATCCGCGTCTTAGGGCCCAAAGCAGATAGGTTAGCATTAAACAAGGCCATAGTGATAAAGTCCCTGATCGCCGTTATATACTCTTTAGTGAATAGTCCAATATTGCTAGTATCGTCTATTTCCTCCATTAGCTTCTTACCTGCTTCCCTATCCTCCAAAGCCAAATGAGGCTTTAACGCTCCAAGAACGGTATTAGCTTCATTCAGGAATTCAAGATATTTACCTGTTTTTTCTCGACCCAAAGAATCTATAACGTCCTGATTACGATTAACTGCCTGTTCTTCAAGGGAAATCTGATCCTCTAGCCGCTTCACTTCTTGGCATAGAGAAGGGATTTTAATACTCGCATCTGCGAAATACTGTTTTTCCTTATTAATCTGCGGCTCCGGCCTAGTCGTAACCTGCTCGACGTATTGTTCAACCATTCTTTAATTTTTCCTCAATTCTGTCAAGCCTATGCATAGTGATTAAATGATTTATTGAAATAATCCACCCAAAAAAGGATAAATACATAAAAATACATACGATCAAACTGGTAGTACCTGAAAAGCATTCGGCAGTTTGTCCAAATAAAAAAACCATGAAAAGAAAAACTAGTGGTATTGGAGATAAAAATATTTTGCTTACTTCTATTAAATCCTTCTTTGTTATTTTCACTTTGTACCCTTTACTGACTTCGTAAACGCGTCTTTCAACGATAACATAAGCTGTCCACGCATAAAGCTTTCCCCACCCTTAACTGGATTATGCTTTACGGCATAATCTATAAAAGCATGCGTTTCAGGCATACACATCAAGATACCGATTATCTCATCATCCGAGCGGCCATCTGCTCTAGACTTCTTTATCTGCGCGTCCCGCGCCTTTTTCAGAATATCCTCCTGCTTATGGAAAGGATTAAGCATGTGATTTATAAAGCTCATAATTCGTGCGGCAAGGATACCCCTCCCGAGGCTTTAGCCAGGGGAGGAATTGCCGCCACAACACCTCCGTTTTTGTTTTCTTTTTGATACGATAATATGAACCTTCTACGTCGCCCAGAAAATCCACACTTCGCACAGTGTCCGTACGCTTCCATCCCCGTGCTAAATCCAAGTAGACAAGCAGAACCACATTTAGGGCATTTGTCTACTTTCGCTTTTTCCCAAGTTCCTATCTCCATCACATTGCAGTTATCGTTTTCTGCTAACGTAAATGTTGTTTCTGTCTCTTTCATCGTCGTTAAAGACCCCTGATTCTATCTGGGGGATACATTTACTTTGAATTATGCCTTATAGTAGGTGATGAACAAGCCAACATGTAAGGCCCCAACCTAACCTACTATAAGGACTTTTTGTGTATCACTCTGGCGAGTATTAATTTATTTTGTAACATTTGTAACGTTCTGAACTACTTGTTGAACTACCTGCTGTTCTGCTCCTCCTAATAAATGCAGTCCCGCAGCATTCGCCAATATCAAGGCAAAGGCTGTAGCGCACATAATAGCGGCTAATACAATAACCCATTTCATGGCCTTTTCAACTGTGAAACCGTCGTTATGATTCTTCTCTGCTTCGTTCTTTACCTGCTGGATCACATTCATAAAACCAACCGGGCTCATCTTTGCCTTATGGAAGTTTGCGACGATGCTTAAGTCCTGGGTGAAATTATCCTGCTGAATCGGCTTCATAATTTCAAGGCCGATCTTTTGTTCTACTTCGTCGATTATTACACTCGCTAACGCTGGCTTATCTTTTATTGCTGCGTGGGCTTCCTCCCAATCCTTTTTAAAATATTCAGACTTATACAGTTCTGCTGCCAGAGCATAGGTCTTAAATCCTGAACGATTCAGGTTATTACTAGCCTGAATAAACTCCGGCGTCAAAGTACGTCCGACGTCTTTATGTATCTGAAAAATTAATCCGTCCAAGCTTCTAAGCGCTGAACCAGCTACTACCATGTGCTTAGAATCGCTGCCAGTTATGTACCCTGATTTCTCTGTTCGAGCATCAAATTTAAGACTCTTATTATCGTCTACTTCCTCGACAAAACGCTTACCTGAAAGATTAGCTTTTAGACGTGGATTAACGTACCCTTTGGTTTGACTATATACATAGAACGTAATCAAAAAGTAAAGAAATCCCAATCCCAATATCCCAATATAAAACTCTTCTGGAAGAATCATTTTGAATATTAACCAATACCTAATAACTTCTTTAAGCCAGTCGCTGTCTTCGGCTGCTCCCTCCTAGTATCACCCTGCTTTAACTCCGTAAGATTCGTAGACGCTAACGCCTTATCCCTAACCGGAGTACCTTCCTCGTTGTTGCTGTTCTCTAAGGCCTGAGAATAAACAGTATGAAACTTCAATAAATCAATCTCCCGCTTAACATCCTCGCCAGGAGTATAAAAATATACATCCGGCGTAAAAAGTTCCTCAACCTGATCGATGATTCTCATATCATGCTTAAGCTTCCTAATACCTTCATTCGTCAAGCTGGTAAGGGAAGCGTGAACAGGGTCCTTATGCCATACCAAGCGCCTTAAATCTGCTGGAATCTGTTTATTATCAGAAATTTTATCAATAATATCAGTAGAAGGCAAGACCCCAGAGCTAACAATCTGCACCGTACTATTCTTTACTTCCTTTTTTTCCTCCGGTTTCGCTGCCCCAAGTCCAAAGACCATACAGTTTAGAATTATGTAACCAAAGTATAAAAATATATATATCGAGTAACCCAGCTTATAATCATTATTATATAGGGGATAGGGGCTGGCTGCCAGGTGCTGCTGCCGAGGGAGGGTAAGGATCGAGCGGGGGGGGTAATGGGTCCCGAACTGTGGTAGAAAATGACTTCCTCCATCCGACTAAAGTCGGAGGCTTCCCACGCTTCCGACTATAACGACTATAAAAAGCCCCCTGTAAAACAGCTTATTAAACCCTATAAATGCGTTTAACTAATATATATACTTATAAGTCGTATAATATAATACGACAAATATAATAAGTTGTCGTGGAAAAGACAAAATGTCAACTGAATACAAAGTCGGTCTGGAAGGGAAAACGGGAAAGGAGCTATTAGAGGGCTTAAAAGAAAATGGAAGAGAAATATTTGAGGCGACGCTAAAAGGAAGAGACACAAATGGTCAACACGTTTCGGTTTGGTACGACGACCGAACCGACAGTGCAGGACTGGCCGTGATGTCCTCATCGAACTGGTCGTTTCAAGAAGAAGACGCAAAACATAACATCTTGCTATACTCAAATCAAGGATACGGCGACGATGACCATTTCGATTACGAGTATTACGTTGAAAAGGAATTAAAAGCAAATGGAATGAACAATTTTCTAGCATGGACGAAAGGGGCAATAAGAAAAGAACTAGAGGAAATACAAGAACGCAACAAAGGTAGATACGCACATGACTTCATAAAGGAAGTAGCCGACGCATTTGCTAAAGACGAAGCGCAGGCGAAAGACCTTCTCGACTGCGGCTTCGACGCAGATTACGACGACTATCTTGAGCAGAAACTCGAAGAAAACTTAAAGGGGATAGAAGAGTGAAAGAAGAAAAGAAACTCGGTCGCCCCCCTCGGCGACCGAATACTTCTCAACTCGACGCAATAGAAAAGATCATGCAGAGGAATCCAATTCAGACGATGGCCGATCTTGCAGAGAAAACAGGGATTGACCTGCGTTCTGTTCGGCTTGTCGCTGAATACATCGAGAAGGAAAGAGAGGGCTATGAATTGAAGAAAAACAAGAGCCACGTTCTAATCAACTTGAACGCTATCAAGGAAACCAAAAATGCAAAGTCAACAAAGTAGGCAGTATCCGCATTTCAATCCGGTCAAATACGATATTCCGGTGAAGATTAGCAGATTTTTAAGCAGCCAATATATAAAGATATAATCACATTATATAACCGTTACATAAACGTTATATAAACAAATATATAACAAAAATGAACCCGGAAACCATGGAAGCCGCGCAAGATCGCGTGGACGAAGCATTAAGCGGAATGGAAACAGAGAGACTAAAAGAGATACTAGAGGAACGAGGATACAAAGTTGAGAAGATACGCGAGGCCGAAGAATGAACATGGAAGTAAATTCAATGACCCAGATTCTAATTTTGATGGGCGTTACGCTCTGCGTAATACTTCTAAACGAAATACGGAAAGGGATAGACGATATATGCGATTATCTCGAAGTAGAGGACCCGCGGGACATATTCAGAGGCAAAAAATGACCGGACTATGCCCGCATCATGGCCTATTCTATACAAGCCACGGCGCATACTCTGGGATATCCGACCTATGCCCGCGATGCGCGGCACGGGAATTACACAATCATTATATAAAATGACAGATACAACAAAAACCGAGGCAGCAAAAACCCTTTATCGAGGCGTAGTAAATCAAAAAAAGCTAAAGCTCTTACTGGACGAATTCGAGCAGCAGAAAATAAAGACCCCCAGCACCGGAACCATAACCGCGATATTTGAAAAACACGGATGGAGCCCAAGCGAATCCCAGGCCAGACAATACAAGATCAAGGCAGAGGAAGAAATAAGGAAAAAAGAACGAGCAGCAGAACCAAGCGCCTAAAGATGGAAAAAGAGTTTATGACACTAGAAGAATACGAACTTACCGACAACCAAAGAGTAAAAATCTATTGTGTAAAAGAAATAACTGCAGCACTCGACAGATTAACCGAGGCCATAAAGAACACCGGAAAATGACCCGCACCGGATACGCTAAAGCAGAGATAGACCCCGCCGCGCTGAAAATCTTATTAGACGACATCAAAGCCGAAAAGATAAAACCGCAGCCGTCAAACTACGTAATAATGACGACCCTACGTACCGCAGGGATACCGATAGAACACGGACCAGCAGGATGTTATAGGAAGGCAATAAAAGATAAGTTGGGGATGATAAAATGACTTTGTTCGAATATACAGTAGGAATATCTGTATGCGTACTGTTATATTTTTGCTTTATCATGCTGGTATATATCTCGGCGATAGAGAAAGACCAAAAAGAAGTATTAGAGGACATATTACAAGCAATAAAGGAAAAATAAAATGGACGCAATTATAATCTTAGAAGTATGGATTCTTTCTCTTATTTATCTTGCCTTAGCTCATCTTGCAGATTATGACAACGACCAAGAACCTAATTTTGGGGTCGGGTTAACAATTATTCTATTTGCTCCTACAATCGCGATATATGATCTAGTATTGAACATTAGCAAAATAAATTTAAATGACTCAAAAAAGTTATGATGGCTGGAGGAATAGATGATGGAAATGACAGACGAGATGGAGGATAAGAATGATTGAATTTATGGGCGGCCAGATGTACTCCTTTGGGATTGTTTGTGTAGTCGTCTGGATATATAGTATATATTATATTTATTATGACCCTTATACAAATACTCTCCCAGACGAAATAGATGTTAATCTTAAAAACTTCTTTTTTGGTCTACTTTGTTTAGTTTTAGCTCCATTCATAGCGTTTAGTAGTATAATAATAAAGTTAGGATATATAATAAAAAAATGAACCTCTTACGTCTATTTTTCAAGGAAGATCAGATATGCGATAATGTCGAGGAATACATAGAAAAAGCAACAAAGGCGCAACCAGGAGATATTATATTATTTGACGAACTTAAAAGAATAAAAATGAACCAACGAATCTATGACGACCTACTCGCAAAGGTCCAAGGATGGCCCGGCAACGGCCTAAACGGCTTACTACTAGAACAAGAAATCACCGCAGAACACCGAGCCGGACAATACAGCAAAGAACAAGAAGAAGAATTAATAAGAATCCTACGGCAGAGAGTAGACCAGGCCGCCGTATGCAAAGAATGCAATAAACCATACATGGAATGCAAATGCTAAAAAATGGGCCAAGAACACACCATGCAGGAACTACGAAAATTAGGAGGAAGCACAGAATACACAAAACTAGAAACAGCCATAGGAAACCGCCCCCAAACAGTAAAAAAGACTTTGTTACACCTACAACGACAAGGCATAATCAAAATAGAAAAACACCCAACCGGACAACGAGGAAGGCCGACATGGAAAGGGGCAAGGATAACAGAACGACCCAAAGGTCCCGGGGGATGTTCTGAAGGCAATGAAGTATGAAAACGGTATGTAATAATTGTTTAAGGGAAATCGAAGTCAAAGACGAAGACTTCAAGAAAGAGAACATATACTAGGGCAACTAATTAAAATGGCTTATAAACAAGTTTTTTGCAAGGAAAATCTTAAAGCGATCAAGAAGAACGAGAAAGAGATATTAATCCTATGGGCAGAGTACGAGAAGATCAAGGGTCAGGCATGGGCAGAGTACGAGAAGATCAAGGGTCAGGCATGGGCAGAGTACGAGAAGATCGCGGGTC